>Ga0105048_10001242_pt1 | contig 41384 bp, 42 predicted proteins | sample MAT05_FD_78382 | JGI IMG/M metagenome (GOLD analysis project Ga0105048, IMG submission 78382) | Freshwater microbial communities from Lake Fryxell liftoff mats and glacier meltwater in Antarctica - MAT-05 | ecosystem: Environmental > Aquatic > Freshwater > Ice > Liftoff microbial mat | place... | reverse complement strand
CCACCCGGACCGAGGGAGCCACCCGGACCGAGGGAGCCACCCGGACCGAGGGAGCCACCCGGACCGAGGGAGCCACCCGGACCGATAGATCAGCCCTGGTCGGCGGCGCGGTCGTCCACGGCGGCCGGGGACTGGCTCGTCAGCCGCGGCCCACCCACGATGCCGGCCGCCTGGAGACGCTCCAGATCCGCGTCGCTATGGCCCAGCTCACGCCCCAGCACCTGGCGATTGTCCTGGCCCAGGTCGCCGCCCAGGAAACGCACCTTGCCCGGCGTCAGCGTCAGGCGCGGGATGGCGTTCTGGATGCGCGCCTTGCCCAGGCGCGGGTCATCGACCGTGGTGATGGTGTCGCGCGCGATGAACTGGGGGTCCTTGAAGATGTCCGCGATGGAGTAGATGGGACCGACGACCGCCTGCTGCGACTCGAAGGCGTCCATCACCTCCTGCTGGGTGTGGCTCGCGATCCAGCCGCCGATGTACTCGTTGAGGATGTCCTGGTGCTCCACCCTGCCGGCGTGGTCCGCGAACCATGGCTCGTCCACGATCTCTGGGTGGCCGACCAGCTTCATCACCCGTTCCGCGATGGACTGGGAGCTCGCAGACATGCCCAGCCACTTGCCGTCGCTGGTCTGGTAGGCGTTGCGGGGCGCGGTCCAGTCCGTGCTGCTGCCGGTCCGGTTCTGGACATAGCCCAGCTGGTCGTACACCAGCGCCTGCGGGCCGAGCAACCAGAACAGGGGCTCGTAGATGGCCAGGTCGATGACCTGTCCTGGGCCACCGTTCACCGTCCGGTGCCACAGCGCGAACATCGTCGCGAACGTGCCGAACATGGATGCCACGCCATCACCCAGCGCGAACGGCGGCAGGGTCGGTGGGCCATCTGGCTGGCCATTGATATGGGCATAGCCGCTGATGGATTCCGCGACGGTGCCGAAACCCGGTCGAGGGCTGTACGGCCCGGTCTGGCCGTAGCCCGAGCAGCGCACGATGACCAGGTTGGGATTGATAGCGTGGAGCACATCAGGCCCCAGGCCCCACTTCTCGAAGGTGCCCGGCCGGAACGACTCGATGAGCACGTCCGCGTCCTTGACCAGCTCCTTCAGCAGCTCAGCACCTTCCGGCTCGCCAAAGTCGATGGACACCAGTCTCTTGTTGCGGCTGACGAACGCCCACCACAGGGAGACGCCATCCTTCTGCCAGCCGAGGGTGCGCAGTGCGTCGCCTTTGGGATGCTCCACCTTGATGACATCCGCGCCGAAGTCGGCCAACAGGGTGCCGATCACGGGGCCGGCGAACAACACCGCGGCATCGATGACCTTGAGCCCTGCGAGCGGCCCGGGGCCGGTCGACTCGTCGCTGGACGACACGTGCTGGCAAAGACCTCGTTCAGGCGCGCACGGACGGGTCCATCGCCCGCCAGCGGCTGGGCCTAGTTTCGGGTTCAGACAATCGATTGTCAAGAGCAGGACACGGCCCAGGTCCGCGGTCCGGCGGCCGCCGGCGCCGGGGTGGGTGCAGGGTGGGGTCAAGTGGCGGACGGCGCGTCCCGGGATCGCCTCAGCGCGGGTCGAACAGGTCCGGCGCGGGGTCATAGGGGAAGCAGCGCGCCGTCGACCCACCGTCGACCGCGATGCACTCCCCTGTCAGGAACGACGCCTCGTTCGAGAGCAGGAATGCGGTGACGGCGGCGATCTCGGGTGGCTCGCCCATCCGGCCCAGGGGGTGGATGGCAGCCATATCGCGCGCAGCGCGGACCGGGTCGGGCGAGATGTCGATGACCGACTGGTTCATGGGCGTCCGGATGGCCCCCGGCTCGATGGCGTTGGCTCGGATACCCGCTGGCCCGTACTCGACCGCGAGGTAGCGGGTCAGGGCATTGACACCGCCCTTGGCCACGTCATACGCCGCGAAACCGCTGAAGGCCGCTCGGGCGTGGATAGACGAGATGTTGACGATGGAGCCCGGGCTGCGCTGTCGGAGGAACGTGCGCACCGCTTCCGACGCGCCCCAGTAGGGGCCCATCAGGTTGACCCGGATGGTCTCATCCACCTCTGCCGGATGCGGGTCATGGAGCGTGCCCATGCGCACGACGGCAGCGTTGTTCACCCAGCCGCCAAGGGGCGCCAGCTGGGTGGCCTGGATCGCGGCCGCGGCGAGCTGCTCGCGGTCGGCAGCGTCCCCCGTGAGCACGGCGGCTGCGCCCGGCACCGCCACCGCCTCCGCGGCAAGGTCCGGATCCCACTCGATGCCCACGACCACCCAGCCGTCGACGATGAGCCGCTCGAAGATGGCCCGACCGAGGCCGGTGCCACACCCGGTCACGACCACGCTCCGGGTCTGGGCGACGCTCCGGGTCATGCGACGTCCGCGGAGCGTCGCGCGACCCATGCGGCCACGCCTCGATCGGCGATGGCGATCGCCTCGCCCAGGTACGCGTCGGGACGCAGCAGCTCTTCCATCGGTGGCAGCCGTTCGGCAAGGTCGGGATCCAGGGTCGCTTGCATCGCGACAAGGAAGGTCAGGTCCTCGACACGCGCACGCTCGCAAGCTGCGTACACCACGTCGTGGGCGGGTCCCCGGCCGACCATCGGGGCGAGCGCCATCATGGCCGCCTCGGACATGATCATGCCGCCCTCCAGCTGCAGGTTCCGGGCCATCCGCGCGGCATCCACCCGGAGGCCCTCGACGATGTCGCCGGCACTCCGGAGCGCACCCGCGGCGGCCGTTGCGACGAGGGGCAGCGCGTCCCACTCCGCCTGCCACTCCCCCGCGGCACGCTCGTGCCGCGGCTGCATCGCCGCGAGCAGCACTGGTACCTGGGCCGCAGCCAGGATCGAGAAGCCGACCGTGGTCTCCGACGCGATGGGGTTCACCTTCTGGGGCATCGTGGACGATGCGCCGCGGTGATGTCCACCAACCTCGCGCACCTCGTCCACCTCGGATCGTGAGAGCGCGATGACCTCCCGGGCCAGCCGCCCGGCAGTGGCCGCCAACGCCGCACACACGAACGCGGCCTCGGCAAGGCCGTCCCGGGCCACGTGGGCGGGCACGTCGGCGTCCGCCAGACCCAGGCGCTGCGCTGTCCCCCGGCGAACTGCGGCAGACCTGGGTCCCAGGGCCGCGGCCGTGCCACCCGCGCCGAACAGGGAGACCATGGCGACCGCCGAACGAGCCCGCACCAGCCGATCGCGGCCACGGCCAAGCTCGACGAGGAACACTGCGAGCTTCGCACCGAGCGTCGTCGGCACGGCCAGCTGGTCGTGGGTCCGCGCCGCCATCACGGTCGCCCGATGCTCCTTCGCGAGCACGCACAGCGCGTCGCCCAGCCGCGCGACCAGCTCGTCGAGGCGGTCGAGCGATCGCGTCAGCACCAGCGCCAGGGCCGTATCCATGATGTCCTGGGTCGTGGCACCCCAATGGAGCGATGCGGTCACCGTGGGTGGCGCACCGGATCGCAGCTGGACCAGCAGCGGCAGGATGGGGTAGCCCACGTTCCGCATCCCGTCACGCAATCCATCGGCGTCGACCCGCCGCGGGTCTGCCCACTCCCGGATGGCCTCGGCATCAGCCGCCGGGATGTCCCCCAGCTCCGCCTGGGCATCGGCGAGGGCGACCTCGACCCGGCACCACGCCTCGATGGTGGTTGCCTCCGACCAGATGGCAGCGGTGTCCGGGTCGCCGAACGTCGAGGTCAGCGGCAGGAAGGGCTGTGACGCAGACATCTGAGCCGAGCCTACCAGTCGGTGCCCACCACGAGTCCGCCATCGACGATGATCGACTGACCCGTGATGTAGCTCGACGGCGCTGTGGACAGGAACAGGATCACCGCCGCCAGCTCGGCGGGTTCGGCCGGTCGGCCCAGCGGGATGCGCGCCATGAGGTGGTCGGTGTCGACCAGACCGGCGTCCACGGCACGTTGGTACAGCTCGGTCCGGGTGTAGCCGGGTGCGACCGCGTTGACCCGGATGCCGTCGGCCGCCCACTCCACGGCCAGCCCGCGTGCGATGCCCTCGACAGCCGCCTTGGCTGCCGAGTACGACAGCCGCCCCCGGATGCCGACGTGGGCGGCGATGGAGGCGATGTTGACGATGGTGCCACCGCCCGACGCGACCATCGCCGGATGCGCGGCGCGGGAGCAGCGAAAGGTGCCGTCGAGGTGGACCGCGAGCATCCGGTCCCAGGCCGCATCCGTGACCTGGACGCTGGGTGCCGGATCGATGATGCCCGCGTTATTGACCAGTGCATCGAGTCGCCCGAAGCGCTCCATGACGGCCGCGATCATGGCTTCGACCGAGGCACTGGACGTGACATCCGTGGCGATGCCGAGGGCGGTCGCACCGGCCGACTCGAGCGCCGCCGCCTTCTCCAGGGCCACGCCGCCATCCAGGTCGGCGACCACGACCCGGAATCCTGCGGCCGCGAAGGCGTCGCAGGTGGCACCACCGATGCCCCGCGCACCGCCCGTGATGATGACGACGGGTGCCACCCCGTCCGGGTGGCTCATCGAGTGATGGTCCCGTCCTGGGCCACGAAACTGACCGGCCGCTCATCGGCGTCGAACAGGCTCACTGTCAGCCACGTCTCGTGGGTCTCGCCGGGCGACAGCCGATGCGCCTCGCCACGCTCCACGGCAGCCGCCAGTCCATCGGACGGCACCGCCGTGTGAGGCTCGATAGCCACGATGCGCGAGCGACCGTGCCAGGGGTGCCCCGGTCCGTTGATCTCGCACCAGAACCAGGCATGCGGGAAGGTGGCCACGTCCCACGCCATCGCCACACCCAGACCCGGCGCGACACCCCGGATGGCCGTCCAGCCATCGCGTCCGGCGAAACCCGACAGGTACGCAAGACGCTCGGTGGGCCCCGCGCCGACCTGACTGACATCAACGGACGACCCGTCCGCGCCGGGCGCCATCGGCCAGATGCCAGCGCCACCCGGCGCCAGGTCGCCGTGCTCGGTGGCGTACCCGGCGTCTGCAGCGATCGTGATGCCCGCCGGCAGGTCGATGCGGGCACCGTCGCTCGCCATCCACGCCGGGTGGTGACCCCACAGGAACGGCACCGCGGTGTCCGAGTCCAGGCGCGCCGTCTCCTCGATGCTCAGGACCGCCTCGCCCTCGACCAGTCGCATCCGGCGCTCCAGCACCAGCGGCAGCCGCGTGGCCGTCGTCAGGGTGACCGAGTCGTCGGTCTGGTCGCTCACGACCCAGCGGGCGGTCGACACCTCGCCGTGGAAGGGCAGCGGGACACCCATGACCTCGCAGGCGTCGCCGGCGTTGGGGAACAGCTCCTGCCAGCCGCCGCGGTACTCCGACAGCCAGTCCGTGACGGGTTCGCCGTAGCTCGTCGAGTGACTGGCCCGCAGGGGCGACCGCCAGTCATAGGTCGCGAGGACGTTCGGACCGCCGGGTCGCCGGATGGCGGTGATATCGGCCCCCCGATCCGGGTCGACCTCCACCTCGATCATCTCGTTGGCCAGTAGCAGCACGTCATCCCCTCCCTGCAACATCGTTGGCGCATCCGGCAGGATGCGGCCGCCCGTGGACGGTGTCAACCGACCCCGGCCGTCGCCAGAGGTGCCCGTCGAGGCGGACCCACGGACCCCCGATCCACGATCACCGATGGCTCTGTCAGCTCGATGCTGTCGCCCGCCTCGCCATCGATGATGCGGATGAGCAGCCGGCCGGCTTCCTGGCCCATCTGGAACATCGAGGCTGTCACCGCCGTTAGCGGCGGATTGGTGTGCTGCGCGATCCGGTGGTCGGGGAAGGTGATGACGGACAAGTCCCGGGGGACCGCGATGCGCAGCTCCCGGATGCCCTGCAGGACCCCCAGGGCCATGCTGAGGCTGGAGATGAACAGGGCGGTCGGTGGGTCGTCGGCCGTCTGGACGAACAGTCGATGGACCGCCTGACGGCCCTCTTCCTCGGACATCGCAGAGTGGACCACGAGCCGAGGGTCGTCGTCGAGATCGTTGGCCGCGACCGCCTCATGGAAGGCGCGGTCGCGCCGCAGGCCGACATCCTCGCCTGCCACGACGACGCCGATCATGCCCACGCGGCGGTGCCCCTGACGGGCGAGATGGCCGATCGCCATCCGACAGGCATCCTCGTCACGCCCCACGACGGTGGGGATGTCATCCACCCGCCGGTTGACCATGACCATGGGGAAGTGACGTTCGGCCAGCTGGCGGACCAGCGGATCCTCGATGGTCCGCGAGCCGATGACCAGGCCGTCGACGCGACCTTCGGCCACGAGCCGTCGGTAGATGAGCTCATCTGCGGGTCGGTCGCCGGCCGCCGCGGCGAACTGGTCGACCTCCACCAGGAGCAGCGAGCGGTCGTACTCGATGGCCGCGGACTGGACCCCGTGGGTGACCTCCACGAAGGTGAAGAAGTCGAGGTTCGGCACCAGCAGCCCGATGGTGCCAGTACGTCGGACGCGCAGTCCCCGTCCCAGGTAGTTGGCGCGGTAGCCCAGCTCGTCGGCCGCCGCGAGCACCCGGGCACGGGTGGCGGGATGGATACGCTGGGTCGGATCACCCCGGATGGCACGCGACGCCGTCGACGCGTTCACGCCGGCAAGGCGAGCGACATCCTTGAGCGATGGAGCCATCGGTCGGATCACCACGATGCGGGCTGTGGATCGTCGCGAAGTGTAGCCAGCCGCCCCGAACGATCGGGGTGCGGCCAGCGGATGCTGCGCCATCGGACGGCTGCCCCGCAACCCTCTTGACACCACACCGTGTCGACCGAGATCGTGCGCGAGAACGGCACAGGCGAGGACTTGGCCGATCCGGTGGCGGCCGGCAACCGCCCGCGGACCGCGAGGCTCAGCGGGTGAATATGGCGCCGGTCACATACGCCGCCTCATTGGAGGCCAGCCGGGGCCATGACCTCGGGGATGACCCGCTCGCGGATGACCCAGTCACGGAACACGATGGGTCGGGGGAGCGGCACACGGAGTGCCAGTACCCCGACCGCGGCGATCCGTTCCGGCGTGGCGGGCACCATCAGAAGCCGCCGAGGGCAGCGAACCCACCGTCGACCAGCAGGTCGGATCCGGTCATGCCCGCGAACGCGGGACCGACCAGCTCGACGATCGCGTCGGCCACTTCCGTGGGTTCCACGAGACGACCCTGGGGAGTGTGACCGACGATCGATGCGAGACTGGTCAGCCCCTCCGAGATGCCCCGCTCGGCCATGCCGGTGCGCACGAATCCAGGACTCACCGAGATGACCCGGACGCCCTGGGGTGCCCACTCGATCCCCAGGTGGCGGACCATCGCGAGCAGGCCCGCCTTCGAGGTGTCGTAGGCCAGCCGGTCGCGGAATCCCACGTGCCCACCCACTGACGCCAGATGGACGAGGGTGCCGCCGGCCACCCGGAGGGCCGGGAAGACGCTACGCGACAGGGCGAACGCGGCTACGAGGTTCACCCGGATGACGTGATCGAGGTCGGCAGGCGTCAGGTCCGACGCGGGGGTCCGGGATGCGACACCGCAGCTGTTGATGACCGCGGCCAAGGGTGGCAACGACTGACCCGCGGCGGCGACGGCCGCCCAGTCGGAGATATCCACCACGGAACCCACGACGCGATCGTCGTCGATGGGCGTGACGTCCCAGCCAAGCACGGTCCAGCCGTCATCCAGGAAGCGCGCCGTGATCGCCCGGCCCAGGCCGCCTGCCGCCCCAGCCACGAGACAGGTCCTGGGCATCCCGACTGTCCTCATGCGTCGTCGTCCGTGCTGCCCGTGGCGCTGCCCATCCAGGCTCCCTGTGCCACATACAGCTCGACGAAGGCGATCCGGCCGTCGGCCAGCAGCGTCGGCCCTTCGGGGAATCGCAGACTGCTGGCTATCTGTCGTGGTTCACGCATGAGCCGTCCTCCTTGCGGGCGGAAGTTGGGGGCGAGTCCGACCCGCCCCCAAAAACACGGCCTACTGACCGACACCCCAGAGCTTGGTGTATTCAGACCGATAGTCCACCTGAGGAACATAGACCCCGTCGACGATCGACGTCGCGAAATTGTCCTTGGTGATGATGTGCAGAGGCCACACCGTACCGCTGGGCTCAGCGTCATTGAACGCGCGATTCAGCTCGTCCACGGCCTGCCATCCCTGTAGGTTCGCCGGCTCAGGAATAGTCGCGATCTGGTACTCGCCCGACTGGATCCTCTGGTAGGCGGAGGGGCTACCGTCAGATCCGATCAGCGCGATACGCCCGCTGGTCGGAACCCCGCCCGACCGGAGGGCCGGGATGCCCGGGTCGAGGAAACCGGCATCACTGACGGAGAAGACGTAGAACATGTCGGGGTACTTGGTGATCCACGAGGTAAACAAGCCTGGCATATTCTGGTTCGCCTGCCCAGCCGGAGTGCTGACGTATTCGAGGTGTTTGCATCCTGGGCAGGCTTCGATCACAGCCTTCGCTGTGCTGGCCTTCGTTTTGGCGATCGCGTACTGGTCGTCCGTGACTTCGATCATCTGGGCCGTCCCATTAGAGTCGGCGATCGCGGCCTGTGCCGCCAGCTTGGCCTGCGCAGTGGGGTCATAGGAAAGGTTGGTGAACAGGTTCAACTCGGGGTGCGGCCCCGGCGTGCCTGAGCTATGGATACCGACCACCTTGATACCGGCTGCGGCAGCTTCCTCGAGGAGACCGGACACACTGTTGCCATCCAGGCTTATCACGATGCCGTCCGGATTCAGCGCGATGGCTTGCTGCATGCCGCTCCGCCATGAGTCGGGCGTGCCGACCGTGTCGATGGTGGTCTCTTTCCACCCGAGCGTTGCGGCCGCTTCAGCGACACCTTTGCACCATGCGACGCCGACGACATCCTGGGCATAGTAGTTAACGCAGACGATCGACTTGCCTGGCTGGGGCGCCGGGGCGGTCGTGGGGCCGTACCACTGATCAGTTGGGCCTGTAGCTGCCTCGACGGCCGCAATGGCCTCTTGCACGATATCGCCGCTCGCGGCGGCGTTCATCGAGGCTGCCGGGCTGGCCGCATAGGAGCCCACGCTCAGGGATGCCAGTGCGGCCACGACCAAAGTACTCATCGTCAAAACAGAAGAACGTTTGACATTCACAGGGGTTTGCCTCCTATCTGGATACAAGTGACCGGCGACAAAGCAACATTTCTGGTCTCTACGCATCCCCCCTCTCCAATTGATCGTCAGCAGGGGAATCGGAGACTGCCTTGAGGCTTTCACTTCGCTGCTGTGCCTCTCGGCGGCGAGACGCCCATCCTGCCAGACCTACCGCGATCGCAAGTGTCGCTCCATTGAAGAGGTACTGAAAGTAGAACGAGCTGCCGAGCTGTTGCAAACCGGATACGCCGACCGCGATGAGGATAACGGCGATGATCGTACCCCCGACGTTCACGCGTCCAGGCTTCACAGACGTCGCACCGAGGAGCGCCCCGACAAATGCTGGCAAGAGGTAGCTCGGACCGATGTCCGGCTGGCCGGCCTGCAGCTGTGATGCGAGTACCACGCCGCCGATCCCGACAAGCGCACTGCAGGCGACGAAGCTCGCGATGACATAGCGCTTTGCCGGGATACCGAGCAGTTCGGCCATTCGCGGGTTCGCACCGAGCGCATAGAGGCGCCTGCCTGGAACCAGGTACTCCAAGAAGACGTACATCACGAAGGCGATGACAGCCACGATGACCACCGGAAGCGGGATGACGCCAAAGAATGAGACGTTCGCGATATTGGTAAATGGTTTCGGCAGAGCACCCGCAATCTGCTGACCTCCGCTGTACCAGTTGGTGAGGCCATAGACGAAGGTGCCGACCGCTAGTGTCGCGATGAACGAGTCGATCTTGGCGTAGACGACAAGGACGCCGTTGATGAGGCCGATCAGGAGGGCGACAGAGAATGCTACAGCCACGGCGGTTGGCCAGGACAGCCCATTATTGAGCTGGAGACCGATCGTGAGGACTTCAACCATGCCCAACACGTACCCGATAGACAGGTCATAATTGCCCGCGGCGAGTGGGATCATCACGCCCAACGCGAGCAAAGCGGTCACCGACTGGGTCCCCAGGACCGACCGGATGTTGAATGCGCTGAGATAGGTGTTCGGGAGGATGATCCCGAACACGGCCACGAGCAGGACACAGAGGATGAGCAGACCCTGAGTGGCAAGGATCCGAGACGGGCTCCACCGAGCGCGTGGGTCTGTACCCGGGCGCACTACTGCACTCGCCGAGCAGCAACCAGAGCCAACAACGTCGGCTCGATCAGCGGCGTCGTTGGTCGATCGCGGTCAAGCATGACTGTGATTCCGCGAGCTTGCGGGGCCAAACGCAGCTCGGACAAGCCGGTCGGCCATCAAGTCGTCGTCCCGAAGCTCGGCTGTGATGCGTCCTCGATGGAACACGAGCGCACGCGTGGCGATCCCGGCGACCTCCTCGAAGTCGGAGGAGATCAACATGACTGCGAGGCCCCGGTGCAATGACTCCCGGAGCAGTCGATAGATCTCCGCCTTGGCACCCACATCCACACCCATGGTCGGTTCCTCGAGCACGAGCAAGTCCCGGTTCGCACTGAGCCACCGTGCCAAGACCACCTTTTGCTGGTTGCCCCCACTCAGGCTCGCGACTGTGGTTTCGGAATCAGACGCCCGCACGCGGTAGCGCGACATCAGGTCATGAGTGTCCCGCACTTCTTCACCGGCACCGATCCAGCGGTGCGGCTCACGGTTGGGGATGCTTGGGTTCGCGAACAAGTTCTCTCGGATCGTCTGCCTCAGGGCGAGGCTCTCCTCGCTGCGCTTGCTCGAGATGAAACCCACGCCGAGGGCGATGGAACGTCCCGCCGAAAGGGCAGCGTAGCTCTTCCCTTTGAGGCGGATAGTGCCGCCGGTGCGCGGGGTATCACCCACCAACGCTCGGCCGATATCATTCTGGCCGGCCCCCTGAAGACCCACCAGCGCAACGACCTCGCCGGCGGACACAGAGAACGTGCATGGCCCGGTGGATCCTACGGTGACGCCGTCAAACTCGACCACCGCATCACCGATAGATGAACCTGACTCGCGGACGAAGACCTCGGTGGAAGGCTTGCCGATGATCGCCTCCACAAGCCGTGGTCTGTCTATCGCGGCGATGGGAGTGGTGACTACATGCCGACCATCACGGAGCACGGTGACACGGTCGGCGATGCGGAAGACCTCGTCAAGACGGTGAGTGACGAAGAGGATGCCGACGTGGCGTCCCTTGAGCGACTGCAGGGTTCGGAAGACGCGGGCAACGTCAGCCTCGGCGAGCGACGCCGTGGGCTCATCCAGAACGAGCATGCGGACGTCATGCGTAGCGACAGCCCGGACGATCGCGACAATAGACTTCTGCGCCTGGGACAGCTGGGACACCAGCACCGTTGGGTCGATGTCTGCTTGCATGGTGGCAAGTATTCGCGTTGCATCGCGGCGCATCTCGGGCCAGGAGATGAGGCCCCTCCGCCGCGGAAATCCGGAGACGTGACCGATATTCTCCATCACTGACATCGAATCGACCAGCGCCAAGTCCTGGTGGATGAAGGCGACGCCCAGCAAGCCATGTACGGTCGGTCGCACGGCCGCGCCGCCGAGGAAGATGGCCCCCTCGTCGGCTGCGAAGACACCCGCGAGGATCTTGATCAGCGTGCTCTTGCCTGCGCCGTTCTCTCCCAGCAGTGCGTGTATCTCGCCTGCACGCACGTCGAGGTCGAGGCTCTTCAGCGCCTGTGTGCCCGCGAACCGCTTACTGAGTCCACGGATGGACAGCAAAGGTCCATCATCCGCGCCGGACGCCGCTTGAGAGCGCTGCACGTCAGACTGCGCGGCCCCCGGATGTGTGTCATTCAACTGGGTGCCGCCAGGTTCCGTGCCCACGCCGATGGCTTCGCCCTGGTCCCCTGCAGAACGTCTCCTGATGGTCGATGGCCGCAAGAGTGCTTTGTCGGCCACGACACTCCTCCTTCGTTCGAGCAACAACTCATTCCATCCAACATGCGCAATCGATTTGTCAAACGGACACTACGCTCCCGACTTCGGGGTCGTCAACCCCCAAGTTCCCCGCCAGGCACAGCGTGTACACGCTGTGCTGGACCTGCTGATGGACGAGCTCCCAGCCCGAACTTCCAGCGCCGTCGGGCCGCATCCGAGCACGGATCCTGGCTCGCAGGGCTGCGGCGTTCTGACTACATCCGGGCAGCAGATACGCCGATGAGTCCCAGGGCCCGGGCCTGCAGCGGCGTGGGTTCGGCGAAGATCTCGGAGGCGGCGCCGTCATCGGCCCCCGCGAGGTCCGCGAGCACGCGACCCGTCTCGGCCCACGACACGAGCGCGGGCTGGACGCCCCGGAAGCCCTCGTAGGTCGGCATCGCCGTGGCCTTCGATGACTCGACCAGGTGGGCATCCACGTCGAGCGTGACCTCGGGTGTCACCGGGACCGTGGCCACCAAGGCGCGGACCGCGGTCACGAGCACCGCCCGGAGACCCGCGAGGCCGGCCGACCCCAGGGGCATGAAGCTGCCCTGGGCGGGACGGCCGGCCAGCAGCTCCGGCTTGTGGAAGCGGTCGAGCCACTCGCGGGCGGTCGAGGCGGCCGGCAGGGTGTAGCCGGTGAGCGCCGCGAGGCCCATGTCGCGGCGCAGGTGGGAGCGCTTGGCGGGCAGGTGCCGATCGGCCGCTGCGGGCACACCTGCCCGTCGGATGCAGTCGATGAGCAGCGCGACCCCGGCGTGGGGCGTGACCGCATCGGTGAGACCACCCCGCAGGTCGATGTCCAGGGCGTTCGGCATGGGTCGTCTGCGCATCGGTGACTTCCCTCTCGAGGTCAGACTACCGGGATCGGGCCCATCGATCAACCCCTCATCGATCACCCACCGGGTGGAGCCTCTGATCGGGGACCCACGGATCGGGGCCAGCGCAGCACGGTTGACGACAGGGCCCCGCAATCCTCTGGCCCCGGGAAGCACCGACCGCTATACTTTCCTCACGTTCTGCGCAATCGTTGTTGCAGATGTTTGGAGGAGCCACGAGATGGTCGAAACAAAGAGCCGACGGGCACGCCTGGCACGAGTAGCCAGCATCGCCGCGTCATTGACGTTGGTCGTAACGGGCGTGGCCAGCGCACAGTCACCATCCGCCGGTGCGGACCCCGTGGTACCTGGCATGGGCAACCCAACGCCAGCGATCTGTGAAGGCAACACCTACGTGCTCGGCTACGACGTGTTCTCAGACACCGAGAACTTCGCGGCCGCCACCATCGAGGGCATGAACCGCGTCGCCGCAGAGCTGGGCTGCGTGGAACTCGTCACGCTCATCGACAACGCCGACCCCATCCAGGCCGTCGCCAACGCACAGACCTTCGTGCAGCGTGAAGTGGACGGCGCGATGCTGTTCAACGTCATCGCCGCAGCCGGTCCGGGCATGGCCACCGAGCTCAACGCGGCGGGCATCCCGCTCACGAGCATCGTGGTCAAGGTCGAGGGCGCCCCGTTCCTCGGCGTCGATGAATACAACGCCGGCTTCACGGGTGGCGAGGCATTGGCCCAGGCGTTCGCGGCCAAGTACCCCGGCGAGGTCCCATACGCCATCAACGGCCGGTTCGACGCTTCGGGTGCCGACTCCGGCATCCCGCGCATGGATGGCTTCCGCGACGGCATCAAGAGCATGTTCCCCGACCTCCCGGCTGACAACTACCTGGAGATCGACACGGCAGCAACCCCCGCGACCGCTTCGGCCAACACCCTGAGCGTGCTCAACCGGATCCCGGCTGATGGCAAGATCATCCTGGGCGGCATCAATGACGAGAACACGTACGCGATGTTCCAGGCCACCCGGCAGGCGGGCCGCCAGGACAACGTGATGGTCATGGGCATCGGCGGCGTCAAGCCCACCGGCCTGGAGTTCGTGTGCCAGAACCCGCAGTACGCGGGCGTGGTCGGCTTCTTCCCCGAGAACTGGCCGGCGTACATGCTGCCCACGACGATCGCGCTGATCCAGGGCAAGGAGGTCCCGGCATTCACGAGCATCCCGACCGAGATCATCACCCGCGAGAACATCAACGAGTTCTACCCCGACTTCGCCTGCTAGGCAGGTCCCTGTCAACGCCGTGACGACGGCACCGGCCATGCCAGCACCGGCGGAGGCGACCTTCTCGCCGCCGGTGCTGGTGGTCGACCACATCAACAAGTCCTACGGCGCCGTCGAGGCGCTTCGTGACGTCTCCCTGTCGGTCGCAGCCGGGGAGGTGGTGGCGCTGTGCGGGGAGAACGGCGCTGGCAAGTCGACCCTCGCACGCGCCGTCGCAGGGCTGGTCAGACCTGATAGCGGTCGGATCATGGTCGACGGCGTGGAGCGGCACCTGGGCAGCGTCGCGGAGGCACATGCAGCAGGCATCCGGATCGCGCCCCAGGAGCTGACCCTGGCCCCCAGCCTCAGCGTCGCCGAGAACATCTCCATGGGTCGCCTGCCGCGCCGAGCGCTGGGCATCGTGGATCGGCGGGCCATGCATGACCTGGCGCGCCAGCGACTCGCCGACCTGGGCATCGACATCGACGTCAGTCGCCCGGTGGAACGGCTGAGCGTGCTGCACAAGACGCTGGTCCAGATCGCGCGCTCCATGACCCCCGGCGCGCGGCTGTTCATCGTGGACGAGCCGACGGCCCCCATGAGCGGACCGGAGGTCGACCAGCTGCTGGCCGTCCTCGGTCGGCTGACCGCGTCCGGCATCGCGGTGCTGTACATCTCCCATCGCCTGGATGAGGTCTTCCGTATCGCTGAACGCGTCGTGGTCCTGCGTGACGGCCGTATGGTCGCTGACTTCCCGCGCGCCCAGCTGACCCGCAGCGCGCTGGCCGACGCCATGGTCGGCGGCCGATCCCTGGAGATCGCGCACCGGACCGCAGCAGCCAGCGAACTCGTCGCGCTCCAGGTGCGCGGGCTCTCCTTCGGACTTGTCCATGATCTGACGTTCGCGGTGCGGACGCACGAGATCGTCGCTGTCTACGGCGTCTCCGGATCCGGCCGTGAGGGCGTCGGCATGGCCACCATCGGCGCCGTTCCCGTGGAGTCAGGTACGGTCGAGGTCATGGGCGCGCCGGTCAAGGGAGGACCCCGCGCGGCCTTCGACGCCGGACTTGGATACGTGCCCGCCGAGCGACGCAGCCAGGGCCTGGTGCCAGACTTCTCCATTCGGGAGAACCTGACGCTCGCGGTGCTCCGACGGCTGACCCGCGGCGGTGTCCTGGACCGGGGCGCCGAGCGACGCTTGGCGGACCGATGGATGGCGGCGCTCACGGTCGCGGCACCCAGCGCGGAGGTCCGCGTCATGCGACTTTCGGGTGGCAATCAGCAGAAGGTGCTGCTGGCGCGCTGGCTGGCCCATGAGTCCAGGGTGCTCATCCTGGAGGAGCCCACGCGGGGCGTGGACATCGCCACCAAGGCGGAGATCTACCGGGTGCTGCGTCAGCTGGCCGACAGCGGCGTGGCCGTCCTGGTCATCTCATCCGACCTGGAAGAGGTTGCCCTTGTCGGGGATCGCATCCTGGTGATGCGCAACGGGGCCCTGGTGGCGGAGCTTCGGGGTGCCGACGAGACGGAGATCGCACGCACAGCGCTCGCAGCAGAGGAGACGCCCGTTGTCGCCTGACGGAGGACGACCATGACGACCGCGCCGGAAGTGGCACCAGCGACCAAGCCGGGTGGCGACGCCCCGAGCAACCGGGCCGTCTGGTTGCGCCGCATCCAGGGCCAGGGCCTGCTGCTGGTACTGCTCATCCTGGTGGTGTTCTTCACCAGCCAAAGCAAGTACTTCCTGACACCCCAGAACTTCTTCTCCATCGGATCGGTGGCGTCAGCGCTGGGCATCATGGCGGTCGCCCAGACGTTCCTCATCATCTCGGGCGGCTTCGACCTTTCCGTCGGCAGCGTGGTCGCCCTGACGGGGGTGGTCATCGGTGTCCTGTTCCAGAACGGCACCGGCGTGGACATCTGGCTCAGCGCCCTCATCGGACTCTCGATGGGCCTGCTGGTGGGTGTCGTCAATGGCGTGGTGGTGGTGGGGCTGAAGATCAACGCCCTCATCACCACGCTCGGCACGCTCTCGATCTTCTCCGGACTTGCGTATCTCATCACCGCGGGCAAGACGCTCATCATCACGAGTCCGCCGTTCCAGTTCCTGGGCTCGGGCTACATCGGGCCCGTGCCGGTGTCGCTCATCATCTTCGGCATCGTGGCCGGAGTGGGCATCTTCGTGGCTCGCTACACCGGATCGGGGCGAGCGATCTTCGCCATCGGCGGCAACCCCGAGGCCGCGCGCCTGTCGGGCATCGAGGTGCGCAAGGTCCAGTTCGGGTTGTACGTGGTCTCGGGCCTGATGGCCGGTCTGGCGGGCGTGCTCATCACCTCGCAGCTGGGTGCATCATCGCCCCAGGTCGGCGAGACATACACCCTGTCGGTCGTCACGGCCGTCATCCTGGGTGGCACCAGCCTGGCTGGTGGCCGCGGCAGCGTCGTCGGCACGGTCCTTGCGGTCATCATCCTGACCGTGCTCCAGAATGGCTTCGCGCTCTTGCAATTCTCCTCGTACGTCCAGACGATGGCCCTCGGCATCGTCCTCATCCTGGCGGTCCTGCTGGACGAGACGGTGCGCCGCCTGGATCGCTGAGAGCGTGGAAACGGGTGCCGACGGCGTGATGCCGTCGGCACTCGTCATCCTGGTCGCGAATGACCGTCTTGGGAGCCGCAGCGTCCCGACACGGTCTCCGCGCGCTATCCGCCGATGGCCTGCAAAGTGGCAACGTTGCTGCTGTCCACCAGGTAGTTGCCGACGTCCGTGAATCGGGGAACGACGGTGATCTCCGGATGTGCTCGCCAGTCGAGCCCAGCGATCGCCTTTCGGTTGAGGTTGAACAGGTACTGGACCGCCAGGTACTGCTCCATGAATGCGCTGGCCACGATACCCGCGCCGATCTCGCCGCTCTCGATGAGTGGCCACACCTCAGAGTTGTACTCATTCAGGCCGCCAGCGACGATCACCAGATCGGAGCGGCCTGTCTCCTTTGCCGCACGCGCCGCAGATGGTCCACCGCTGGTGTCGATGGCCATGAAGCCCTTGAGGTCGGGGTTGGCCTGGATGAGCTGACTCGCCACGGTGGTGCCGTACTCGGGATCGGCGTTGTCCACCCCGACGACGACCTTGAGGTCGGGTGCGAGGACCGCTAGCTCATCCTGGAAGCCCTTGAGTCCGTCCCGCATCGCCTGTGCGCTCGCGTCGTACACGAGTGCGGCGATGGTGCCCGGCCCGGTGACCCGCTCGGCGATGTATCGCGCTCCCCTCGCGCCGGCGGCAGCGCGGTCGAAGCCCAGATACCCAAGTTCCTTGCCGTCCGGGACGAACCCCTGCTCGGTGGTGATAACGGGGATGCCTGCGGCGATGGCCTTGCCGATGGCGTCCTGGACAGCCAGGCTGTCCGCGGGCAGGATGATGAGGCCAGCCGGATTGCGCGCGACGACCTGGTTGATCGCGTCCACCTGGGCCGTGACGTCGAAGGTCTCCGGGCCCGTGAACGTGGTCTTCACGCCGAGATCGCGTCCGGCTGCCGCCAGACCCGCCTTGGGGCCCTTCCAATAATCGATGGTAACGACGAAGCCGACGAGGACGTACTCCTCATTGGAGTGGTCCTCTCCTGAGGCTGACTGGCCGAGCGCCTTGGAGCCCAGGCCGGACGCGGCCAATGCCGGGCCCAGGGCCAGCGCGGTGCCACCGATGGCGGCCGTCCGCAACAGGTTCCTCCGCGAGACAGGTCCAGCGAGTGAGCGTGACGATTCGTTCATGATCAGTGATCCTCTTTCAGGGCTTGCTTGGGTGGTGCTTGCAAGGCGGCCTGGATCGCCCGGTCGTCCCGGACCTTGAGCCGCCACAGGTTCAGGACCACGGCCAATATCAGCACGAGGCCCACGCTGAGCTGCTGGTAGAACACCGGGACCGCCAGCAGGATCAGGGCGTTATTGACCAACGCCAGCAGGATGAGCGCCAGGATCGATCCTCCGATAGAGCCTTCACCTCCTCTCAGCGATGCACCGCCCAGGATCACGGCAGTGATCACCGCTAGTTCGCGCCCGCCGCCGACCGTCGGGCTCGCGTTGCCGACCCGGGCGATGGCCAGCAGGCCGGCGACGCCGGCCAGCAGCCCCATCACGACGTAGCTCAAGACCGTCGTCCGGGTCACGTTGATGCCGGCCAGACGCGCCGCGGTGCGGTTGCTGCCGACGTAGAACAGATCCCGCGCCGCGCGAAGCTGGTGCACGGCGAGGAGGCCGGCCGCGATCACGATGGCGGCCACGACGACCGGGATCGGTACACCCACCAGGTCGCCCTGCCCCAGGACCGTGACCAACTCGCTGCCGCCCGCGCTCACCGTCCGACCCTCGGTGATGACCAAGGCCACGCCACGGAATACATACAGCGTCCCGAGCGTCGCGATGAGCGCGTTGACACCGATGCGGCCGATGAGGATCCCGTTCACGAGGCCGGCACACGCACCCACGGCCAGGGCGGCAAGGGCGGCGACCGGCCAGGGAAGTCCGGCCTCCGCCGCCAACCCAACTGCGACAGCTGACAGCGCCAGGATCGCCCCCACCGAGAGGTCGAATCCGCCACCGATGATCACCAGTGTCATGCCGACGACCATCACCGCGTCGATCGCGATACCCAGAGCCACGACGCGCAGGTTGCCGAGGGTCGCGAATGCCGGAGACAGCACCGTCATCACGATGGCGAGACCGAGCGTCAGGACCGCAAGGGATGTCTGACGATTCGACAGCAGCCGGTCCACCAGGCGGCGCGGCTTCGGACCGGATCCGGTAGCCACACCAGGCGACGCGCTCACGCTGCGGTCCGCTCGGTCATGGCCGCGTAGATCGATTCCGGACTGGTACCAGCTGCCAGCATCACCTGTGACCCGTCACGGCGCAGGATGAGCGTCCGGTCTGCCAGCGTAGCGAGCTCTTCGGTATCCGAGCTGTAGGCCAGCACAGCGCCGTCGCGAGACCGGCTGCGGAGCTGCCGGTGGATCTCTTCCTTGGTCGCGATGTCGACGCCCCGCGTCGGCTCGTCGGCCAGGATGATGTTCGCCTGCGATGCGAACCAGCGCCCGAGCATGAGCTTCTGCTGGTTGCCGCCACTGAAGGTCCGCGCGGGTCGCTCGGGATCGCGGGGCTCGATGGCGAGGGACTCAAAGACCGGCGCGGTGAGCTGGCGAGCCCGGGACCCATCCACCCGGCCCCAGCGGGTCACCGCGCTCAAGCTCGCCGCCAGGACATTCGCCTGCGCCGCCAGATCGACGAAGAGGCCGTCGCTCTTGCGTTCGGCGGGCACGTATCCGATACCCGCCTCGATGCTGCGTCGCGGGTCTGGGAGCACCAGCCGGGCGCCAGCCATGACCACACCTCGACGCGGCCCTTCCACGATGGCGCGGAGGAGCAGATCCGCGTCAGACCCAGGCAGGCCAGTGACGCCCACCACCTCGCCTTGATGGACCCGAAGATCCAGCTCGTGCACACCGCGACCCCAGCGTAGGCGCTCCAGGGTCATCGAGGGAGGGGCCTGGCCTCCGGCTGCGGCCCGATGCATGATCGCCGCGACCTCGTGGCCGAACATGGCCACCTGCAACGTCTGCTGATCGACCTGTTCGATCGGGCGCGTCCAGACGAGATGGCCGTCGCGAAGCACAGTCACCTGGTCGCCGATGGCGAACGCCTCCTCCAGGTGGTGGCTGACGAAGACGATCCCGATGCCACCGCGCGCGAGCGCCTGGACCCTCGCCAGCAACGCCTCGCGCTCCGGCCGAGACAATGTCGCCGTGGCTTCATCGAGGATGAGGAACCGCGCGCCGAAGGCGAGGGCACGCGCGATCATCACGCGCTGCTGCTGTGCGGGCGCGAGCGTCTCGATGGGTGCATGCAGGGGAAGGTCCTCGCCAACGGTGTCGAGCGCCTCTCGGGCTTGGGCCATCAACCGCGGTCGGTCGACCCGAAGGCCTCGGTCGCCCCAGCGGCCTGCGATGACATTCTCCCAGACCGACATCGCAGGGAAGAGTTCGAGCTCCTGCGGGACCACGCGAATACCAGCGGCAGCGGCAGCGGCCGGGCCACGGAAGTCGACCGTGGCGCCGTCGATCGACACCGAGCCGCGATCGGGGCGGAGCGCTCCTGTGAGCACCCGGATGAGGGACGACTTGCCGGCACCATTCTCGCCGGCCAGGACGTGGATGGCTCCGGCCAGGAACTCGACGCTCACGTCGTCGAGCGCACGTGTCCCGGGATAGGCAAGCGTCACACCACTGAGCGACAACGCTCCCGCCACGTTCCGGCTCCCTGCGTGCTGGCGGATGTCTACCTGCCCGACGGTTGGCGTGACAGCGGCCAGATGTGCCCGGTCACCATGACGCGTTGATGATCAGCCCGCCATCTGCCACGATCGACTGGCCCGTGATGAAGCTCGACGCCGAAGTCGACAGGAACAGGATGACCGACGCGATCTCCGATGGAGCTGCGAGGCGTCGAAGGGGTACTCGAGAGACGAGTTCGTCGATGTCGAGGCGACCGGTGCCGATCGCCTGCTGGACGAGCTCGGTGGAGGTGTACCCAGGAGCGACCGCGTTGACCCGGATGCCCGCCGGAGCCCACTCGACGGCGAGCGTCCGCGTCATCGCCTCGATGGCGCCCTTCGCGGCCGTGTAGGACAGCCGACCCGGTAGTCCGACATGTGCGGCGATGGACGCGATATTGACGATCGTCCCACCGCCCGATGCTGCCAACGCCGGAAATGCCGCGCGGGCGCACCGGAACGTGCCATCAAGGTGGACCGCGAGCATCCGATGCCAAGCCTCGTCGGTAACGTCCGCAGACGGGTGCGGATCGATGATCCCGGCGCAGTCGACGAGGGCATCGAGCCTCCCGAAGCGAGTGACCACGTCGGCGATCATCGTGTCCACGGACTCGCGGTCCGTGACATCCACGCCCAGCCCGAGCACACGCCGCCCGGACGGGTCGAGCCGCTCCGCGAGTTCCGTGGACGCCCGGCGATCCAGATCCGCTATGGCTACCGAGTGATCACTGGCGACGAATGCGTCGCTGGTGGCAGCGCCGATCCCTCGCGCACCTCCGACGACGAGCGCGACTCGCTGGTCTGACATCCCCCTCCACCCGATGCTGTCCGCCACGAACTCGGGAAACATCGATTTTCCAATCGACCGTGAAGGTATACCCTCGCTCGGCACTGCTGTCAAGTGGATGCTGCCGCTTGCCAGCGCCATCGGCTACCCATCAGCGCAGCGCGGAGCGGCGCAGCATCGTCGAGTGATCACGCCGGTCGATCCGTCAGGGGTCGGGCCGCGGCCGCGCCGTGGAGCCGCGTTCGACGAAACGGGGCGGCTCGGGCAGCTGCACGCTCGTGACATCAGCTCCGTCGATGAGTCGGAGCAGCAGCCGACCGGACTCTTCCCCCATCCGTCGCATGGGCACAGCGACGGTCGACAGCGGAGGATTCGTGTGTCGGGCGAAGCTGTGATCCGGGAACCCCAGCAGCGATACGTCCTCCGGCACGCGGAGCCCGCGATCCCGGATCGCCTCGAGCGCTCCCAGCGCGAAGGTGAGACTGGCCAGGAAGATCGCCGTCGGTGGAGCGGCAGCCGTCCGCTCGAAGAGGGCATGGATGGCATCTCGGCCACCCTCGTCGGACATCGACGAACTGACGTGATAATCGGGAGGGTGCTTCAGTCCATGGCGCTCCAGGCCGCCCCAGAGCCCAGCCCTGCGGCGTGCGCCGGCATCGCCGCCGCGCACGTCGACATTGACACTGGCGATCCGGCGGTGGCCGAGGCCGACAAGATGCTCGACCACCAGCATGGCCGCGTCCTCGTCGCGGCAGGTCACGGATGGGACTTGCCCGTCTCCCCGCCGATTGACGAGGACCAAGGGGAAGGCCCTCGCAGCGAGGGAGCCGATGACGTCGTCATCCAGCGTCGCCGAGCCCACGACCATGCCGTCGACTCGCCCCTCCTCCACCAGCCGCTGGTAGACCAGCTCGTGCGGCGACCGGGCACCACCACGTCGGAACTGGTCCGCCTCCACGATGAGGAGGGAATAGTCCGACTCGATGGCCGCGGCCTGGACCCCGTGCGTCACCTCCACGAACGTGAACAGATCCAGGTTCGGCACGAGGAGCCCGATGGTCCCAGTCCGCTGGGTACGCAGGCTGCGGCCGAGATAGTTCGCCCGATAGCCGAGGTCCCTGGCGGTGTCGATGATCCGCTGCCGCGTCTCGACACCGACTCTCTGGGTCGGATCGGCGCGAAGGGCACGGGACGCGGTCGACGGCGTCACGCCGGCAGCTGCTGCGACATCCTTCAGTCTGACCACGCGGCACGCCTCCCTCGATGGCCGCCAGCACCTGCACGAGAGATGCCCTCGACGCGCGAGTGTAGCGGCCGTCGATCCACAGCGAACGAGACCTACCCGGAACGGCTTGACAACCGTGGGACACGACGGTACAACTCATTGCACACGGTGAACAATCGATGTTTCATCGCGGGTGACCGAGATGTCTCATGGTCGGTGACCTCACCGATGACCTCGATCGCATAGAGGAGGGGTGACGTGGACGCAGGGCTCCGCATGAGCGAACTGCTCCAACGCGAGATTCGCGGGGGTGACGCCGGGTCGCTGGGTATCCCGACCTATCAACTGGTGCATGAGGCGTCCCAACGGGGAGACGTGGCCGAAGCCGAGCGCCTCCTCGCCTACAGCCGAGGTGAGGCAGGTCGGGTCTTTTTCATCTTCAGCGCGTGGATCGAGGCTCTGATCGCCTACGGTCACGAGCACGTCAGCGATTTCACGGTCCGCTTCGCGTCTATGACCGACCTACTGGGAGAGGCACCTCGGATCACCCTCGGGGACGATGTCGGGGTCGACGAGGAAGTCGCTGTCACGGCCGCGCTACTCGCAGGCGGCGACGACGGATCGATGGCTGCCCTGGACGCGCTGCGTGAAGCGCGCATCGCGGTCCACGACAACCAAGCCGACTGGTCCTGGGCGCTGCTGACGATCCTGCAGGAGGCTCTGGGTGAGGCCGCGATGGGCGAGGCCATGCGCGCGACCATGGAGCCCTGGCTCAAGGAGCGGTACGCAGCGCTTGGCTCGATGACCCCTGCGGAGATCTTCGAGCTGACCATCGAAGGCATGCGCGCCCATTTCGTCGGACCAGGGCGCCGGGGCGAGGTGATCGTGCGCGACGAGCCCGATCGATGGGTCATGGAGTTCGACCCATGTGGCACCGGCGGCCGGATGCGGCGCGGCGATCCATCTCGCGGTCAGGTGCCGCGGACGGACCCACCCTTTGGCTTTGCGGTCGTCGACGGGGCGTACGACTGGACGTGGAACAAGCCGGGTGTGTGCCTCTACTGCACGCACTGCGCGGTGGTCAACGAGATCCTGCCCATCGAGCAACACGGCACGCCGATGCGCGTCACGGACTACCCCCAGGACCCGGGCGATCGCTGTCGCTGGACTGTCTACAAGGACCCCGCGTTCGTGCCCATCGAGGCGTTCACTCGCGTGGGCAAACCGGCACCGATCCGGTGACGGACGACGCGACGCGCCTTCGGGGTCTGGCCGAGCAGTACCTCTGGATGCCCTACTCGGCGCCTGGGACGCAGGGGACCATCCGCGACACCATCCGGGTGATGACCCATGGCACCGGCGTCCGATCGTGGGACGCCGACGGCAATGAGTACCTCGACGGGACCTCCGCCCTGGAGGCGCTCATCCTGGGCCACGGCGACGCCGAGATCGTCGAGGCGATCGCTGCTCAGGCGCGCACGTTGTCCTTCGTGGATGTGTTCCGGTTCGTATCGCCACCTCAGGCGGAACTGGCCGCGGAGCTCGTCGCCGCATCGCCCGGGATGGCGATGGCGCACTTCACGCCCGGCGGCGCTGAAGCCGACGAGGTCGCCATCAAGTTGGCCCGGCAGTATCACGCGCTGCGCGGCGAGCCATACCGCATGAAGGTCATCACTCGCCAAGGTGCGTTCCACGGGGTCACGGCCGGAGCGATGGCGCTCGACGGCCAGTACTTCGCGTCCCGCAACGTGGTCTATGACGGCGGCCTCACGTGGGGTCGGACGGTACCGGCCGGGGCCTGTCCTCAGTGCGACTTCGGCAAGGCGAGCCGCCACCTTGCCTGCGTTCACGCGATCGAGTCGACGATCCGTGCCGAGGGTCCCGAGACCGTTGCCGCGGTGGTCGTCGATCCGTGCGCGACGGCCATCGCGGTGAGCTGCCCGCCGGTGGGTTACCTGCGCGACCTGCGCGCGATCTGCGATCGGTACGGTGTCCTGCTGATCGTGGATGAGATCATCACCGGCATGGGACGCACTGGTCGCCTGTTCGCCACGGAGTGGGACGGCATCACGCCCGACTTCATCACGATGTCCAAGGCGCTCAGCTCCGGCTATGTGCCCATCGGCGCGGCGCTCGTGGCGCCCAAGATCCGGGACACATTCCTGGAGCGCGACGGGGTCTTCTTCCACGGTCATACGTACGCCGGCCATCCGATCGCTGCCGCCGCCGCACTGGCGGTCCTTCGGCGAGTGATCCGGGAGCGTCTCTGGGAACGGGCCGAGGCTCTCGGTGACCGGCTCCTGGCCGGTCTCCGCTCCCTGGACCACCACCGCATCCTGTGGGACGTTCGCGGCAAGGGCCTGCTCGTCGGCATCGAGATCGTGCGCGACAACGGGACAGGAGAGGACTTCGCCGATCCGGTGTCGGCCGGGAACAGCCTACGGATCGCAGCACGCGAGCGAGGTCTGACGACGCTCCTGCTCCACCCCGGCAATGTCCTGTTCGTCGCGCCCGCGGTCATCGCCACGGAGGAGGACATCGACAGGATGGTCGAGATCCTGGATGCGGCGTTGGCCGACGTGGAGGCGACACTCGTCTGACCGCCGATGTGGCAGCGGCCGCGGTCGAGCCACGAAGCGGATCCATCGAGTGCATCCCTCGGGGCGACCGGATGAGCCATGGGACGACGTCAGATCCCCGCTCTACCAGGCCAGGATGCCGTCCGGATCGTCCACCCGCTGGTCGGCCAGCCAGTCGGGATCCCACAGTGGTCCCAGTCCCGTGTGGTCGTTCGCGATCTCCATGCGACCAGCGTGAAAGGTGGGCAGCGGTCGCGATTCGGTCATCGCATCCACCAGCATCCCCGGCAGCGACCACTCGATCCAGGCGTCCGTGGCACCCAGTCCGGCCGCGATCTGGGAGTGGAATCCCGCGAACACGTGGAACGAGAGACCCTTGCCCGCTCGCTGGACACGCTCCACGATGGCTCGCGATCCGGTGATGCCACCGGCACACGAGACGTCGAGCCGGACCACATCGATGGCGTCGGCGAGCAGCATCGCATCGGGAAAGCCGGGTCCGCCCTGCTCGTCACCCATGGCAACGGTCACGCCGATGGCGTGTCGGACATCGGCCAGGAGGTCGATACGCTCCGAGGGCACCGGGTCCTCCAGCCAGCCGGCCTTGGGCATGACGGCCGCCAGCTCCACCGCCGCGGTCACGTCATGGAGCGACCAGCCGCCGTCGAGACTGACCATGTCGGCGGACTCGGCGGCTGCCTCCAGGCGCAGCCGATTCGCCTCTACACCCGGCACCATGGGCAGCTTCAGGTGCCCGACGTCCATCGTCCGGAACGTGCGCGCCTGGTCCGCGACACCTTCCAGCTCGAGGTGTGGCGGATAACCCGCGATACCCATCACCGGCAGCGACCCGATCGTGCCGCCAAGGTGGTCCCGCAGGGAACGGCCGGCGACCTGCGCCGCCACGTCCCAGGTCGCGATGTCCACCAGCGACAACGCCCGCAGGCCCATGCCCGAACCCAGGATGGGACGGGCGCGCCCCAGGGTTGCCTGGTACGAGTCACCGGGGTCATCAAGTGGCCGGTCCAGGTACATCGGCGCCACGTGACGCCGCAATAGCAGGTCGACCGGCCCGTCGCGCGTGAGGCCATAGGCGTAGCCCACGGCGCCCCCCGTGGAGCGGACCGCAGCGATCGCGATGACGCGTTCCTTGATGACCCAGTCCCGGAAGACGATAGGTCGAGCCAACGGCAGCCGCAACTCCAGGACCCCGACCGCGGCGACGCGCTCGGTCACGCGCGGGTGTCCATCAGAAGCCACCGAGCGCAGCGAAACCGCCATCGACCAGCAGGTCAGATCCGGTCATGCCCGCAAAGGCAGGTCCCACGAGGCCCACGACCGCGTCGGCCACCTCGGCCGGCTCCACGAGACGCCTCTGGGGCGTGTGTCTGACGATCGCGTCGAGGCTTGTGAGCCCTTCCTCGATACCCCGCTCGGCCATGCCGGTACGCACGAAGCCGGGGCTGACGGAGATGACCCGGACGCCCTGGGGCGCCCACTCGATACCCAGGTGGCGGACCATCGCGATCAGCCCCGCCTTGGATGTGTCGTATGCCAGTCGGTCTCGGAAGCCCACGTGGCCACCGACCGATGCGAGGTGGACGAGCGTGCCCCCAGCCGCCCGCAGCGCCGGGAAGACGCTGCGCGACAGCGCGAAGGCAGCCACCAGGTTGACGCGGATGACACGGTCCAGATCGGCCGGCGTCAGGTCCGCGGCAGGGGTCCGGGATGACACGCCGCAGCTGTTGATGACCGCAGCCAGCGGTGGCAGGGCTGCGCCGGCAGTTGCGACGGCGTCCCAGTCGGCGATGTCCACCACGGACCCATCGATCCGCGGGTCCTCGATGGCCGATACGTCCCAGCCCAGCACCGTCCAGCCGTCGTCCAGGAACCGGGCCGCGATGGCCTTGCCCAGACCACCCGCGGCACCCGCCACGAGACACGTGCCGGGGACACCGCCTGGGCTCATGCGGCGTTGTCCGTACTGCCCGTGGCGCTGCCCATCCAGGCGCCCTGCGCCATGTACCCCCCGTCGACGCTGAGGTAGTCGCCGGTGATGAAGCTCGCCTTGTCACTGGACAGGAATACGACGGCGTTGGCGATGTCCTCGGGCGTGCCGATACGACCGAGCGGATGCGTTCGGCCGTAGCTCGCGAGCGAGGCGTCGATATCGCCCCCGGCAAGCCGCGCGGCCGTCCGCACCATCTCGGAGTCGATCGTGCCGGGACAGATGGCGACCGCACGCAGTCCCTGCGGCGCGTACTCCATGGCAAGGTTCCGGGTCAGCGACAGCAGGCCTCCCTTGCTCGCGGCATAGGGCCCGACACCCGGCATCGACTGCAACCCCTGGACGGACGCCATGTTCACGATCACCCCATGGCCGCTCTCCAGGAGCGCCGGGATCGCGGCACGGGCCATGAGGTATGCCCCCTTGAGGTTCACGTCGAGGATCCGGTCCCAGACTTCCTCGGGCATCAGGTGGAGTGGCTTGTACTGGTCGACCGGCTGGATGCCCGCGTTGTTGACCAGCACGTCGAGGCGCCCGAACGCCGCGAGGGTCGCTGCGACCGCGGCCGTCGCATCGGGGGCGACCGAGACATCCGTTGTCGTCGCGATGACCTGCGCGCCGCCCGCCGTCAGCTCCGCGACCAGCGCGTCCGCCGCCGTCCGGTTGGTGTCCGCGATGGTGACCGCGGCGCCCTCCGCCACGAACCCCCGGACGATGCCCTGGCCGATGCCCAGGGCACCCCCCGTCACCAGCGCTACCCGACCTGCATGTGCTCCCATGTCCACGTTCCTCCGCCAGCCGTCAGTCGATGAGTGGGTAATTGAGTCGGGCGCCGGTCAACCCGGCGCCGATACGCGTGATGTGCCAGCCAGCGAGGTTGGCGCTCACTAGCTCATCTGCATCGTCGCCGATGAAGCAGACATTGGTCGACGCGCTGAGGACCAGTCCCGTCCAGTCCTCGACCAGCACGTCGAGCGTCCGGCCGTCCCAGCGATAGACGGCGTCCGGCCGATAGCACGCGATGAGCAGTGTCTCGTCGGCCGTGAACGCGATCCCGTCCAGCACGCATCGGGGCATCTCGACCACCAGCTCGCGCGGGCCCGCGCTGCCATCCGCCAGGAGCGGCAGCCGCGAGATTCCCGGCAGCGAGGACTCGACCACATATAAGTAGCCGCCATTTGGATGGAGCGCCATGCCATTGGTGTAGGAGGGCGTCGCCGCGGACAGGGTCCGCGCATCGGGCCCGCCAGACCACGTCTCGATGGAACCGGAATGGGGATCGACCCGGGCCACCCGGCGACCCGGCACATCACAGGCATATGCCCGCGCACGCCCGTCGACGGCGATGCCGGCGACGAGACCGACACCGATCTGGAAGGACCGCTGGACCGCGCCCGAGACCGGGTCCAGCCACAAGAGGCCACCAGCCTCCGTGCCCACCACGATGGACCCGGCCGGGTCCCAGCAGACACCCTCCGGATGGTCGATGCCCGATCCGATGGTCGAGAGCGACATGGGCGCCACGACTCTCCTCCTTCGCTGCGTCCGATGCCGTGCTGGGCGCGCTGCGCAATCGATTTGTCACCGCTCAGACTACGAGACGCTACAGCCGTCGTCAACCCGCGCGGCGGGTCTGGAGGGCGACCCCGCGGCTCGGCCCACGGCGGTGTGGAGCGCCCAGCCGGGTCAGCGGTCAGGGGTCTGCCGATCAGGCTGTGAGTGTCAGGATGCGCGCCGGAGTGCCGGTCGTGATGCGCCGGATGGCGCGCTCGTCGCGGACTTCCCGTCGAGTCCGACCTCGATCAGCTGGACGGCCGCTGGGATCGCGAGCTTGGACCCGGGCCGCCGGTCGTCACGTCGCCGTCACGCCGCGGACGCCTCGACCTCGATCTCGATGAGCATGCCCGGCTCCACCAGTTGGGTCACACCGACTGCGGTCGCCGGCGGGACCTTGTCGTCGAAGAACGCGTTGATCACGTCGCGCGCCTCGGGCCACAGGCGCATGTCGGTGAGGAAGAACCGGGCGCGCACGATGTCCGCCCTGGACCGACCCACGCCGGCCAGTACCTCCTCGATACGCTCCAGGCTCCGGCGCGTCTGTGCCTGGATACCGCCCTCGATGACCGGACCCTCCGGTGTCCGGCCGACCATACCGATGACGAACAGCAGTCCACCGGCGCGACGTATCTGCTGGAACATCCGAACCTCCCGCTCTGTGAGCCGTGTCAGGGTTGTACGAGAACGCCGTGTTGGGGCAGTACATGCCGCTGTCAAGCCCGCGACAGAGGGCTGGCGGGATGCCGAGAGCTTCCCGCCAGCTCATGCGCCGGGCGCCAGGCTGCGCTCTACCGGGGTGTCAGGACCCGAGCTGGTCACGGGTGGGGTAGAACAGTGGTGTGCCCTGGATGCCTGGGATCCGGAAGCGCGTGACGTGCCAGCGGCCGATGTTGGGTACCAGCACGATGTCCCGTGCCGGGCCCGTGAACACACAGTTGGTCGGTGCGGCGAGGAACACGCCCTCGGCATCGATAGCCACCACCTCGACGCCCGATCCGCCGCTCCAGCGCAACACCACATCGGGTCGATAACACGCGATGATCACCGATCCGTCGGTTGCGAACGCGATGCCATCCGGGACGGCGCCGGGTAGCTCCGTGACCAGGACCCGCGGGCCCGCCGAACCATCCGGCTGGATCCGATAGCGGACCAGGCAGCCGGGCGTGCTCTCCACGACCCACAGCTCCGAGCCGTCCGGCGTCACGGCGAGGCCATTGGGGAAATCGACGGACTCGGTCGTCCAGACGCTCGACACGCCCTGCCGAACGGCCATGACACGTCCTTCGCGAGCCTTCCACCCCCCGTTGTCCGACACGAAGTAGGTGCCGTCAGGTCCGAACGCGCCCCAGTTGGGTGACGTATGTGGCGCATCCACCGGCCCGGATGACCACAGGACCGGATCCGTCTGGCCGGGCGCCCATCGGAAGACCCCGCGCTTCACGGCATCACAGGCATACACGCGACCATCCGCGTCAGCCGCGAGGCCCAGGGTCCAGCCGCCGGTCGTGGCGACCTGGACGGCGCGATCTGCATCATCCAGGCGATAGATCTGGCCTGCCTCTCCACTCACGTAGACCGAGCCATCAGGGGCGACACAGATGCCCTCGGCGTGATCCACGCCATGACCCAGCATCTCGAGTCCGTCCAGCTGCAGCAGCGGTGTGCCATCCATGATGCCCATCGAAGTGTTCCTTCCTCTCCATCCGTGACCCTGGCCGCGACGTGCGGCCGGTATCCCTCACCATCAGTCCAGCGTCACCCGCAGCTCTTCGAGCCCTCGGAACGCGATGTTCGGCTTCCACCGGATGGGCTCATCCGCTAGCGCCATGCGTGGCCAGCGGCGGAGCAGCGCATCCAGGGCGATGGGTGCCTCGAGCCGCGACAGGGCGGCGCCGACGCAATAGTGGATGCCATGCCCGAAGGCCATGTGGCGTCCCGCCGCCCGGCGGACGTCGAGGCGGTCAGGCTCGTCGAACATGCCCGGATCGCGGTTCGCCGCGCCAAGGAATGCCAGCACCCGATCGTCCTGCCGAATGTGCCTGCCGCCAAGCTCGACGTCGCTGACGGCACGACGTCGATTGCGCTGGACCGGGCTGTCGTAGCGCAGCAGCTCCTCGACCGCGCCGGTCATGAGTGATGCGTCATCGTGCAGCACGGCCAGCTGCCCTGGATGCCGCAGCAGTGCCAGCAGGCCGTTGCCGATGAGGTTCGCAGTGGTCTCGTGTCCCGCGAACAGGAGCGTGACGCAGGTCGCGATGAGCTCGTCGTCGGTCAACCGGTCAACGTCCCGCGACGGCGCGGCCAGCAGTCCCAGGAGGTCATCCGTGGGCCGCTGTCGGCGTGCGTGGATGAGTGGGCCCAGATAGTCCCGGAACTCGGCCATGCTCTGTTCCGCAGTAACCGCACGGGCCGGGTCCGTGGCTCCGGTACCCACGAACGCGACCAGGTCCGCCGACCAGCGCGTGAACGATGGCTGGTCCTCGCGTGGGACACCCAGCAACTCGCCGATGACCAGAGCCGGCAACGGATAGGCGAAGTCCCCCAGCAAGTCGGCAGTGGGCCCGTCGATGTCGTCGAGCAGTTCCCCGATGAGCTCCTCGACACGCGGCCGGAGTCGCTCCACGACTCGGGGGGTGAAGCTGGCCACCAGCAGCCGTCGAAGCCGCGTGTGGACCGGAGGATCAGTGATGGACAGGACCTGGGTGGAGTAGTGGGCGACGAGGGCGGGGGACGAGCCCGGGCGAGTCCGTTCGATCGACTCCAACATCGCCAGCTCGTAGCCGGCGCTGGAGAACCGGTCGGGATGCCGCATCACCTCCACGTTGGCGTCGTACCCGGTGACGACCCATGCTGCCCACGGCTCGCACCAGTGGACCGGATCGTGCGCACGCGCGGCGGCATAGGCCGGATACGGGTCATCGAAGAACGAGGGTGACGACAGCAGCGCATCGAGCTCCGTGGCCCTCGGGGCTTCCGTGGTCATCGGGCGCCCGTCATAGGGCCAGCCGGGCCAGCAGGCCGCCGTCCACGGGCAAGCACACACCCGTTATGGCGCTGGCGTCGGGGGAGCACAGGAACGCGATGGCGGCCGCGACTTCGTCGGGCTCGATGATCCGCCCGATGGGATGCCGTTCGCCCCATGCGCGCATGACCGCGTCCGGGTCGACCGGGTCGCGGAGGGCCGCCGACCGCTGGAGCATCGGCGTATCCACCGAGCCAGGGGCGACAGCATTGACCCGGATGCCGGCCGCCGCGTGGTCCAGGGCGAGCCCTCGGACCAGCCCCAGGACGGCGGTCTTGGACGCCGCATAGGCGCCCAACAGTGGCAGGGTCGCGTAGGCATGCACCGACGTCACGGCCACGATGGCGCCTCGACCCTGCGATCGCATCGGCCCCACGACGGCCCGACACAGGTGCCAGAGCGCAGCCACGTGGGTATCCATGAGCTCACGCAGCTCCTCCGGCGGCTGCTCGTCGACGGCCCCGCGGCGTCCGATCCCGGCATTGCTGACGATGACGTCCAACCGGCCGTGCCGGTCGAGGGCCCCCTCGACGGCCGCCTCGACGTCTGCGCCCTGCCGTACATCAACGACCGCAGCCTCGGCTCGACCGCCGGCACCCAGGATGTCGGTGACCACGGCGTCGAGGGCCGCCGGGTCTCTGCCGAGCGCGACCACCATCGCCCCCTCGGCCGCGAGGCGTCGCGCCGTCGCAGCCCCGATGCCGCTCGCGGCTCCGGTGACCAGGGCGACCTGACTCTCGAACCGGAGACCAGGGACCGCGATCGCCAGCGTGGCGGTCATGTGTTGGCTGGCACCCGTTGGTCAGGCGGTCAGGTAGCCGCCGTCCACGCCCAGGATGGTGCCCGTCACCATGCTGGACGCGTCGGACGCGAGGAAGATCGCCGCCCCGACCACCTCGCACGGCTCGCCCTTTCGACCCATGGGCGTGCGCTGCATGATGAAGTCGCTGGTGTAGGAAGCTACGTGCTCATTGGCGCGTACGAGCGGAGTGTTGAACAACGATGGCGCGATGGCGTTGACCCGCACGCCGCGGCTCGCCCACTCGAGAGCCAGGCTGCGCGTCATCTGGACCACGCCGCCCTTGGACTGGTTGTACGCAGTGGACCCCGGGTATGCGATCGAGCCGCCGATGGAGGCGATGTTGATGATGCTGCCGGATCCCTTCGCGAGCATCGTCCGGCCCACCGCCTGGGCCATCAGGAAGCTGCCCTTGAGGTTGAGGCTGATGATCCGGTCGTACATGTCTTCCGGATAGTCTTCCGCGGGGTACCGGGCGGCGGTGCCCGCCGACGTGCACAGCACGTCGATGCCGCCGAACTCGTCGACGACCGAGGCGACGAACGCGTCCACCGAGGACTTCTGGGTCACATCCAATGCCCGGGCCACGATCGGGTGGCGGGTCTCGGTGACGAGCGCCGCCAACTCCTCGACTGTCTCCGTCCGGATGTCGGCAGCGATGACCCGAGCGCCGGCCTGGGCGAAACCGGTCGCGATGGCCTCACCGAGCCCGCTGCCGCCACCCGCCACGACACACACGCGGTCCTGCAGACTGAACAACCCGTCCACGTAGCCGGGCTGGACCTCACGTATACGACCTGCCACGACACCCTCCGCATGGGATCGGAACAATCGATTGTTGGTGCCAGTATAGCGTACGGGTCAGGCCATCGCGTACCTGCCGCGCCATTCAGGTCGCGGGCTCCAGCGCCGCACGCGGGTCAAGTACGAACAGCTGTAGCAGCTCCTCTTCTGACAGGCCGCGGTCGCGCAGCAGGCCCGCGAACGTGCCCGGCAGGTAGTCGAAACCGGTGCCACCGTAGGCGCGCAGCATGGACAGTCCGCAGATGTCATGCGACAGCAACAGCCGATCCAGGAAGCCGCGACGGCGCGCCTCCAGGATGTACCGCACGCGCCGCTCAGGCACGAGCGCGATCTTGCCCCGGATGCAGTCGTACTGGACCCAGGCACCGCGGCGGGCGATGGCCTCGTGATAGTCCAGGTCCGGGTCGGTGTCCGTGTGACCGACGATGACTCGCCCCAGGTCGACCCCAGCGTTCTCGAGGATGTCCAGCTGGGCCAGTCCCACCTGGCCGAACCGGGCATGGAGCGTGATGGCGAGACCGGTGCGCTGATGCGCGATGGCCGCGGCTCGCAGTGTCCGCTCCTCGGCAGGACTCACGAAGTCACGATCGGCTCCCAACTCGCCGATGATCCCTGGCCGGATGCCCGTGTCGCCCACACCGTGCTCGATCTCGGCCGTGAGCAGGTCGGCAAGCTGGCCGGTCGGACGCTCCGCGAATCCCGGCTCGTACCACGGCTCGCGGTACCTCCCACAGCCCATCACGATGTGCAGGTCCAGCTGCTCTGACATGCGTCGGAGATAGGCCGGATCACGACCCATGCGGGCGTCCGTGGTCACGTCCACGATCCAGGGAGCACCCGGCCAGGCAGATCCGACGGCCTGCTGGAACAGGGTGACCTCGCTCGTCATCAACTCCTCGTCGATGAGCTGGAAGTCGAACGCCAGCATCGACGCCGGAAAGATGCTGATGAGGTCGATGCGCAGGTGCTCATGGGGCAGGCCGAAGCCGAGGGTCGCCAGCTCCACCGGACCCCGGACGGTCATCACCGATGCACTCACGATGGTGCTGCCGCCATGGGCGCGTCCACTCGCTCAGTCATTCGCCTTGCCGTCGAACGTCAGCCTGGACTGGATGAACTCGACGCGGATCCCGTCGGGATCGATCATGTACACCGCGCGACCACCCGTGTTGGGCCCGATGGTGGGGGTCACCGGTGGGTTGACGCAGGCGACGCCCTTGGCCGTCAGCTCCTCGAACAGCCCATCGCAGTCGTCGGTGAAGAACGCGAGGTGCGCGGTGCCTGGGTTGGCGGTCCGGGTGTCGACCGGGGTCTTCTCGACATCCCGATACTCCAGGATCTCCAGGAATACGCCCGTGTCACCAGGCATGCGCAGGATGGCGGCATGGATGTCCGCACCCGGGTAGCCCGTGATGGTCCGGATGTACTCCGCCTGGGGGTTCCACTGGAACACGACCTCGAAGCCGAGGATGTCGCGGTAGAAGCCGAGCGAACGCTCCAGGTCAGCGACCTGGATGCCCATGTGGTGGGGTCGGGTGATCGTGGGCACGGTGAACCTCCGTCGGGTGGTTATCGGTGGACGAACGAAGCAGACCTACAGGTCGTCGAGCAGACCGTCGGGGTCGGTCACGACGGACTGGCGGGCGATCCAGGCTGGGTCGACGAGGACCCCAAGGCCCGGCAGGTCCGGCAGCGGGTCCATCAGCCCGTCGCGCACGACCGGCTGGATGAGCGGGTCGTCCATGGGATGGACACCGGTGCCCGGCACGCCCCACTCGATGGGTGCCTCGGTGTAGCCGAGCGCCCCCAGCACCTGGGAGTGGATGTGCGGATACATGTGGGTCGTGATGCCGTTGCCGTGCTCCTTGACCATGCGCAGGATGCCCCGCAGGCGGGTGATGCCGCCATTGGTGGTGGCATCCAGGCGGTTGAAGTCCACGGCATCGAACTTGAGCAGGGCCTGGGGATGGTACGAGCCACCCTGCTCGTCGCCCATCGCCACCGGGGTGGAGATGCCCTCCCGGATCTCGCGCACCATCTGGGCGTCACCCGGCGGCACGATGTCCTCGAACCAGCCGATGTCCAGACCATCCAGGCGCTTGCCGAACTCGATGGCATCCGCCGCCGTCTTGTGCAGGAAGTTGGCGTCGATACCCAGCCATGCGTCCGGGTAGGCCTCCCGGGCGGCGCGCAGCCGGGCGATGGACTCGTCCCGGGACGGCCCGATGGGCAGCTTGAAGCGGCGCCAGCCCTGGTCCCACAGGACCTTGATCTGGGCAACCGTCGCCTCTGGTGAGATGGACGGCGGGTAGCCCACGATGCCTGCGACCGGCATCCGCCGGCGCTCGCCACCCAGGTAGGTGGTGATGTTCTGTCCCTTGGCCTTGGCTGCGAGGTCCCACGCCGCACAGTCGACCACCGAGAGCGCCCGCATCCCGATGCCCGCGGCATGCACCGAGTTGTTGGCCCACAGCGCCTTGAAGAACGACGCCTCGGGATCGGCCACGTCCTGGCCGATGTACTGGGGCGCGATGGTCCGGTCGACGATGGCCGCCAGCGGTCCGTCCCGGGTGAGGGCGTAGGTGAAGCCGGAGAGCCCGCTCTCGGCATCGACACGCACCAGGAAGAACTCCCGGTGGCGCATGATCCAGGTGCCGAACACGATGGGCACCTCGAGCGTGTGCAGGATGGTGGCGGCGCGGACCCGGACGATCCGGTCGAGTTCGGACATGGTTCCCCCCACAACGCGTGGACTGGCTAGGCGACGAGGTATCCGTCGTCGCACATGATGGTGTGACCGGTGACCAGCTCGGCGGCATCACTGGCCAGGAATATGGCGGCACCGATGAGTTCGCGTGGCAGTCCCAGGCGAGGCCGGAGCATGCGCGCCTTGATGAAGTCCTCGGTGATGGATGTGCGTTGGGCAGCGTTGCGGGTCAGGGGCGAATCCATGAGCGTGGGCCCAATGCCGTTGACGCGGACGCCACGGTCGCGCCACTCCAGGGCGAGACCCCGCGTGATCCCCAGGACCCCGCCCTTGGATGCCAGGTAGGCACTCGCCCAAGGGTAGGCGATGAAACCGCCGATGGACGCCAGATTGATGATGCTGCCCTTGCCCTGGGCAAGCATCTTGCGCCCGAACGATTGGCAGCAGAGATATGTGCCCTTGAGATTGAGGTCGAGGATGAAGTCGAGCTTCTCCTCCGGGAAGTCCTCGGCTGGTGAACGGAAAGCGGATCCTGCGCTGTTGACCAGGATGTCCACGTGTCCGTGCTGCTCGACCACCAGGTCAGCGAGGGCGTCGATCGCTGCCTTGGAGGTGACATCCAGGTGGTGCGCATGGGCGGCACCACCCTGTTGCGTGATGCGGGCTACAGTCTCTTCGCTCCCAGCGTCGTTCACGTCGGCAACGATGACCGTGACACCGGCCTGCGCATACCCTACGGCGATGGCCTGGCCGAGGCCGCTGCCACCACCGGTGACGACAGCCACCCGGCCCGCCAGGTCGAACAGGTTCGTCACGTACCCATCCGGCACCCGCAGCTCTGCGTCGTCGAGCGGCCGTTGCTCGGTCATCTGGGCTCCCCGGCCGGTGATGCCCAGCTGGGAGGGTCATTGGGATGGGCGCCGACTGCGTGGACCTCGGCGTCGAGCCAGGGGAAGAACGGCAGTGATGCCAGCGCGGCGTGCAGCTCGGTCGCGCTGGATGCCTCCCACAGGCCCCAGTTCGCACGCCGGCCAGGGATGCGCCACAGCCGCTTGAGGATGCCTGCGGCGGCCAGTTCCATCGCACGCTGGTGCTCGGCCTCCACCAGCCGAGCCAGCTGGTCTGCGTCGCCGTCACTCGGCCAGTTCACCTGGAGATGGACGATGAATTCCATGCGATCCCCCTATCCTCGACCGATGTCGACGTCGGCCGGGCGCGACGGCACGCCACGCTCGACCTCCTCGATGTGGGCGATCTCCTCGCCCCGCTGGTTGTAGCCCGTGATGGTGCGCGTCACCAGACCCACGCCGTCGCTGCCGGCGGCGGTGGCGCCGGCGATGCGCGAAGTTGCCCGCAGGGTGTCGCCGGGTACGACCGGGCCGCGCAGCACGATCGAGCGCCAGCCGGCCGGCAGGCTGCCGGCCACGGACTGGGCATCGGCGGTGGCCGGCTCGGCAAGCCCGATGACGATGGCCACGGTCAGTGCGCCCAGGACCACGGGCTGGCCGAACGCCCCATGGGCTGCCCGATGGGCGTTGCCGTGCACGTCACTGACGTTGTGCGTGACCCATGCCAGCCAGACATGCTCCGCCTCGTCGATGGTCCGGCCGTGGGCGTGGGCGATGACCCGCCCGGGGACGGCGTCCTCCAGCCACCAGCCCGCCTGAGCGCCAGGGACGTGCCGGACGGCGCTAGCGGAGGCTGTCGAGGATGCCATCGGGATCGTCATGTGGCTGGCTCCGGACCCAGTCCACATCCACCATGTGGCCGAATCCGGGTTCCTCCGGCAAGGGTGCCATCAGCCCGCCGTCGATGATCACGGGCTGCGGCAGCGGGTCGTCCATGGGGTGGACCCCCGTGTTGGGGATGCCCCACTCGATGGGTCGGTCGGCGTAGCCCAGTGCCGCCAGTACCTGGCTGTGGACGTGCGGGAACATGTGCGGGGCGAAGTCGAGGCCGGCCGCGAGCGTCTGGTCGATGACCCGGCGACCGCGTGTCAAACCACCCATGCAGGTCAGGTCCACGCGCACGACATCCACGGCGCCGGCGGTGATGAGCGCCTCCGGGAAGTACGAGCCACCCTGCTCGTCGCCCATCGCGATGGGCACGTCGATGCGATCCCGGAGCTGGCGCAGGATGCCCGCATCGCCGGGCGGGAAGACATCCTCGAACCAGGCCAGACCCACGTCCGGGATGGACTCGATGAACGAGGCGGCCGTCTCCACGTCCTCGTAGACCCACGCAGCGTCCATACCCAGCCACGCATCCGGCGCGGCGGCACGAGCGGCACGCAACCGGGCCGCCGACCGCTCGGCGGAGCCGCCGATGGGTGCCTTGAAGCGCCGCCAGCCGGCCGCGTACAACTCTGCGGTCTGAGCGCCTGTCTCCTCCGGACCCATGGTCCCCGGCGGGTAGCCGATGATCGCGGTCGCGGGCATCGCCTGGTTGGTGCCGCCCAGGAGGCCGGCGATGGACTGGTCACGCAGCTTGGCCGCGGCGTCCCAGCAGGCCAGGTCGACGATGGACAACGCCCGCAGCCCCAGGCCCGCGGAGTGCGACGCGAGGCTCCGGCGCCACGCGGTGGTGTAGGTCCCCTCACGGGCGCTGATGGTCGTGCCCACATACAGCGCGGCGATGGTCTTTCGGATCTGGTCCGCGACCGCACCGTCCCGGGTGAGGGTGTACATCAGGCCGTCCACGCCGCGGTCGGTACGCACCCGCACGAGCGCGAATTCGCGCTGGCGCATGATCCATTCACCAAAGATGACGGGCGCCGGCAGCTGGGCCTGGATGGTCATCACCTGGACCGAGGTGATGGTCGCGTCGGTCACGGTCCGTCCTGGAACTGGGTGTCCGGTGTCACTGATCCGAGCCAGCGCTGCCGGCCCAAGCGCCCTGCGCCAGGAAGCCGCCGTCCACGGCCAGGTAGCTGCCGGTCATGAAGCTGGAGCGATCACTGGCCAGGAACAACGCCGCCTGGGCGATGTCCTCGGGGACGCCCAGACGCCCCAGCGGATGGAAGGCTCCGTAGCGCCGCAGGTTGGCGTCGATGTCGCCCCCCTCCGCCACCGCGGCCCGCCGCACCATGTCGGAGTCGATGGTGCCGGGACAGATGGCGTTGACCCGGATGCCCTCCGGCGCATAGTCGAGTGCCATGTTCCGGGTCAGCGACAGGACACCGCCCTTGCTTGCGGCATATGACGGCACGCGCGGCATCGACTGGACGCCCTGGACGCTGGCCATGTTGATGACCGAGCCCCCCGGTCCCTCGCGGCGGATGGCGGTCAGGGCGTACTTCGACATCAGGAACGTGCCCTTGAGGTTGACGCCCACGATCCGGTCCCAGATCTCGACCGGCGTGTCCTCGACGTTGAAGTAGGCGTCGATGGGCTGGATGCCCGCGTTGTTGACCAGGACATCCAGTCGACCAAGCGCGGCGACTGCCTCGCCGACCATGCGCTCCGCATCCGCCGGCTGCGACACATCACCGATGACCGCCACGACCCGGGCACCAGTGGCGGTCAACTCGTCCGCAAGCGCGCCCGCTGCCGCGGCGTCCACGTCGGAGATGGCGACCGCGGCGCCCTCGCCCGCAAACGCGCGCACGATCCCCTGCCCGATCCCCAGCGCACCACCCGTGACCAGGACCGCCTTGCCCTCGAATTCCCCCATCGCGGTCGCCTCCTCCGATATCGAGCCGTCAGTCGCCAAGCAGAGCGGCGTCGGAGGTGAAGAGTGGCACACCTCGGATGCCCGGGACCTGGAACCTGGTCACATGCAAGCGTCCGATGTTGGGCACCTGCAGGATGTCCCGGTCGGGACCCGTGAACGCCACGTTGGTGGGCGCCGCCAGGACCGTGCCCGCCGGATCATCGCCGAGCACCTCCAGGCCACGCTCGGCCGACCAGCGGTAGACGGTGTCGGGTCGATAGCAGGCGATGACCACCAAGCCGTCGCCGGCGAACGCGATGCTGTCGGGGACTGTGCCGGGCAGCTCCAGGAGGACCCGTCGCGGGCCTGCTGAGCCATCCTCGCGGATGTCGAACGCCACCAACCGACCGGGAGCGCTCTCGAGCACCCACAGCTGCCTCCCGTCCGGCGAGACGGCCATGCCATTGGGGAAGTCGGACACGTAGTAGCTGCCGTCGGGCCCGAAGGCGCCCCAGTTCGGGGTCTGGAACGGGAGGCCCGGCACACCGAGCGTCCAGGGCTGGGGCGCTCCACCCACGGGGTCCCAGCGCATCACTGCATGGTTGGCCGGGTCACAGGCGTCGATGCGGCCGAGACCATCGGCCGCCAGGCCCGGCGTCCAGCCACCGGTCGTGGCGATCTCGTGAGCGAGGTCATCCGCGTCCACCCGATAGATCTGGCCCCACTCACCGCTGACGTAGATGGTGCCGTCGGGTGCCGCGCAGGTGCCCTCCGCATGGTCGACGCCACGCGCCATCTGGTCCATGGCATCGAGGCTGACGAGAGGTTGCGCCACGGCCACAGGTTCGGCGAGCCACACACGATCGTCAACCGTGCCCGACCACCGGAGCGCGCACCGCCCGGCTGCCTAGCTGCCCGGCTGCCGGCTGCCTTATCGGTCGATGTAGACCCGCAGGGGACCGGGGTACATCGAGACCCACACCTGGCGCGTCTCGATGTCATAGGTGATACCGACCGGATGGCGACCCGCCTTGATGGTCTGCAACACGCGCATGTCACGGGTGCGGACCTTGCTCACTGTGCCCGAGGCGTAGTTCACGAGGTACAGCGACCGGCCGTCCGGGGCCATGGCCATGCTCCGCGGGTCGTCGCCCGTCTGCGCCCGCCCCACCACCTTGTTGGTGCGCAGGTCCAGCTTGACCACGCCATCGCCCAGCGACAACGTCAGGTACAGGTACCGTCCACGCGGGTCGAGGATGGCGTCGCGGGGTGCGCCACCCACCCCCGGGATGTAGTGCACCCGGAAGTCCGTCAGGTCCAGCCGCGCGATGCGCGAGCCACCCAGCATCGCGATGTAGGCACTCCGGGAGTCGGGCGTGACGGCGATGCCCCTGGGGTACTTGCCGACCTTGACGCGCCGGATCTCGCGGTCCGTGGCCAGGTCGACCACGGAGACGTCATAGGAGCACCAGTTGCTGACCAGCAGGTGACGCCCATCGGGTGTGATGGCGAGATCCTTGGGCAGCGAGCCCAGCCGGATGGCTTCGCGGATGCGGAAGGTGCGAGTGTCGATCTGGTACACGAACCCGCGGTCGTAGCCATCCGCCGGCGAACAGACGCCAAGCTGCGGCGGCGGCTTGCGGAAGCCTGGGCCATACATGGCGCGCTGGGTGACCCAGGCGTATCGACCGTCTGGGGTGAATGCAGCCTCGACCGGCCCGCCCCGCACCAGCTTGCGGAACTTCGAGTAGCCATAGACCGAAGGTCGGATCGCGTCCTGGATGGTCTTGACCCGACGCCCTCGACGGTCATAGACAGTCATGGTGTGGCGGAAGACGTTGTTCTGGACGAAGAACAGGCCGTG
>Ga0105048_10001239_pt1 | contig 41415 bp, 36 predicted proteins | sample MAT05_FD_78382 | JGI IMG/M metagenome (GOLD analysis project Ga0105048, IMG submission 78382) | Freshwater microbial communities from Lake Fryxell liftoff mats and glacier meltwater in Antarctica - MAT-05 | ecosystem: Environmental > Aquatic > Freshwater > Ice > Liftoff microbial mat | place... | reverse complement strand
TTATTCCTACTCACAACTCCATCATAACACAAAGACAAAAACCACGGTGACTAAAGTCACTCGTGCCGCTTCCCTCCCAGCTTTGAAAAGCTGAGTTTCCCGCATCCCGTGTATTCCTATGAATGATTGAGTAATGGTGAGTGACGACTAGGAAAATAAAATTATTGCTTACTTCCTAGTTACGCATTCACCATTATTTGTTACCCAAGAGAATTATTTAGCAACCAAAACTAGCTGTTTTGCTGTTGACTCCACTAATTAGACTGTTGACTCCACTAGTTCTTTTGCTGCTGACTGCACTAGTTCGGCTGTTGACTCCACTAGTTCTTTTGCTGTTGACGCTACTGGTTGTGGCTGCAACAGTTGGGTGTAAAGTTCACTCAATTGATGTGCTACACCATCCCAGCTAAACTTAGTTTCGACGCGCTTTCTACCAGCTTTACCCAATTCGTCTCGCCATTCTGGATTTAAGAGAATTCGGTCAATGGCAGATGCAAAGGAATCTACATCTTGTGGTGCTGCCAATAAACCAGTTTCTTCATTAAATACAGTAAACTGAAGTCCGCCGACATCACTTGCTACTACTGGTGTACCGCTTGACATCGCTTCGATCGCCACTAGTCCAAAAGGTTCGTAATGACTGGGAACAACGCAAACATCAGCAGCTGCGTAATAAGTTGGCAAAATATCTTGACTCAGACGACCAGCAAAAGTGGTAAAGTCGCTCATCCCCAATTCGTTGATAATACCCTCAATGCGATCGCGCTCAATGCCGTCGCTGTTACCTGGAGTACTGCCACCACCAATAATTAGCTGGAGATTCTGGGAGTCACGTAGCTCAGACTCGTTTACTGCCCGCACCAAGGTTTCTATCCCTTTGCGTGGGTCAAAACGTCCTACATATAATACAACTTTGGTTTCTTTCTCAATTCCCAATTCAGCCCTGGCTGCTTCTCGTGCAATCGAGCCAAAGCGCTGAATATCTGTACCGCAGGGAATGATGTCGATATTACCTTTAGTGGAAACTAGCGATCGCATGTGTTGCTGTTCTTGCGGACTTGTCGCTACAATTCGCTCTGCTTTTTCCAACACATCTTTTTCCACTGCTAATCGCACACTTGCAATCTGAGGAATATCTTCTATGCTGTTATACTTGACCACTCCTAAAGAGTGGTAGGTGTGAACTTGTTTACTATGTTGGATTTTCTTTAACTCCATCCCCACCCAACTAGAGAGCCAATAGTTAGTGTGAACTAATTGGTATGTAAAGTCATTTTTTAATTGAAATTTGAGGAAATTATCCACAAATTCTGGCAGAAATTCAAAAATCTCATCTCGCGGCACAAACTCAAGGGGGCCAGCTTTTAAACGAATAGTTCGGCAATTGTCGCTGTGTTTAACAATCGAGTCTTGCTCCAGACTCACTTTGCGAGTAAACATATCAACTTGCCATCCCAGCTGCGCTAGTGCTTCACCCACGTTACGCACATAAACATTTTGTCCCCCAGCTTCTTCTTTCCCTATTTCAATCGCCGGATCTCCGTGGACGGAAATCAAGGCGATACGTTTTTCGGTGATAGAGTTCATAGTTTGTGTGTTGCTGATTTTAACAAAGTTTTAAGCTGTTCCAAGCTCGTGTATAGCACACTTGCGTGTATTGTTTAGGAACTTTGATTAATATTGATTTTAATTTACTATGCCTAATATTTTTTTACATCTTCTGCCAGAAGTATACTATATAGATTAAATACAAATATTTAATTTATTTAGATATAGAAATTTTTTTTCTTTATATTTCATGCTTTTGATAGATGAAAATTATATTTTTTCTATATAAATCCTAAATAATTTGTGAGAAGTAAAATTCCTGTAAAGCCTATAAATACGTACTTTTAGCTTCGGTACTTTCTCTTGTTTCAATTTGGATTGCTATATTAGTTCAAAATATCTAATGATTTTGATAGAGAAATATTATAGTTCTCGTCTTGTTTGTGCAGATATAATCCCATAGATACATGCATTAACATGAGTTTGACCAAGTGAAAAAGCAGCCGGACGCACAGCCTCTTGTAGAGAAAGCAGTCCGATAAATTAAGCTTTTTGGCGATTTTTGCCTAAGTCCTGAATTAATGCCGTTGAACTCACGTTGTATTAAGTAGTGAGAATAACTGTTAAATATTGATGCAAAATTGGGTACTTTCTGGAATTTGCTTCGGAAAGTCTCAGATTATATTTACTAATCATTAATAAATTTCAGGAGCAAATCAGGTGTTTACTTCAACCTTACTCGCTGCCGCAACCACACCTCTGCAATGGAGTCCGACAGTTGCACTGATTATGATTATCGTTAATATCGCTGCCATTGCCTTTGGTAAATCTACCATTAAATATCCCAACGCAGAACCAGGACTACCCTCAGCCAATTTATTTGGTGGTTTTGGTTTACCAGCCCTTTTAGCAACTACTGCCTTTGGTCATATCTTAGGAGCGGGCGTTATCTTAGGACTGCATAACCTGGGAAGAATTTAGGTTATATCATGTCCGCATAATTAGTTATGCTAACCATAGTCATTACACCCCACCCCCAACCCCTCCCCGCTCTTCGGGAGGGGAGACAAAGCGTAGCTTTGGCGGGGTGGGGTTCTTCGAGTTTAATAAGCAATTAAGCGGACATGATATTATTACCTCAGCCTTTATTTGATTAGGACTTACGCACTGTACAAAACAATCATGTTGTGAATCAACGTAAATACACGTTTCAGGTTTTTATTAATCATTCATTGATGGTAAATAGATCCGCGTCGTAGGGGCAATTCATGAATTGCCCCTACGACGGATCTGGTTTTTCCAATCATCTATACTTGGTCTTTTCTGTCAATGCGTAAGTCCTATTGATGATTATTTTGTCTCCAGCTTTGAGCCAGAGATTTAGTTATCTGGCTCTTTTCTATTGAAAAGCCAGAGAAACTTTTCCAATACCAAAAGCCCTCATCTGGAGGCTTGAATTACTGACTATGGCGGCGACAACTATCTAACTCTTAACGAATGTCCACTCTAATACCTTGATGGGAGCTTCTTGTAGTACTTGAGTTAGTTCAGCACTGCTTTCAAATTTTACCTGGGAGAGGTCGCAGGCTTCGACGTTGACTGTAAATTTATCGTCTTGGAAGGGCCAAGGTTTGACAACAACCAAGTTATCGCTGCGCTGCATGATGTCATAGCGTTGACCTTCAGGGCCCTTGCTAATTTCTAAAAATCGTTCATCAGCAGGTAGTTCTTGCTGACATAAGATGAGAGAAAGGCGATCGCACCATTGCATAAATGCGTATGCTGCATCAACTTCTTCCTTTTCTATGCCTAGTTCTTTGCGCCAACGTTGCTGGTTTTGCAGTTGCTCATCTAAAAATTTGTCTAGCTTGGAACCCTTACCCCGGCTTGGCTCATTTAAACGGCTGATGTGCATGGAAATTAATAAAGCCACCCATCGTCCACGGTAAAGGGCATTCTTTGCCAGTTCAGCCAATTTCTGGACACCAGCATCTACATCGGCATTTGAAGAGAGCATGAAGTCCAGTGGCGCACCGGCTTCAGTCAGAATATCCTCTTCCCACTCTTTTTCTAGGTCATCGTGATGGGAAATTGCAGTGACGGTTTCATATAACCTTACTGGAGCATCTTTACGCCGCCATTGTCCTGCAAGTTGAGCTGCTAATAAAGCATGGGCGCGGTGATAAATAACTTCCCAACCATTTGGCGTAGCGTTGACAATCACAAATCAATCTCCTGATTCTTAGTTTTGATTTTGAGTTGAATTAATTTCTGAATTCAGAAATGTTGAGGTAGATTTGAAGAGGCGATCGCTCTGACTTCTTCAGTGTGGCTTAATATTTATAGCCATTTTCAATTGAGTGTAACATAATCCATTTATCTGAGCGCAGAGATATGTATCCAAAGCGCGTGTTGCATCCAAATCAATATCAGCATATACTGAGCGGCTTAAATTCCCGACTTCTCTAAGAAATCGGGAATCTTTTAGATAAAGCTAAATTCTCCCTCAAAAATCCCTGATGTAGACAAACAGTTTAACCATTGCTAAAAAAGGTGGGCAAACAGCCCACCTTATGATTGGGAGTTTTCAAGAAGCTCTAACTGCAATCTATGAAATTAAGAGTGACTTTCTAACGGATTCGCAATGTATTTGAATGTTGGCTCAGAATTCCAAGGGCCACGTTCATCTTTACCATCACCGTTTGTAGATAGGTTGTAGTAAAGAGCAACAGTTTCATCTGGCTTAATATTACCAAAGAATGGATCTGTCAACTTACCCAGTGAATCTAGAGCTTTCATAAACATCTGGGTATGAGAAATTTCTCGTGTTAACAGATGGACTAAAGTCTCTTGGGTTCCTTTGTCGGTTGCTAACTTAATCAATGATTCGTAAGTCTGACGAGCGCCAGCTTCAGCTGCAACATTAGCTCTTAAATCACGCACTACATCTCCACCCTCATTCAAGTAACTTGCAGTCCAAGCACTACCTTGACTATCTAGAAAATGAGGCCCAGCCCCTCGGACTGCAAACAGGGTACTCTTATAAGCTTCTGTTTGATCCACATTTTTGGTATGAGCTTCGATGAGTTTTCCAACCATTTCTAAATGGCCGAATTCCTCGATCGCAATGTCTTGGAGCATATCTTTAATTCCAGCATTTTCAACATGGAATGATTGAACCCAATATTGAAGTGCTGCGCTAAGTTCTCCAGTAGCTCCGCCAAACTGCTCTAAAAGCAACTGAGCAAAACGAGGGTTTGGTTCACTAACGTTAACTGCATGAATAGGCTCTTTTTTGTGAAAAAACATAGATTTACACTTCCAAAAATTATGATTGTTACAGAATTAGTCAACTATTTTATTGTCTTCTAGCATCTTTCCATATCTAGCTAACTTGAGATTTGATAGCTTCTCAAACTGGTTAACTAGAAGACCAATAAAATACAGTACTCATGTCAGTATTGATAACTGCCAATCAGCGATTAGGCATTGCTACTTTTTTTGGTTAATCCCCAGAGATTAATAGCAACAATTGCACTCAGCACAGCTACTAAAATTCTAGAAAAACTTAAACCAGCGACAGCCGCAGTAATTTACGGGGTTTTTGTTCGTAGTAAGGGAAACATACTTCCACCGACGAAAGCCCTAATAGTCCCTATAATCACTGTGGAGAGAATTCCACCACCTTGATAACCAGGATATATAGTTTTAGAAATTGCACCTGCTAACTGCCTTATTAACCTCACTTATATATAAGTTATCAACTCTTATTCAAAATTATTTCTACCAGATGGGATAAATGCTAAATCCAAAAGTTAGACAAAAAACTTTACATCAAGATTTTGCTCTAAATTGGCATTATTTGCTCTAGAACTAAATACTAATACAGTGAATTATTTATATTTTTTGTGTATCTATCTTAAGATGTAAAAATGTAATCTAACTTTTTAGAGATGCGTTAAAATAATTTTTAATTACCCTTGGAGTGACGCTCAATCACTCGCTAACGTAATTTGTAATTAATTAAATCCCTCCAACCGTTATTTACAAGGTAGATTGAAGGGATAATACGTAGCCAATATTTGTAAGATCGATATCAAATAGCACGCGAGAATTTTGTATCTCTCGTTCTTGTATGAGTATCAAATATGACGGCAATATTTCTGACTAGTAATCTACCGATATCTGTAATCTGAATGTGATTTTTTGATAAATTGACTAGCCCATCGCCTTCTAATGGTTTTAACGCCTCTAGTTCCTCAGAGAAATATTCATCAAAATTAATATCATATTTGTTTTCAATGTCTTGCTTATGCAACTGAAAGTGAGACATAATACCCATAATCACATCCCGTCTGATGATGTCATTTTGAGTAAGCTTAATACCTTTGCTAACAGGTAAAGCACCTGCTGCAACTGCCTGATAATAATCCTTTAATTCCTTGTGGTTTTGAGCATAAGCATCTTCTAGCATACTGATGGATGTAGCACCAAAACCAAATAGTTCTGTCTCAGCGTGGGTAGTGTAGCCCTGGAAATTGCGTTTGAGAGTGCCATTGCGTTGAGCGATCGCTAGTTCATCATTAGTTTTAGCAAAATGATCCATCCCAATAAATAGATATTGGTTATTCGTCAATTCTTCAATGGTCATTTTCAGAATTTCTAACTTTTCCTCTGCTGGGGGTAGCGCCTCTTGAGGAATATTTTTTTGTGTAGGTTTTATCCACGGTATATATGCAAAGTTAAAGACAACAATTCGGTCAGGATCTAACTCAACAGTCTTTTTCAGTGTCTCCCGAAATGTCTCGCGGGTTTGATAAGGTAAACCATAGATAAGGTCTACATTCACACTTTCAAACTTAGCTTCTTTAACCCAACTCATGACATCAAATAGCATTTCTTCTGGCTGGACACGATTTATAGCTACTTGAACTTGGGTATTAAAATCTTGAATGCCAAAACTAATCCGGTTAAACCCAATTTCTCTCAGAAAGAAAATGTAGTTTTTATCGATATAACGAGGATTAATCTCAATTGAGATTTCTGCTTGTGGATCGATGTTGAAATGGCGATTGATGTTTTTCCATAAAAATTCTATTTGGTGACGATCCAAGTAATTAGGAGTACCGCCTCCCCAGTGAATTTGCAGCACTTTTCTATCTGGATCGATTAAAGCTGCGGTGTTTTTAATATCTTGAGCCAAAGATTCTACATAAGGTTTGGCAATATTCTTGTTGTTGGAAATTACCGTGTTACAGCCGCAGAAGTAGCAAGCACTTTGGCAAAAGGGGATATGGAAATATAAACTCATAGGAGTTTTGCGTTGATTCGAGGCTGCGATCGCGGCCTTAAAATCAGTTTCAGTAAATGTTTCGCTTAACTCTGTAGCAGGCGGATAACTGGTGTATCTAGGTGCGCGAGTGTCGTACTTTTGAATCAGATCCAGATCAAACTTGACACCAGGTAATAGAAAAACCATTGAGTTGCTTTCCAACGAATGTATGAGGATAATAACTAGAATAATTACTGACTTCTAACTCCTAACTCTAGCCCTTTAAAGGTGACTCATAAAATCTCTGCTTTCCTCTCTGCGCTCTCTGCGCCTCTGCGGTTAAAAAATAATTTATTTAACCTTATTAGGCACAGAGAACATAGAAAAAAGAGGAATTATTGTCCAAAAATTTTACCTACCTTGAAAGGGCTACTTCTAACTTAATTAGCCGCAGCTACTTCAGTACTACCTGAATTCTGAGAACGAGTTAGGCTATTAAACAGAACTTGACCGAGTGCTTTGATTAAACTTCCCTCTAACTCCTGAGCCATCTGTAAATTGAACCCAAAGGCATTATTAGCTTCTGCAACAATCCGTTCTGCTGTTATATCATCAACTAGTAATTCATTTAATGCCTGACGATACTTATCCTTAAATGCCTTTTTGTCAGGAATTTGCTCAAAATTGTAAAAGGATGTGCCTTCATAGCCAGAAAGCTTCAGGGCTGACTGAGCAACTTTTTGTAGCATTTGACCCCCAGAAAGATCGCCCATGTAGCGAGTGTAGGCATGACCTAGCAATAAGGCTGGTTCACTAGCAGAAATTTCCCGAATGCGGTCAATGTACTTTTGAGTAGCGGGTGAGGGTGTAACTTGCTCTTTCCAATTATCTCCATAATAGAACACCATGTCTTTTTCGAGCGAAGATTGACGATTAAGTTCGGGGAAGTAAACCGCACTAATCACAGGATGCTCTAGGCTCTCTAATGCTGCTTCTAGTTCGCTGTAGACGTAATACAAGTTGCTTAAGAACTTGGCGAAGCAGTCTCTATCCACAACTCCTTTCAGAAAACATTTCATGAATCCCACATTTTCTGCTGAAGTGTGGGCTTGTTGAGTTCCAGAGCGCAGTTTGATGGCTAGATTACTACTCATTGTTGCTTCCTTCATGTTCAAGGGCAAGGTTTCTGGGCAGTCACCGACTCAGGATGCCTGCCAGTGCCAGCGAAAAGATTGTTATTCTAGGTTTAGAGATGGATCTGCATTACTCTATCTGGCAAGTATCACTGCCGATGTAGATCCCAGCTATTTTTATTTCTCCTAAGATTATTTAACTATTAATTTATATATAACTATAAAGATATTAGTATTTATTTATATTTTTCTAATTTTCACCATTAGGCACATCCTAGTTGAGTAGTAACAAAACTGATTGGGGAATAAGCATTTAAACTCTCGTGAAACAACGGGTAATAAGTTTATTTCTCACAATTTACTCTCAATAATTTAACTGATGTATACGAACAACTATTTATGCTTATATAAGTTTTAAAGGATGAAATAATCAAAGGATTCTTATGGTTAAGTCTCTGGAAACCTCGCAACCTGAGTTGCTAAAATCAGGTGTAAAAGCGCCTGTTAAAGAAACATTATTAACACCCCGGTTTTATACCACTGACTTTGAAGCTGCGGCGCAATTGGATATTTCGTCCCAAGAAGCTGAGTTACTGGCAATTGTAGAGGAGTTACGATCTGACTATAACCGTCATCACTTTGTCCGTGATGAAGAATTTCAGCAGTGTTGGGATCACATTGATGGAGAAACGCGCGTCGCCTTTATTGACTTTTTAGAACGTTCCTGCACCTCAGAGTTTTCTGGGTTTCTGCTGTTTAAAGAGTTGTCACGCCGTCTGAAAAACCGCAATCCGATTTTGGCGGATGCTTTTAATTTTATGGCACGGGATGAAGCACGCCATGCGGGATTTTTAAATAAGTCAATGGCAGATTTTAATCTTTCCCTCGACTTAAGTTATTTAACCAAAAATCGCACTTATACCTTCTTTCCGCCAGAGTGGATTATTTACACAGTCTACCTGTCTGAGAAAATTGGCTACTGGCGCTACATCTTGGTGTATCGCCACATGGAGAAACATCCAGAACACCAAATTTATCCACTATTCCGTAAGTTTGAAAGTTGGTGTCAGGATGAAAATCGACATGGAGATTTTTTCAAAGCACTGCTGCGATCGCAACCTCAATTATGGAACAATTGGAGAGCTAGATTATGGGTGCGTTTCTTTTTATTGAGTGTTTTTGCTACTCACACATTGACCGTATTTGAACGCGCCACGTTTTATCAATCCATTGGGATAGATCCGCGCGAATATAATACCAGAGTCATTCAAGAGACGAATAACACCGCCGCAGGGGCATTTCCGTTGATTTTGAATACAAATCATCCAGAGTTTTTCCGGCGGTTGGAGAAGTGTTCTGACCTTAATCTGAAACTAGCAGAGATTAGCAACAGCAATCGCTTACCAATTGTTAAATTCTGCCAAAAATTACCCTTGATAGCTTCCATTGTTGGGCATCTATTGCAGACTTACCTAATCAAACCCGTTGATGCTGAATCATTGAGAGGGACAGTTCATTAACTAGTAACTGCATACATTAACTGAATCTACAAGTCTTCTTTGGGAATCTCTTTACTAGAATATAAGCCAATACGGTTCAGTTAAGGCTAAAACTCTTTGTCAAAGTCAGTTTTTTTAACGAACCGCAGAGGCGCAGAGGACACAGAGAGAAGAAAAAAATGCTTAACTGAACTGTATTGGAATATAAGCAATTGCATGGTTTTCACAGCGACATATTTTAATACCAATTCTCTCTCAATTCTGTAGAACCTGTGCGATCGCCTCAGAAATCGGTAAGCCAGGACAGCGTTCTAACCAGAAAAACTCGCCAACTGGGTTAACCTCAAGAAATACATGACGACCATCAGGAGTCAAAATAATATCAATAGCTCCGTAGTTTAAACCAAATTCTGCCATGAGTTTGAGCAGTTTCTCTTCCACGTCTTCAGGCAGAGTGTATGGTTCCCAAGCGTCGAGTAAGGCAATTCCCTGTTTGCGCCAATCGTAACGCGCCTTATCCAAAGCTTGAGAATCAACCGCAGCCGTCAGCACACGTTTGCCTACAATAATTGTCCGCAATTCCAAAGCCTTGGGGATTTTCTCTTGAAACGTCATAGGGCAGAAACGTAATCCATCGAGGTTGTCCAAATCCTCAGATGAAATTGGATTCGTAAACACAACTTTTTCTTGTCCTTGTTCATCGTAAATAGCGAAGGAAGAGAGCATTTTTGTAATCATTCCCTCCTTACACTCTTGGGCAAATTGCTTCACTGTCACTGAATTGTTTGTAGTCAGAGTGCGTGGCGTATCTAGACCGATTTCTCGTGCTATTCGTAATTGCAGTTGCTTATTTTCCGCTCGGCGAATATTTGGCAGAGGGTCGAGATGGAAGCCCTTAATACTGGCAATCATTCCCTCAATGGTAACGCGAGATTCTTTGAGTGAGGCTTGTCTGAGTTGCTTGTCCATTGAGTCGGGAATTCTTGACCCAATGGCGATGCGGCGATACCAAACTGCTGACACTTCATTTAAATCTAATGTCTGGTCTTCAACGCTTAGAGTAACTCGCTCACTTTTGGCATAGTAAACATCTAAGGTTATTTCTGTGGGAAATCGGTCTGTGTCAAAACGAAATGCTTTCCCTCCTTGGGCTTCAATTGCCTGAATAACTAGAGGAATACTTTCGTTGTCTTGGCTGTGAGTAATGATTAAAACAGTCACGTCGCTTCGCTCCGAATTAAAAATTAAAAATTAGCAAGTTCCTAAATTTATAAAAGCTGTCAGTTGGTTGTGAATTTTTAAGTAAGAGCATTTTGCTTAGGATTTGTTGAAAGTAGTGCATCTGCGATCGCATCTGCGATCGGGTATTCCAAATCTCTCTCCAGCATCCCCCACTCTCCTGTAGGATTAATTTCTAAAAAAACATATTCCCCTGATGGCGTTTTGATGAAGTCAAATGCTCCAAAAATCAGTCCAAACCTTGCCATAAAAGCATCCAGGCAACGGATTAGTTTATCAGGTAATTGATATGGTTGCCAGGTAAGAGCCTCTTTTGTTCCCTGTCGCCAATCTTGGGTGGATGCTGCATACTCAGAGGCATCCAGTGCGCCGACAAAGAGATTACCATTTACATACACTGCGCGTAGTTCTACCTGTTTGGGAATTTGTTCTTGAAACACAACTGGACAATAGCGCAGTGTTTCAGCATCAAGTAAGTCTTCTTCTTTAACGGCGCTGGTATACATGAAAAAAGAGGAGGCCTGCATCCCATAAGAAAGAGGTCTGAGTAGCTTTGCAACCATTTTTCCTTTAACTTTCCCAAAAAACTCTCGTGTTTGTTGAGGATTGTTGGTAACGATAGTCCGAGGTATGACAAGACCAACTTCTGATGCAATTCTTAGTTGGCGTAGCTTGTTCTCAGCTGCACTGATCCGTTGTAAATCATCCACCCAGGTAGCTCCCCTCAGACTGTCCCAAAAGCCATCTAAGACTGCGAGTGATTCACTAGAGCAGGCTGCTTGGAATTGTGGGGCCAATTCTTTACCTAGATCAGGTTGCCAGATCCGTCGCATCCATACTGCTAAAACTTGCTCGGTGTTTAGGGAGCAATCGCCATATTCTAGTTTATGATTGCTCCCAGAGTTACTGAAATTCGCCTCGATTTGTACAGTCATCGGAAACTTATCAGTATCAAGGCGAAATGGCTGTGCGCCTTGTTTTGATACAGCTTCTGCAACTCTATCTATTGTGAAGTAATCACCACTATGGGTGATTAATAAAACCACATCACGGTCAACGTGCATAAAATATTTTCATTAGGTTTTTGTATTGTCGTTACTGTCAACTATAAAAAAAATAAACTTTTTTAATGGGAAGCCAACCCCTAAATGGAGTTGGCAAAGCTAACAGTCTTTTTCTTCTCAGAATATTTTTTAAAACTGCATCTCTGGTGTACTCAAAAGTATGCAGTTATTCTATTGCCACCACATGGTCATCGCCATCTGAAGGGTACTTCTGAGTAACAAACATCTGTTCATCACTATCAGAGGGATACTTTTTCGTTACTCCATCTTCTTGATCAGATGGAAACTTTAGAGTTTGGACAAGTTCATCTTTCTCCTTCTTGGTTACACCACAACTTCCGCCGCCAATCGCTTCTGATTCTTTATCAGATAGGTCTTCAAAGCTTTGCCCTTCTAAAAATCGGGCAAAGAAGGGTACTGCTTGTGAATTTAGTTCTTCTGGTTTGTTTTCAGACATAATTTTTTCCTACGGTTAAATAAAGAGCGCTGAATTCTGAGTTAAAAAACCGCCCACTTTCTTGCGGGGCATCAACTTTCTCCTGAGAAAAAGATTCCGCCGACTTTTTTGCGGGACTTTTACCAAGTACATCAGTAACAAGTAAGCTTATTTACTGATGTACTTGGTACTGATTAGGGTAAAAATAAATTTACACTAATTTCAGTCGTAGTACATAATATTTCATTTATGTAAGGATGAATTTTATTTGAAATTATTTGTAACATTTAAGTAAAAATACGTAAATAGTTGCTCATTCTGTGGATAATCAATACCAAAATTTCAAGTTAATCAACTTTGTAATTTAAAATTTTCAGGTGTTGTGAAAGCTATAGCCTAATCTTTTAATTAGCTTGAGTTTATTATTTAATTCCTTCTTTAGTAAGGATTCATGTCATTCATCTCTGGTAAAGTAATCATTTGCTCTACGGGAAATCTCATCACTACCATCCTAAAAGCTAAATTTTTATATTTTAATTACATATCAAACATTCTTACCAAGCTAAAAATATTTACTCAGTAAGACTTTGACAGTATATTATGAGATTATTTTATTCCATAAATTCAAGATTTTTTTCTCTTTTTTATATTAAAGAGAGCGATAGAAGAGATTTAACTTAAGCTTATCCTTTTTTTTATTTGTTCTTAACTCTGTCAAGACTTTTAATGCAATATATTTGATTTTATCAGTATTAAATCTTCTATAAAAACCCGATTTAATTTTTGAAAAGCTTGACCACTGGTAGCTTTGAGTGTTCTCAATCAGAGCTTAAGTCAGTATACTTAAAAATATTAATACCGGACTGTTAGTAGTTGTATGTAATATTGTCAAAACAGGTTTAAGGATTCAGCCTAACTGTTTGGTATCGTACTCACTAAACCAGGATAAACTCTATGTATAGATTCCAGATCAGTGCATACACGCAAACGGGTGAATCCATCGGTCTGGTCGGTTCGACTCCAGAGTTGGGACTGTGGGACATCGTAAAATGTGTCCACCTGCGTACAAGTAGCGATCGCTATCCTTTATGGTGGACAGATATAGAAATTGACATTCAGCCGTCTTTAGACTCAGGCGATGGACAGAGAGTTGAATACAAGTACATACATCTCGATGCAAAGGGTAATGCCCGATGGGAGAGCTTACTAGATACAAACCGCTGGATTCCCATTGATCCTAACGATCATTCCAGCACAATTATTGTGGATGATGGCGCATTCGGTTATTTACAACCTTACCCCTTTGGATACCTTGAGAAACCTGCTGTCAAGATACCTGTGGATGAAGGGGCTGAAAGACTCAAAATTGTAGTAATTGGCAGTTCCGTTGCATCAGGTCATAAAGCCTGGTTTTTGAAAGGTTGGGTCTGGCTATTGGCAGAGGCTTTACAGCAAAAGTATGGCCATAAACTGGTGAATGTGTCGGAAGTAGGGGCGAATGTCAGCAGAACGATCGCTCGATTTGGTTCAGTTGTCACCCCAGAACAACCTGATGTTGTGATCATTGCCTTGTCTCTAGGTAACGAAGGGTTAGCTTCCTGTCCGCCTCACGAACGACGAGCAGTACAGCGACGGTTTGAAAGTGGCTTGCAGCAGCTCGTGAAAATGACGCGCGACATCGGAGCAACTCCAATTCTGGGCGGAGTCTATCCCAATGGCGATTATTCCCAGGAACATTACTGGCTGATCAGAGACACACACAACCGAATGCTAAGTTGGGGCATACCTGTACTGGATTGGTTGGGAGCGGTGGATGATGGACAAGGACGATGGAAAGCGGGGATATCCTTCGATCCGGCTCACCCGAACACGCTCGGTCATAGCCTCATGTATCAGCAGATTGACCAACACCTATTTGACATCGACAAAAACAAATTAGCAAAAGAAAAACAACACTTCCGGCAACCGAATGAATTCCCCATCTACTTTGATAATGGGGGCTTTCATATATCTGCCTGTATCGAAGAGAAGCGTTTACGGATCATTAACCCATCACAATACAGCTATACCATCGCTCCCTATTGGCAAGAACTACAAACTGCACTGCAAAGTAAGGCTGGATTGATACCGGGCATCTACATTGCAAAGGATGTCCAACCAGGGACGCTCCCCTTCTTTGCTGTAGAGGATGGCGCGATCGCAACTACAATAAACATTCCCCCTAGTGCCAACCTAGAATATAGCGCTGCCTTTAATCTCTTTTCGCCAAACAACGTTTTATTCTATGACGGGCATCTGGGGATTTTGCAAGCAGATGAACGCCACCTCTGGGTAATCAACGAATCAGACAACGAGTACAATATCCAGCCGATGTGGACGGAGGTTTGCAACGCACTTAAAGCTATGCCATCGGGTGTCTATGAAGATCCGCTTTATCCCGACGCCCCCTTTCGCACCATGATGATTGGCAAGGATGGGCTAGAAAGCCGGGTGAAAGCAGCACCTAAGTCTGCGGTGTTTTTCCAATACAAATGTGAGTTATCAGATATCAGCCGTGTTGCCATTCTTCCCCTTGGCGATCGCTGTGCCGTCCGCATGATGTTATATAAGATGGAGTACGATGGCCCCGCCTTTCCCTTTGATCTAACGCGCGCCACTAATATTGCAGATGTCGCGGATGCGATCGAAAACGGTTTTGATGATATGTGGAACCCTGCTTTTCTGCATTACAGTCCCGATGCAGGCAGAATTTACCACAGTAAGTGGTCAGGTTTATCTTTTGCCCATGAAGTCGAAGAGACAGACGACCCAACCAGCGATATGTCTCTCGTGCATGAACGGATGCGCGTTCGTTACACGGCACGGTCTGAAAGGTTTTGGTACGCACTGCGGCACTGCGATAAAGTACTTTTCATCCGCACAGGAATTAGCGATCGCCCTGGTGTGATAGATTTAGTCAACAAGCTGCAAAAACAATGTCAGGGGAAGCCATTTCATCTCTTGCTTCTTTCTCCCCAAAGCGATGATGAGTTTTTAGATATTCCCAATGTGCTGCATTACAATGTCGAGTTTAATCCCGATCGCATGTATGACGATTTGGGACACTGGATGTACTGCACAGAGGTAATGCGAGGAATTCTGCAATCCCTTGGTGTGTCTAGTAAAAACCTCTTTTGGTGTCCACCTAAAATACCGAAGGGGTGAGAAACCAAGTAGGGGCGATCCGCTCAAACCGTTTAAATTACTGCTGGCTAGCGCTTTCTAGTATCTATTTCAGAAAATTTTAGTTATCCTTGAATATGCAATATAAAAAAGATTGGCTCCGGTGATTAAAGCATTTTCATCTTATGACAGACCCCGGATCAAATGATAGCCCGGAATTACTTTCTGTAGCTCAAACTGCCAAGCTACTTGATGTAACTCGTCAGCGAATTCACGACCTAATTAAGAACGGTCAGATTATAGCTCACAAACTTGGGCGTTACTATTATATAGAAGTTGCTGAGGTAAAGAGGTATAAGAATCAACCTACTGGAAAACCCTATCAGCCGCGTAGTACAAACTCTCAATGAAACTCTATTGACAACTGACAACAGATTTTCTATACTCAAGCTATACTAATGTACTAAAGGTTAAGTCAATGCTCCCGTTTCAAGCGATCGCACCTGACGTTGCAACTCAACAAGGACTGCAACAGGTTTACATTAGTGAGCATGGCATACTCTACCAAGGAGACTGCCTTAAACTTCTATCAGCTTTGCCTAATGAGTCAGTGGATCTGGTATTTGCCGACCCACCTTTTAATCTCGGTAAAGAATATGGTGAAGGTATAAGCGATCAGATGGAGGCAGATCGGTATCTAAGCTGGTCACAACAGTGGCTGAGTGAGAGCATTCGTATACTTAAACCAGGTGGCAGCTTATTTATCTTCAACCTTCCCAAATGGTGTATGGAGTACGGCGCGTACCTCAATCGGAAAGGAATGTGGTTTCGGCATTGGATTGCTTGCAGAATGCCGAAGGCTTTTCCTAGAGGTAAAAAGATGTCTCCGGCTCATTATGGACTGATCTATTATACAAAAGGTGAGCCAGCCGTTTTCAACAAAGTCTACACACCGATTCAACTCTGTCGGCACTGTGGCGGAGAGATTCGTGATTATGGTGGGCATCGAAAAAGCCTCAATGACAAGGGCATCAACTTAATGGATGTCTGGGATATGCCAGAAGATGTTTGGGAAGATGCCCCTGAAGCTTCCACTACTGAAGTTTTATGGACGTTAACCGAGGAGATGTGGACTGATATTCCACCCGTTCGGCATCGTCGCCACAAAAAACGAGTTCCCAACGAACTAGCTCCCATTATGCTGGAGCGGATTATTGCAATGGCATCTGATCCAGGGCAGATTGTGGTTGATCCTTTTGGGGGTTCTGGTACTACATTTTATGCAGCAGAAAAACTACACCGTTACTGGATTGGTTCAGAAATTGGAGATACAGAGCCAGCAGTAGACCGCTTGACTAACTTGGCTAATGGAATTATAGAGCAATGGGAATCGGCAAGGGGAAGCAAGAAATTGAAACAAGGCAAAACAACTGCATTACAATTGCCCATTCCTTACTCTACATAGCTATTCATGCAGGAAAATTTAGACTAATGCACGACCATCTGTTCCTTTGGTAATCTTTGGTACATTTTCATCTAACCGATCGTGTTCAATCACGAAGATTGCAAGAAAACCTTCTTCAATGCGAACTGCCCGCCAAACATCAAAATATGGCTCTAGCTCTTCATAATTGCCAATCCGATCAGTTAGATAAGGGTAGAGTTTTCTACTGGGGAGTACCAAGACAGCGCCTAAAAATACACCTCGTAGTAATCCAAGACTCAGTTTATTGACTGCTCGATGGCTTGAAGAGATGTTGCCCGTTTCCCACTCAAGCGCAAAAAGATAGTTGTCAATTATCTTTGTTGCATCGACCTTTCCTGGCGATCGAGTTGCATAGTTAATCGAAGTTTCGAGACTCCATCCAAATTTATCTCTCAATGCAATCATGCAAGCATCTTTAATTGGCTTGACACCATTACCGTGCTTTGTTGGATTAATTGTAAAACTGGATGCACCAGGAGGATGAACGATTAAAGAGATAGCATCACGAATTTCAGCGCGAATGATATACCAATCGTTTGATTCTTCAAAATTCCCAATACTGATCAGAGAAACTTCTTGAACAATTTTCATACTAACTACTTATTGACTTAGCTATGCAAAAGTAGTGCAGGTTTGCCTATTTCTTGCAATTAAGCTTTGTTTCTAAATCGTCTAACAGATAATCTCGCGTTACGGCCTCATAGTCAACTCGAAGCCAGCTAACTTTAAACTCCAAGTCTAATTGGGCGTTGACGATCGCTATCAACAAAATAGCTCAACCACCGTCGGCTTAGTCACTTTCCCCATCGCGTTACGCGGTAATTCTTCAACTATCAAAATTTGGGTTGGCACTTTATAAACAGCCAATCGCTCTTTTGCCCAACTCCTGAAAGCTTCTAATGTTAAAGGTTGTAACCCTTGCAATACTAACGCCGCACATACCCGCTCACCCCATTCTAAATCGGCAACCCCAACCACTGCACATTCTTGAATATCTGGATGCGATCGCAATACTTCTTCAATTTCTAAAGCTGAAACTTTATACCCTCCCGTTTTGATGATATCCACACTCATCCGGCCCAGAATGCGGTAGTTGCCATTCTCAACTACGGCGGTGTCTCCAGTACGGAACCAGCCATCTTGGAAGGCTTTGGCGGTTGCTTGGGGGTTTTGCCAATATTCTATAAACACTCCAGGCCCTTTAACTTGGATTTCTCCTGGTGTTCCTGCTGGAACTAACTCCCCGTTCTCATCTACTAATCTCACTTCAACTTCCGGTAGTGACTTCCCCACATATCCAGACAACCGTTCACCGTGTAAAGGGTTCGATAGCGCCATGCCGATTTCAGTCATACCATAGCGCTCAAGCAGAAAATGGCCGCTGATGGTTTGCCACTTTTCTAAAACTTGAACTGGTAATGCTGCCGAGCCAGAAACCATCAGGCGCATCTTAGCACAGCCTGCTGACATACTTTTTTGGCGTTCCTTAGAGGCAGTTTCCCAAGCAGCAATTAGCTTTACATAAATTGTTGGTACTGCCATAAATAGGGTTAAGTTACCGTCACAAATTCGGTTCCAAACGGTTTCGGCATCAAACTTGCTCAACAGATGACACTCCGCGCCAGCCCATAAAGCACAAGTCAATACGTTGATAATTCCATGAATATGATGTAAGGGCAGTATATGTAAAATGCGATCGCAAGATGTCCATTCCCAAGCGGTGATTAAGCTAGTCACTTGCGCTTGAATATTTTGATGGGTTGTAACTACACCTTTGGGTTTACCTGTTGTACCGCTAGTGTAGAGAATTAAGGCTCGTCTAGTGATATCTACCTCTGGGAGGCGACCAACATTGTATGGAAACGTTTCTGAGGTGAGGATAAATCTCAAATTGTGTTCTTCGGCGAGCGATTCTCCTGCGGAGACGCTGCGCGATCGCAGTATACCCTCAAAATTAGGATGAGCAATAATAATCGATGCTCCAGAATTGTTAATTACATACTCCAATTCTGGCCGCGGGTGGGAAATACACAGAGGTACAGCTATACCACCAGCCCGCCAAATTCCCCATTGAGTGGCTACATACTCAAACCCAGGCGGAATCAGAAAGGCAACTCGCTGCTCTTGTAAATCTTCTGCATTATTAAGAAGACATGTTGCTATTTGACTGGAAGTGTGCAGCAAATCTTGATAGGTAAATGCTCTATCCGTTGTAGCAATTGCTGTTTTCTTGTTGTGTTTTTCAGCACGAATAATCAATGGGATATTCACGTTTATTTACCGATTTAGGGTTGATTCAGTCTACTTACAGAAAGCATATAGCAATGCTAAACGAGATGTAAATTTTACTATTCCAGCAATGTCTGTAACCTGAAAGATATTACAACCAACGCTGTTTTTTAGCATAAGCAATACTACCAATTACAATTAATGCCATAACGCAAATCACAGCAGGATAAGCCAAAGGTTGCTCTAATTCCGGCATATATTTGAAGTTCATGCCATAGAAACCAGACATAAAAGTAATTGGTAAAAATATGGTCGAGAGGATAGTTAAACGATTAATTCGTTCACCAGTTTTGCTAGCAATATTATCGCGTTGAATTTCCATTAATTCTGACATCCAGGCTCTCAAAGCTTGATATTCTTGCCAGAGTTTATCAACGTGATGAACTAATTCTTGATTGAATAGTTCCTTTACTGGTTGGGTGATCCATTGGAAATCTTCGTAATCCATAATAGCCATCAGTGACTTTATGCTTTGAAAATTACGGCGTCCTGAACGAGTCGATTGCCTCATCGTGGCAATTTTTTGGTATGTTAATTCATCACCAGAATCATCTAAAACTTCATCTTCTAAATCATCAAGTTTTCTAGAGATGTATTCAAATACAGTATGATAATTATTCAAAACCTCTTTAAAAATGAGATAAAAAACATAGTTAATTCCTAACGTTTCAATATCTTTAGTTCGTTTTTGCAGATTATTAGCTAAAATACTTAAAACTTTTAATTCAGTGATTTCAAAGGTGATAATAAAATTATTACCCAGCACAATATTGCCACTAGCAACCTCAAACTCGTGATTTTTTATTTGAGGAGTTAATATTTCATAGCTGTCAAATAAACAATCTTCTATGTCTTCATCAATTCCTACAGGGGAATGGTTGAAAATCATATTAACACGCGATGGATTAAGACCAAAGTGCTTAATAATTTTGGCAGTTCCAGTGCGATCGCGGAAGTGAATACAGCGCAACCAAATATTGCGAGAACTATCAATTTGTTTCAGTACCTTATCAACATGATTACTGGTAAATAATTCCACGTTATCTGGATGAAAAGTGAGGAGAGTTAGCATATAGCCATCCTAATTAAGTCGTAAAAAAACACTATGACTCATGTTGAGCAATAATTTATTTTTTTTCTCTTTTTACAGATTTAGGGCGAGTAGCTTTCGCTGTGCTGACTTATTTTGTAGAATTGCAATTTCTCTCTGTGCATCTTGATAGCTATCTTTTTCTCCTTGCTGTTGGAATAGTTTTGCAGCTTTTTTGAAATCTGCGATCGCTCCCTGTTTATTTTTCTGCTTAGTGCGAATCACACCCCGGTTATAGTAGGCTAAGGCATTGCTCCCATTAATTGCGATCGCTCGTGAATAATCTTGATTTGCAGCTTTTTTATTTCCCAATTCGAGATAGGCGTTACCACGGTTGTTATACGCTGCTAAATTATTAGAATCTAGTTTCAGCGCTTCGGTGTAATCTTGAATAGCGCCTTTATAATCTCCGAAAGAAAAGCGGTGAATACCTCTGTGGATGTAAGCCGCAGTAAATTTAGGATCAATCTGTAAAATAGCGTTGTAATCTTCAGTAGCTTCGAGATTATTTCCCAGATCGCTGTAAACATCACCACGATTAAGATAAGCTTCGATGTATTTAGGATTGATGTTAATTGCGTCTGTATAATCTTTCAGCGCTGCATATTTTTGCTTATTAATAGATTGAGTTAAAGCCCTTTGATAATAAGCTTTAGCATCGCTAGGATTAATCTTAATTACTGTGTCAAAATCTTGGATTGCTTCAATTCTTTGTCTGAGACGACGGCGAAGGATTCCTCGTTGCAAGTAAGCTTCGGTATACTGAGGCTTGAGTGCGATCGCTTTGCTAAAATCTCCAATTGCGCCTTTATTATCCTTCAGTTTAGTACGGGCTAACCCCCGGCCATAGTAAGCATAAGCATCCTTAGAATTTAATTTAATCGCTTGCGTATAGTCTGCGATCGCTTCTTTGTACTTGCCTAATTCAGAAAAAGCAAATCCTCGGTCAAAATAGGCATTAGCATCTTGAGGATTGAGCGAAATAGCTTGGCTAGAATCTGCTTGTGCTTGATCGTAGTCTCCTAATCGATAATAAGCATCACCTCGCTTATTATAAGCCAGAGCATTTTTTGGATCTAATTCAATAGCCTGATTTAAATCTTCAACTGCTCCTTCATAGTTTCCTGCCTCATATTTATTTACTCCTTTTTGGTATAATGTCTGTTGAGCATCTGTTAGAGGTTTTGGCAACCTCAATTGCCACGCTCCAACGCCAAGTGTGATACAGCCAGCTACCCCCGTCAGAACTAGTAATAATTTTTTCTGATGCCGTTTTTGCTGATCGTTATCAACATTTGTTATCTTTTTCAGGTCGTCTAAAACTTCGGTGGCATACTGGTAGCGCTTACGATAGTTAAAACGCACCATTCTATTAATAATTCTGGCTAATTTTCTGTTAATTTTTATATTTTTGTTCTGCCAAACTATTTCACCTGTCAGCCGATTTTTCTGAGTTCGCAAATTAGATATTTCGTTTGCAGATAAGCCTAAAAGTGCTGCGATCGCAACCATACCTAAAGCATATATATCGCTGTTGTATTTGAGATTGCCGTTAACTTGTTCTATCGGCATATATTCGAGATTGTCAACGGTATTAGTGATGGCTTCATTAACAGTACCAAAATTAACCAAAACTAACTTTTTATCTGACTCACGGCGAATGATATTAGCTGGTTTAATATCTCGATGAATCACGCCATCGCTATGTACAATCACCAAAATTTCTAATATATCTGATAAAAGACTAATTACTTGCTCTTCACTCAAAGGTTGTCCCTGGATAATTTCCTCAGTTAAAGGATTACCCGCTATGAATTCTTGGACTACATAGAAATCTTCATTTTCTTCAAAAGAAGTAATGAGCTTTTGAATTTTATCGTGTTGCCCTAGTTTTTCTAAAGTTGCTGCCTTGCTGTCAAACAAGCGGCGTAGGATTGTTAAAGTTTGAGGATTGCTACTAGGAGAACGAAACTGCTTTACTATAAATTGGCTGTCAGCAAGATTAACATCTTCAACTAGATAGGTTTTTCCCTTTTCACCATCATTGAGAACTTTTAGTATTCGATAATGTCCATTTAGTAAATGACTATTCATCAATATAAATATGGTATTATAAATTGTTTGATTATAGCTTACGTGTCATTACTGTTGAACTTTAGATAGAAAGATTTATTTATTTTAAAAAATATCACCGCATCGCAGAAGAAGAGGGTGGTATCAGCCAAAAGCCGCTCAAAAAACTTAATTTAGTTTGGCGTGATGGAAGCCGGATTTCGGAAATAGTAGCCATGATGGAACAATGGCATCCCAAAGATAGACAGTATATCGCATTGTCAGTCGAAACAATCGCATTGTCAGCCGATGTATCAATAATGCAAGGAGAAAATATAGCGGCTCCCATTCACATGCGGTACAACATTATATAGCGAAGTGTAAGGGCACGGCAGTGCCGTGCTGGTGTACCTCACGTAACCGAGAAACGCTATAGTTCCTCTATCCTGTGGATAGTTACGGTGTATACACAAGTTATTCGATTACCCAAAAGTCCTCAAAAACCTCAAAGAGTCCTATCTTTAATCCCTCTCGTTAGTAAGGAGAGGGAAAGGTTTTACGTAGTAAAAGCAGGGTGAGGTATCTTAGGGGCTATGAAACTTAACCGTAAATCGCGCTCAGAAAGACTTGTGTGTACACCGTAGCCTGTGGATAGAGGGAGTTAGAGTCAGATTTTACGCTGGCACGACAAATTTCTCACTACCAGCTAGTCCAAAAGCAGCATGAATGACTTGCAAAGCTTTAACACCTTGCTCTTGTGCCACAACACAGCTAATTTTTATTTCTGAGGTGGCAATCATTTGAATATTAATTTGGTGTTCGGCTAGTGCTTCAAACATTTTAGCGGCTACACCTGGTTGTCCCACCATACCTGCACCTACAATACTCACCTTAGCGATCGCACTATCTAAAACAACTTCACCCCATCCTAATTCTGCTCCTACTTGGGTAAGCATTTTTTTTGCACTTTCTCCGTCTATCCGCGAGACTGTAAAGGCAATATCTCGTCTGGGAACACCATCAATCACCCGACAGCGCTGAGATTGGATAATCATATCAACGCTGATATTATGTTGTGCTAATAATCCAAACAGCTTTGCCGCCATCCCCGGCCGATCTGGTAATTGGCGAATAGCAAGACGCGCTTGGTTCAAATCGAGAGCTACACCACGAACAGGGGGTGGGGAGTGAGGAGTTAGGAGTGAGGAGTTAGGAGTTAGGAATTCTCCTCTGCTCCCTGCTCCCTGCTCCCCTGCCTCTATTTCAAAGGCGCTGCGGAGTGCGTTGACGGCGCGATCGCATTCAGCTGCATCGACTACGCAACTTACTTTCACTTCGCTGGTGGAAATCATCTGGATGTTCACGCCTGCTTCAGCTAAGGTGGCGAACATCTTTGCAGCTACACCAGGACGCCCAATCATTCCCGCGCCTGCAATACTGACTTTGGCAATGTTATGTTCTACCATTACCTCCGCTTCGTCAGATTTGGGGTTAGATTGACTCCTAAGTGCTGGGGCGATCGCTGCTGCTACTGCTTCTGCCCGTTTTAATATTGGTGTGGTGACAGTAAAGGCAATGTCATTACTGTTACCTTCATGAACTGACTGAATAATCAAATCTACGTCTACTTTTTGCCGGGAAATTTCGCCAAATAACCTTGCTGCTATGCCTGGTTTATCGGGTACGCGCAACAAAGCCACCTTTGCTTGGTCAGTGTCAAATTCTACAGCATCCACCGGACGGGCAATTTCTAGATTGATTAGCGATCGCCCTTGGGGTTTAGCTGATGTTACCCAAGTACCGGGAGCATCCGTCCAGCTAGACCTAACTACTAAGGGAACACCATAATTACGAGCAATTTCCACAGCGCGGGGATGCAGCACTTTTGCCCCTAAGCTAGCTAATTCCAACATTTCATTGCAGGTGATGTCATCCATCAACTGGGCTTCAGCAACTAAGCGGGGGTCTGTAGTTAAAATTCCTGGAACATCTGTATAAATTTCACAAAAATTTGCTCGTAATGCGGCTGCGATCGCCACCGCCGAAGTGTCAGAACCACCACGCCCCAAAGTTGTAATTTCCATTTCTCCGGCGCTGGATGTGCCTTGAAAGCCAGCTACTACAACTACTTTCCCTGCATTTATGTGGCGAGTTAGGCGAGTAGTTTCAATATGCAAAATCCGAGCGCGGCTGTGTTCGGCTTCGGTAACAATTCCTACCTGAGCGCCAGTCATGGAAATTGCTGGTTGTCCGAGTTCCTGTAAAGCCATACTAAGTAAGGCGATGGTGACTTGTTCACCAGTGGAAAGCAGCATATCCATTTCCCGGCGGTTAGGATTTGGAGAAATTTCATTAGCTAGTTTGACGAGTCCATCGGTGGTTTTGCCCATTGCCGAAACCACTACGACAAGCGAGTTTCCTGCTTTAACAGTTTTGTAAACTCGTTGTGCAACAGCTTGAATACGTTCGACTGAACCGACAGATGTACCACCGTATTTCTGAACTATGAGCGCCATAACTTTTATGCAATCGATTGTGTCTGTTTTGATCAATGCCCCCGCCGGGTCAGGAAGCTTTCAAGGCTTATCAGTTATATAGTTTACTAAATATCGTGCTGAATGCCCCATCTAATCTTCAGCATTATGCACGAAAACTTTAGTTATAGCGTTTCCTAATCACATGAGTTACATCAGAGCAAGCTCTCGAAGAGCGGGGAGGGGGTTGGGGGTGGGGTTCTTGTACTTCACTCAACTGAGAACCGCTATATGACCTTTGTTAGGACTGCTGAAAGTCCTCAATCGAGCATCTGCATGTTTGGCTATGGAATCAAGATTATTCAAAAACTACATCTTCGTAAAGTGTTGTCATTGTTTCCTCAAAATCCACGCTGTTGAGTCGAAATGATTTATCTTCTGCTGTGTAAGATTGTAAAATCCAGAGTCTCTGCTCATTGCGTCGAAAACACTCGACTCGCTGACGTTTTGTATTAATTAAAACATACTCTTGCAGAATTTCCAGCGTTTGATAATCGGCAAATTTGTCGCCCCGGTCAAAGGCTTCGGTAGAATTAGATAAAACTTCGACAATTAAACAGGGAAATCTTTTATAAGCTGGCGTTTCTTGATCTCGTTGGTCGCAAGTAACCATAACATCGGGATAATAAAAGCGATTTAGAGATTCAATTCGGGCTTTCATATCAGCGATATAAACACGACAACCAGAGCCGCGTACATGATTACGCAGGAGAGCGAACAGGTTCCCAGCAATGGTAACGTGTGCGTCAAGCGCTCCAGCCATTGCGTAGATATAGCCGTCGATGTATTCATGTTTGATAGAGTTTTGTTCCTCTATTTGGAGGTACTCTTGGGGGGTAAGGTAGTTTTCTTGGGGCGAGGCGATCATATTTGAAACTTCAAGGTTTAAGCGATACTGATTTCTAGGGTAGCGTTTGCTGTAGATTGAAAGCGCATGTCTTCCACATGCCTGGAAACGTCGTTTTGCTTTGGCATAGTCATTATTTTTTGGGGATATTTTTATAAGCTATTAGTTACTAAGTATTTGTCAACTACTTATAGGCAGTTTTTATTTTTATAACTCTAAATATCGAGTGTGGTGTTAGTCGTATGCTGAATACAATAAATAACACAAAAAATTCATAATTAGCAATAAAATACCGCAAATTTAAAGATGGCTTTAAAAATCACTTAATAGATATATTTTGTGAGAAAGTTAATAGAAACGTATATTCACTGATCTTAAGTTCATGGATTCTTTACCTATCAATTCCTTACTTGAAGAGTTGAAAAACCCGGATGCCACAGTCCGCGAAAAAGCAACCAGAAAAATCTGGCGGATTTGGTTTCAGCAAAAGGGAATTTATGGGCTAGAAATAATTGATCGCAGTCAAAAGTTACTCGATGCAGGTGAAATTACTGGAGCCGAAATAGCGCTGACAGCACTAATAAAAGACCAGCCAGATTTTGCCGAAGCTTGGAATCGCCGTGCTTTTCTGTATTACAGTATTGGAGATTATCAAAAATCTCTGGCAGATTGTCAGATAGTCGTGCAGATAAATCCAATACATTTTGGGGCGCTTCACGGTATGGGTTTGTGTTATGCAGCACTAGGAGAGTATAGTGAAGCCATCAAAGCTTTTAAAGCCGCTTTAGAAATTCAGCCCTATTCGCTAGTGAATCAAAAGTTGATTCTAGAATGTACATTTAGATTCAGCTACAAAAGGAAATAGGAGAGAGCATCATACATACTGTTTTATGAATCCGTCACCACCCTCATCAACAGCAATTTATCGCCTTAGTCGCCGCAATTTTATTCAATACGGTTCTATCTGTATTGGTAGTAGCTTCATTGCTGGTTGTAGTAACAGCAACCAACCATCAACTAGCAATTCTCAGTTGGATAAAGTTACATTTGGCACAAACTGGATAGCACAAGGTATTCCCAAAATCACAGTCGCAGCAATTTTCCAGAAAGATCCCCAGTGTTTCATTGTCCATCCCAACACAGCAACTAAAACCCTTGCTGATCTCAAAGGTAGGCCAATTTATGTCTCTGCTTCTGCTAACATTACCTATTGGCCTGTTCTTAAAGCTAAGTACGGTTTTACCGACGATCAGAAACGCCCTTACAACTGTTATGGGGACAAGTCCCGGAAGGATTGTAGCTGATGTAGAAATTGATGTTCCGTTTATTTCCCTATGCAGTAATTTTACAAACAACTGCGATAGTTGCGATCGCAAACTTACAAATTCCTCGGATGTTTGCAGCATTATTTCTCACAACTGGGTTGGGTGTATTAATTTTTGTCAGATTGAGCGCCCTATCTGACTTTATATTAAGTAAGTGGCATGAAAGTGCTGTGAAACAAGAAAACTAGGATTTTAAAACGCAGAGGAATTAATTCTCTGCGAACCATATCAGAACTTTTTCTGTATATTTGTGTAACTTGTCTTCAAAAAGCTAGCTGTTAGGCGTTTATAATTTGTGGTTTGATTTCAAGAGCCGTGGGGATAACCCAAGATCCACCATCCCAAAATCGCCCATGATTGAAATTGACGGTTCCTACGGAGAGGGAGGCGGACAAGTTCTTCGCACTTCCTTAAGTCTGGCGGCTATCACTGGCGAACCCATACGAATTTCAGGCATTCGCGCTGGACGCAAAAAGCCAGGATTAGCAGCACAACACTTAACAGCAGTTCGGGCTGCGGCGAGAATTTGTAATGCCCAACTACAGGGTGATGCTTTGGGTTCAATGCTGCTGGAATTCATCCCAGGTAGTGCTGTGCAAGCTGGAACTTATACCTTTGATGTTAGTAAAGCACAAGTTGGTGGTTCTGCGGGTGCGATCGCTCTAGTTTTACAGACAATACTCTTACCTTTGGCACTAGCATCTGGCAATTCTCAAGTAACACTAAAGGGTGGAACTCATGTAAACTTTAGCCCGACAGTGACGTACATTGATCAAGTTTATTTGCCGATATTGCAACGCATGGGTGTAGAAGCCCAAGTCAAGTTAGGCGCTTGGGGGTGGTTTCCCAAAGGTGGCGGAGAGGTACAGTTGCAGGTGGATGGCAGTGGTAAACTCAACGGGATTAACTTGCTAGAACGGGGAGAATTACAACAGGTGCGAGGGCTAGCAGTGGTAACAGAATTGCCTTCGCATATTCCCCAACGGATGGCGAATCGTGCTGAGAATTTGTTACGGGAAGCTCATTTGAAAGTTGCTGTACACGCTTTGCGAGAAAGAGGTATAGCACCTGGGGCAGGTATTTTTTTAACTGCTGAGTATCAGAACAGCTTGACTGGCTTTGGTGGATTTGGGCGTTTGCGGTTGTCGGCGGAGACAGTTGCAGAAATTGCTTGTCAGCAACTACTTGAGTTTCATCACACCGGTGCAGCAGTGGATGAACATTTAGCAGATCAGTTATTATTGCCAGCTGCTTTAGCGTCACAGGAAAGTCATTACCGGGTGGCTGAGGTAAGTAGACATTTGACGACGAATGCAGCCGTAATTGAACAATTTGGTTTGGCAAAGATAACAGTAGATGAAGCTGAGAAAATAGTGTCCGTGATTCCTGTAATTGGTGGATAAAATTAAAGACTAAACACTTTCTTAAGAATATTTATTTTTTTAGTGTCAATCCCTAAAAGCGATCGCAAATACGATTGCTACAAATTCATCGATAAAACCAGCTCATTTCTTTAGAAAGCAAAAAAGAGACATCAAACTTAAGGTATTACATTTAAGTAATTTCAAAATAGATTGTATCAAAAAAAATTATGACTTATGCTTCCCCTGCCTCCCCTGCTTCTTTAACTCCCCCTCTTATCTTGCCGTTCTTTGAGTTTCAGCATAATCTCTGCGTGCATCTCGCGGGTAATTGGGTAAAAATACGTTAAAACTAAGCCACAAAGCAAACAAACTGTAGGTATAGGCCCAACAGCAATACGAATAGCAAACAGTGCAGATTCAGGTTGGATAGGTAGTGGACTTCCGGCTACAGATTCTTTGAAACCCGATACTTGCAAAGCATTTCCCACCAAAAACAGCCCGAAAGCTAAACCAAATTTTTGTAACAAAACCATGAAGCCATAAAAAATGCCTTCTCTGCGTTGTCCAGTTTGCAGTTCATCCAATTCAATCACATCTGGCATCATCGACCAGGGAATTAGATAAGCTGTGGAAACACCAATACCTGCCATGACAGCCATCACATACATCAAAACTATTTGACCAGGCTGTAAGAAAAATAGTCCGGCGGCGGCTATTATCCACAAACTCATTCCGAGAAAATAAACAACTTTTTTCCCGACTTTTTTACTCAACTCACCCCAGACAAATAGCATCAGCAGGGCAGTTGCTTGGACTGCAATTAGCACTGTGGGCACATCTGATTCTTTAAGACCCATACAATTGACTACAAAATAGGGAATAATGCTGGCTGTAATCTGCACACCTAGCCAAGAAAAAAGATATATACCAATAACAAATAAAAAAGGTCGGTTGCTGAAGACAATTTTTAGCTGTTCGCCGAAGGGGAGAGATGCAGGTTCCTCGGCTAGGATGCGTTTAGCCTCAAAAGCCAAGATGCGATCGCGGACTCCAAAAACGCACCAATATAATCCTAAAATCGAAATTACAGTACAAACTGCTGCTAAAACAAGATATGCTTGTTGGCGATCGGCAATTTTGATAAAAATAATTAGCGCTAAAATCAATGACAGAATGCTGCCACCAATGGAAAATGTAAAGCGATAGCTGTTAAGGCTGGTGCGTTCGTCGTAATCTTGAGTTAGTTCTGGAGTCATCGCCGTATAAGGCAAATTCACAACCGTATAAAAGGACTGAGATAGAATCCCAATTGCTACGTAATACCAGAACAGCGGCCAAATATTCTCACTCTGATTTGCACTAAATTGCGGTACAGTCCACTGCAAGAAGAAGAAAATTCCAAAGGGAATTGCTCCATAAAACATCCAAGGAAGACGACGGCCCCAACGCCGAGATTTCGTTTTATCAGTTAGGAACCCGACAAGCGGATCATTTACCCCATCCCAGATTTTGCCAATCATCAAAATAGTGCCAGCTAAACCCGCAGGGATACCAGCGACACTGGTAAAGAAAATCAGCAGATAAAAGACAGAGATATTTGCAGTAATTGCTGGCCCTAAATCTCCTGCACCGTAAGCCAGCTTGGTTTTTAAGTCGAGTTTTTCACTCTTAGGATTTCGTTGGCTCACGCCATCAGCAGCAGAATCGTTCATAAAACTTTGCACTCATACTAAAATAAAAAGTCTGCGATTGTCTTCAATACTAGCTATCTACCACTCCCGTTACACTTATGCCAGACCTTTATGTTTCTTGGTCAGATTATCACCAAAAAATTGAACAACTGGCTATTCAGATTTATGAATCCGGTTGGGAATTTAACCAGATTATCTGTCTTGCTAGAGGAGGACTACGAGTCGGAGATATTATCTCCCGTATATACCAGCAGCCTCTGGCAATTTTAGCAACATCATCTTACAGTGGCGCTGGTAAGCAAGAAAGAAATAATTTAATTTTCTCCCGCCACTTAACGATGACTGCCGAAAAGTTAGGTTCGCGCATTCTTCTAGTGGATGATTTGGTAGACTCTGGCATCACACTCCAGCAGACTATACCTTGGCTCCAGCAAAATACTGATTCCCCAATTGAGGAAATTCGCACCGCCGTCCTTTGGTATAAAGCTTGTTCAGTTATAGCACCCGATTATTATGTCGATTACTTGGCTGACAACCCCTGGATTCACCAACCTTTTGAACACTACGAGCAGATGAACCCCGCAGAACTAGCGGCTAAGGTCAGTCCGTGTTGATAAATCCTATGTAGAGTTGACAAATGTAACCCTTGGGGTTACGATTTAGGCAGTGATTAAGACGTTTAAGCATAAAGGACTGGAAAAACTTTTTGAACTTGATGATAGAAGCGGTATTCAGCCTAAACACGCAGAAAAATTACTAGATATTCTTGATAGACTTCATGCATCTTCTCAAGTTGAGGACATGAGATACCCAGGTTCTAGGCTTCACCAGTTAAAAGGCGATCGAAAAAATGAATGGTCGGTAAAAGTATCTGGAAATTGGCGTGTAACCTTTCAATTTGAAGATGGTAATGCTTACGTTGTTGATTACGAAGATTATCACTAGGAATTTGATTATGATAACGAAAAGAAAGCCGAGACATCCTGGTGCTTTGATTAAACGTCAATATTTAGAACCTTTAAAGATGACCAATACTCAGCTAGCTGAGATTTTAGATGTCTCACGTAAAACAGTTTCAGAAATTGTAAATGAGCAAGCTGGTGTTTCTCCCACTATGGCGCTTCGTTTAGCAATAGCTTTTCAAACGACTCCAGAACTTTGGTTAAATCTTCAGCAAAACTACGATCTTTGGAATGCTGCACAAGAATCTGAAAGTTTGAAAAAAATATCTCCTATCAATTTACAGCCTTCTTAATTAGCAGTCTAATAGAATGTGTAAAGCCCAGAGGGATACCTCTGGGCTTCTAATTATACAGATTTTAAATAAATTACGGCTCTACCGATCTGTTTTAGTGCAGCCAAATGTCAAACTTAACATGATAACTAAAGGCCCTGGATCTGAAAGATGTATAGAGCTTATCAAAATGATTTTTTTGAATTCCTCTGATGGCGTAAGAGAATTGATAAAACGAACTAAAGAAGATATCAGTAATGAGGTTGACTGGAATGAAACCTTGATTTCTAATTGGAGAAGAGAGTTTTATGTGAAATTACCTAAAGTTGATTTGATTGATGAGCAGATAAAGGAATCTTCTGAATCAGATGACTCCTTTGCTGAAGTTAGAGATTTGCTTGACTCTTCTGAGGAGGACGAAGAGGAATCTGATGAAATTGAAGATGATGAGGATATTTTTAAAGAAACTGAAGAAGTAAAAGACTAAATTGAATGACCTGCAACACTAATAGCTAAAATCAGTTAGGTTTTGATATCTCCCCAAACTTAGGACTCCACCACCCTTTTTGTGTACTGAAATAAGCCACATCTTTATGTTTAGTATCCTTACGCGCTTGTGGATCGGAACATCGCAACATTTTCTTACTGTGCCCCTCTTTGATATAACTGTATTCCTCTAAAGGTTTCTTACATACCGGGCAGGGATATGCCGTCATCTTGACGGGAGGCTTTTGTTGATTTTCAGCTTGGACTGCTTTAGTTAGTGGTGGCTGCCAAGTTTTGTTAAAGTCGCTCCAAAACAACACGACATTTTCACATCCTGTTGTGCATTTGAGAAAATATTTCTTTTTAACTTTACTACTCGGAATTTTGGCGAGAAAATTTTTGCATTCAGGGCATCGCGTCCTGGAAGTTTCATATTTCCGCTCACTTATCACATTAGCTTTACCTGTTGAGGAACTCGCAACTATAGTTTTAGCTTTGGAGAGCGCTGGTACAAAGTAATTCTGATTCCAACTAGTTAAATAATGTTGCCAAGAGTTTTTTCCTTCGGAAATGGCATCAAGGGCATCTTCCATTTTTGCTGTAAATTCCGCTTCTAGTAAATCCGGCAAGGCTTTGAGCAAAAATGCATCAACTTCTAACCCTAACGCTGTTGGTTGAAGATTGTCTTTTTTCAACTCAACATAATTTCGTTTTTTTAAGGTAGCAACAGTAGGAGCATAAGTACTTGGGCGACCAATTCCTTTACGTTCCATCAGTTGTACTAATTTGGGTTCACTATAACGCGGTGGTGGCTGGGTCTGCTTCTGCTCATGTCCAGCATTCTCCAGTTTCAATGCTTGTCCCTGTTGTAATAAAGGTAAAACACTATCCTTGCTGAGATTGTTCCAGTACCGGGCATAACCGTAAAATTCAATCACTTGCCCTCTAGCTGACCACAGTAGAGAACCAGACTGAGTAATCACCAAAGTTTTACGCAATTGGGCAGCACGACACTGAGAGGCAATTGACCGTTTCCAGATCATCACATACAAATTAAACTCATCATCAGGAAGTTCTAAGCGCAATTGAACTGAGGGACGAAACACATCCGTTGGACGAATCGCTTCATGTGCTTCTTGAGCCGATTTGCTACTACGATGCTTGGCGACTTGCGTCGGTACATTCTGCGGATCATTTTGCTCTAACCATTTACGGGCGCTGGCACAAAATTCTGGACTCAACATTACTGAATCTGTTCGCATATATGTTATCAGCCCTGCCTCATAAAGCTTTTGGGCAACAATCATGGTTTTGTCGGGAGCAAACCTCAACTTTGAACCGGCTGCTTGCTGAAGGCTAGAAGTTGTAAATGGTGGCGGTGGCTGGCGGTTAACGATTTTTCCTTCAAAATGAATCACCTGATGAGGATGTCGCTGTGCTTCTTCAACTAAACGTGTAGCCTCTGCTTCGGAAAGAACACGCTTAGACTCCGGTGTTTCTGGACTATTACCTACTTTCGCGTCATCGTGAGTTTCAGTTTCTTGGTCTGCTGCATCTTTTGCAGAATCGACCGTCCCTTTGTAAAAAGCCCGAAATCCTTCAGCATAATCTACCCAGACACTCCAGTAATCTTGGGGGACAAAAGCCAGAATTTCGTTTTCTCGCTGACAAATTAAGTGTAATGTCGCGCTTTGAACTCTACCAACACTCTTAGCGCCGTTATTTAATGCCCAAACTAAAGGGCTACCCTTATAACCCACCAACTTATCTAGACAATCTCGGCACAACCCAGCACCGATTAAATTTTGGTCTAGTTTTCTAGGATTAGCGATCGCACTTTGCACCGCCGATGCTGTAATCTCAGTATAAATTACTCGTTTTGGTTCTCTTAAACCCAGCGTTTCTTTGAGATGCCAAGCGATCGTTTCACCTTCCCGATCTGGGTCAGTTGCTAAGACGACTTCATCAACCTGTTTCACCGCAGACTTGAGCTTCTGAATTGTTTCCTTGGCTCGTTGATCACGCGGAACGTAATTGCACCGGACATTATTGCCATCCATGACAAAGCCCAAGGAATCGTCCCCTTCATTGCTGAGTTCTCGGATGTGACCACAACTAGCGAGAACTTTCCAATCTGAACCCAGAATTTGACTGAGTTTTTTGACTTTTCCGGGGGATTCTACCACAAGGAGGCGTTTGATCATAGCAACTCCGTTCTAGATTCTGAGCAATAAACTGGGAATTGCGATGAGCGATGGCTGCGCCAACGCCAAGGGCGAACGCCTATATTCGTCATCTGGATTTTCTAGAATACTGTACCAAAAAGCTTTGGAAATTGCTGATATATCTGAAGTAGCTTACCACGCGATTAGATAGCGGCAATGAGTCTCCACAGTGAGCGGTAAACCAAGTTCTGCACGAACTTCAAGGCAAGCTGCGATCGCATCCTTGATATTTTCGAGGGCTTCTTCTCTTGTCTGACCTTGACTAACACAACCAGGTATACTAGGGCACTCGACAATCCAAACCCCATCTTCATCACGATCAAGTGTTACATTGAACTTCATACACTGTTGTCGGCAAGAGAGTTGTAGTTATTTATTATTGTAACCTGCGATGATTTAACCCAAAAAAGCAGCCGAGCGATCGCACAATTGCTCACATTTCAATTAACTAGACAACAAGGGGCTTAAGCCCCTTATTAAATTCCCTAATGAGGTACAGCCACTTGTGCATCGGCTACTTGGGTATTGTCAGCAACAATTTTGCGGAATAAATCGCCTTCAATTGTTTCTTGTTCTATTAACAAATCTACTAAACGCTCCAAAACTATGCGATTTTCTTGCAACAGTTCTATTGCTCTAATATAGGATTTGTTAACAATTTCGCGCACCTGTGAATCAATTTTGGCGGCAATTTCCTCAGAATAATCTGATTTATTCATCCAGTCACGTCCCAAAAATACCTCTCCACTCTGATTTTCTAGTGACAATGGGCCTAATTCTGACATCCCAAAGCGTGTCACCATCTGCCGCGCCATTCCTGTAACTTGTTGCAGGTCATTGCCTGCACCTGTGGTCACTTCTGGCTTACCAAAAACAATTTCCTCGGCGGCGCGACCACCCAAAGTAGCAGTAATCCTGGCTTTGAGTTGGGAACGGGAAATTAACCCCTGTTCTTCGTTGGGAGTAAACCAAGTTAATCCTAGCGCTTGTCCTCGTGGGATGAGTGTAACTTTTTGTACAGGGTCATGCCCTTCGAGCAATGTACCCACTAAAGCATGTCCAACTTCATGATAGGCAATCAAGCGCTTGCTCTTGCTGTCTACTAAGGCGGTACCTTCCATACCTGCAACGACTCGATCTATAGCAGCATCAACTTCTAAAATGGTGACAGCTTCTTTGCGCCTCCTAGCAGTGAGAATGGCAGCTTCGTTGAGTAAGTTGGCTAAGTCTGCGCCAGTAAAACCAGGAGTGCGACGAGCGATCGCTTCTAATGATACGCTAGGATCAATTTTCTTATTTTGCGCGTGGACTTTCAAAATTTCCAGTCGCCCTTTGAGATCCGGTGGATCGACCATCACTTGTCTGTCAAAGCGTCCCGGTCTGAGTAACGCTGTATCTAAGACATCTGGGCGGTTAGTGGCAGCAATAATAATAATCCCTGTGTTACCTTCAAAACCATCCATTTCGGTGAGCAGTTGATTGAGGGTTTGTTCGCGCTCGTCGTTACCGCCACCGATACCAGCACCCCGTTGTCTACCTACTGCGTCAATTTCATCGATAAATATTAGACAAGGGGCATTCTCTTTGGCTTTCTTGAAGAGATCGCGCACGCGAGATGCACCTACACCAACAAACATTTCCACGAATTCTGAACCGGAAATACTGAAGAATGGTACACCTGCTTCACCTGCGATCGCTTTTGCTAGTAAAGTTTTACCAGTACCCGGAGGGCCAATTAACAACACTCCTTTGGGAATACGTGCGCCTACAGCAGTAAATCTTTCCGGCTGTTTCAGGAAAGTAACAACTTCTTCGAGGTCTTCTTTAGCTTCTTCAACCCCGGCTACATCTTCAAATTTTACTCCAGTTTTTGCTTCCATTTGGAAGCGAGCTTTGGATTTACCGAAATTCATCGCTTGGCTAGAAGCATTTGTAGAGCGACGCAGGAACAATAGCATTAGAGCTACCAGTGGCAAAATCCACATGAGATTGATCAACAGTCCAACAGCAGCTCGACTATTAGCTGAGGAAACTTCACCAAAATCAACATTCTTATCTTTGAGGATGTTAATCAACTCTGTGTTTTGTGCCAGAAGTCTCACCTGTTGCGGTGGTGTATCAGCCTTTTGCCCTTTGAGATAAACCTTTGCTAGCTGTTCAGTTTCGTCAAGCTCTACTTTTTGGATTTCTCCCGCCTTCGCTTTCTTGATCAAGTCACCATAATTTAAAGAGGTGCTTTCTGCCTTTTGTGCCAAGACGGGAGTACTCCCAAAAATTCCTGGTAACATAATCAAACTAGCTGCAATCGCACCAACCCAAGCACCACGCTTTGACGACTGTCTTTTTATCAATGGTTTTTTTCCCAAATTTGTCATAATAATTACCCTTTGTCTGCTGGCACAAGTTGAGCTATGGTTTTATGCCTATTCTTCTACCAAAAATTGTAATAACTGGAAATTACACTTTTCTTATCTAGTCTAACTTCCACACAAAACCATTCCCAAGTTTCTTCCGGTTATTACATGAAGTTGAGCAACCAAGATCATTATCTAGATTTATGTAGCTGTTCGGACTGGGCATTGGGAAGAGGACTTGTCTCCCTTGCTCCCCCTGCTCCTCATGTTCCCCAGTCCCCAGTCCCCAGTAGATATTAATTTGACACATTCTGACACAAATCGCTAAGATAAGCATAGTCATAACGATTCCGTTTTTTCATAAATCTGGTAATAGTAGCTAGTTAATAGTTTGTGAGTTAATTAATTATGGTGAGAATTGTTGGCATTGGTGGTAGTTTAAGACCCAACTCCTATACCCAGCTTGCTTTACTTTTAGCAGTGCAAAGGGTAGAAGCCCTTGGAGCAGAGGTAGAAATTATTGATTTAAGACAGTTGCAGCTACCGTTTTGCACTGGTGCAAAGGAGTATCCAGAGTACCCAGATGTTCAGCGCTTGCAAGATACAGTTAGTCGCGCCGATGGGTTAATTTTAGCGACACCTGAATATCATGGTGGCGTTAGTGGTGTCCTAAAAAATGCTTTAGATTTGATGAGCTTTGAGCAACTGTCGGATAAAGTTACAGGATTGATTAGCGTACTGGGGGGTCAGTCTAATAGTAATGCTTTAAATGACCTACGGCTAATTGTCCGATGGGTGCATGGTTGGGTGATTCCAGAGCAGATTGCGATCGGACAAGCTTGGGGTGCATTCAGTCCTGAAGGCAAGTTGCTAGATGAAAAACTATCTCAAAGATTTGATCAATTTGCTCAGAGTTTAGTTGATAACACTCGCAAGCTGCGGGGTGTTGATTAGTTCTAGAGTAGGCAAGTTCGTAGTAAGGACTTTAGTCCTTATTTAAATTTTCTAATCACTAAAGTGCTTACCCTTCTCCTAATGGAGACGCTGCGCGAACGGGTTCGTTAGTCGCTCATGGGGGAAACCCCCAAGACCGCGCTAACTCACTACAAACCCTCAAAACGAGCTTGCGATACTACTAGATATTGATACTTTGTGGAATTTGAGAAGGTAGCAAGAACTTGTAAGGCATTATCCTTGTACGATTCTTCTGATTAATTTCTTTTTCAATTCCTTTGAGTTCATTTTGAAAAGTAAGCAGTGCCGAACTCAATTGTGGCTTGGATTTAAAGTATGAGTTGGAGTATTGTCCTAACTGGGTATAGTAGACCGAGCCAAGCAAATAAGTTCAATGGAGGTTAGCGGACTCGAACCGCTGACATCCTGCTTGCAAAGCAGGCGCTCTACCAACTGAGCCAAACCCCCTTAAAATTAAAATTGTCGGTAACTTTGGTTGCCGTTGTTATTGTAACTTATATTGTTCCATTACCAAAGGGATGAAGCCAGAAAATATCCAAGTTGTGGCAGCACTGTATAAATTTGTCAAACTGCCAGATTTTGCCAAAAAACGAGATCCTCTGCTGTCTTACTGCCAAGCACAAGGTGTGAAAGGGACAATTTTGCTGGCACAAGAAGGCATTAACGGTACAATTGCTGGTTCGCGTCAAGCGATTGATTCTGTTCTTTGGTTTCTGCGTACTGACTCTCGTCTAGCAGACCTAGAATACAAAGAGTCCTATACCGAAACCCCGCCCTTTGAGCGAATGAAGGTGCGCTTGAAGCCAGAAATTGTTACTTTGGGATTGCCTGAAATTGACCCCAATGAACAAGTTGGCACTTATGTCAGTCCCCAAGAATGGAATGATTTGATTTGCGATCCTGAAGTAACCGTGATTGACACTCGCAATGATTATGAGGTGAATATCGGTACTTTCCAAGGAGCAGAAAATCCCCAAACTGGCTCATTCCGAGAATTTCCCGATTATGTGCTACGCCACCTCGACCCAACTAAACACAAAAAAGTTGCTCTGTTTTGTACAGGCGGCATTCGCTGTGAAAAAGCCTCATCCTTCATGCTTGCCCAAGGCTTTGCAGAAGTTTATCATCTCAAAGGTGGCATTCTCAAGTATTTAGAGGAAGTTCCAGCCCAGGAAAGTTTATGGGAAGGGGAATGTTTTGTCTTTGACGATCGCATAACTGTCAGTCATGGGTTGGAGGAAGGAAGCTGTGAGCGGTGCTTCTGTTGTGGATATCCGATTACTGAGTCAGATAAGGTGTCTCCAAAGTATGAACAAGGTATCTCCTGTCCCTATTGTTTTGATAGCCTCACCGAGGAGAAAAGAGCGCGTCAGCAGCAAAAATGGCGCCACTACCAAACCCAAGTTCTTAATTCCAAAAATCGGGATGTGGGTTAATCATAAAAGCGAGTTTTAAACGCTATCATCCATTCTCTGTAAGGTTGTCAAGTGTTTGGGAACTGTGAAAATTGATGGTAAAACTGAAGTGATGATAGTAGCACCGTACAATCTAGAAACTAAAACTCTTTATAGTATAAATTTTTCCCCAGAAGTTGAGGTTAGGAAAGGAACCGCAAAAAACGCAAAGAATCTTTGTGTACCTTTGTGTTATTTGCGGTTTGTTTTATCTTGGGCGTCCCAATGTAGTGATATATAGAACAGCTTCATCACCAGGAATACCCAAAACTTCATTTACTTGGTCATCAAAGAAACCACCGATACCACTGACACCTACATTTAGGTGCATTGCGGCTAAATTTAGGCGTTGTCCCAAATGTCCAGCATCCAGATGTAAGTAACGGTAAACGCGATCGCCATATTGGGCGATCGCAGCTTTCAGATCGGCTGTATGAAACAACACCGCTGCTGCATCCCGCCCTAATTCTTGCCCCAAACAGAGAAAATGTAACTCCCGCCGAAAGTTTTTAAACCGAATTTGACGTAATTCTTGGGCTTTGGGTGCGTAATAGTAACAACCCGCTTCGAGTCCTTTGACTCCGGAAACAGCAATAAATGTTTCTATTAAATTCAAATCAAAGTAGTCTGGAGAAATATCTAAACTTTGGTCGATGTAATTTTGCGGTTGGTAAGCGAAATCAAGTAAACTTTTCAATTCATCGAAAGTTAAATCATCACCATTATAGGCGCGGGTAGAACGTCGCTTATACATAGTAATTTCCAGTTCTGACAGCTTTTTTCCCCAGTCTATAGGTGCGGTGATGGTGGGAATTTTCAAACAGAAAGGAAAGTTATATTTATCCTCCAAAGATTTTTCTTGTTTGATAGTTGGTAGATTGAGATTGCCAGTCACACCTGATTGAATTTGGGTGTGTTGATGGAAATATGTCAGCAATTCACCATCAGGGATTTGGGGATAACTGGTTTCGGTGGCGGAAGGTAAAGCAGTACATCCCAATGGTAAATTTTGATTGACATCTAACAAATCTGCCAGAGGTAAGACTGCGATCGCACCTTCTTGTTGTGGATCGATATAAAGCAGATCGTTTACCGATTCATCCACAAAACCGCCGATTAAGTGGGGGCGATAGTCAGTAATCGCACCAGCTAACTCGATATTGCCCAACAGGTGTCCCGTATCTAGAAAAATCCGCCGATAAGCCCGATCTTCATAGCGCCACGCAGAACGATAGAATACCGCAGTGACAATAATTGCTAGTTGGGTATTTTCTAGGGAAGGATGCCAGAAACAAGCTGCTTGGAGAGCTTGTCAAACATCACTTTCCCAATAATGCATGAGAGAATGAGTCCGACACTGGTAGTTATATAGACCGGGCGGCAATAACGCCGTGCCACGGGAAACTACATACACCTCAGCAGGGTATAATCCGCCGGCACTGGGAGCAGCGCGTAAATACACCGCACTACCCATAGAAGGCATTCTCGCTGTCAATCCATAGCTGCGAAACAGCAACCGGGAAAGTCTTTGCCACCATTGAGCATCTGGGTTATCAGCAAATCCCTCTGCTTTTTCTTGAATATAGGGTTTGAGATCAAAAGTAGAGCCAATTTTGTACTCTTTGAAAGGCACTGGCTGTTTAGCCCAGTCTAACTGCTGACTTTTGGAGGCAAGAGTCTCAGGGTTGTATTTAGTCCGTTCGTGGTAATGCTGGGCAATTGATTGGTGTAATTCTGGCATAATACTTTTAATATCCTTGAGGCATCCTTTTTTTGATCTTGGCATTCATTAGCCTCATTGTTTCGTGTCAATTCGTACAATCCTCAGAGTTACAAAGTGGTAATTAGTAACAACTGCCTTGGGAAAGTAGACGCTAACCCAAGCGTATTGAACTATAAACCTTTATATTCAAGATTATGTGGCGCTTCGACTTATGACAAAAAGCTGGCTTGAATCTGCCATATTTAACACCAACTCTATTTAATCGCAAGAAAATTGCAGACTATGACCGAGACAGTAGAGAAACTTAGACTTGAACTCTCTCAGCTATCTATGCAAGAGCGGGCAGAGCTTGCTTACTTCTTGATCCACTCTTTAGATCGAGATGTTGACGATAACGCAGAACTTGCTTGGGATGTTGAGTTAACCAGAAGGATGGAAGAGATTGGTAGTGGAACAGCTGATGGTGAACTGTCAGACAAAGTATTCACGGAACTGCGAGAAAAGTACTCGTGAAGTAGATAATCATTCACAAGGAAGCTAGAGCAGAGCTAGATAATTCAGTCGCCTACTACGAAGAGCAAAAAACTGGCTTGGGGCTAGATTTCTTATTTGAAGTGGAGCAGGCTATTGGCAAAATTCAGCAAAACCCAAATATAGGAGCGCCGTACAAAATTCTTGAATTGCGTCGCTACGTCGTTCAGCGTTTTCCCTATCTCATCTTCTATGCAGAATTTGGGGCGTTTATTTGGGTTGTTGCAATAGCTCATGGAAAGCGCAGACCAGATTACTGGAGGAAACGACAGGTTGAATAAGGGATTTCCAAGAAATAAATTATCCAATAAACGTAGACGCTTCTCTACGAGACGCTACGCGTAGCTTGCTTCCCCGGAGGGGTACGGCTTGCCGCAGGCTACCACAGAGACGCAGAGAACA
>Ga0105048_10001235_pt1 | contig 41452 bp, 45 predicted proteins | sample MAT05_FD_78382 | JGI IMG/M metagenome (GOLD analysis project Ga0105048, IMG submission 78382) | Freshwater microbial communities from Lake Fryxell liftoff mats and glacier meltwater in Antarctica - MAT-05 | ecosystem: Environmental > Aquatic > Freshwater > Ice > Liftoff microbial mat | place... | reverse complement strand
GACGCCCGTGGTGCATCGCCCCGGCCAACGGCAAAGCATCAGTGCGGCGTCCGCCGTCAGCAGCCACGGCGCGTTCTGGTTTCGGACGTACAAGGGTGGGTTGAATGGCGCGCTCTTCGTCACGCTGCTCAAGCAATTGTTGCGCGGTCGCAAGCGGCCGCTGCATCTCGTGCTCGATAGTCTCCCCGCACACAAGACGAAGCTCGTCGCGGACTATGTCGCCTCGACCGACGGCCGACTGACGCTGCATTTTCTGCCCGGTTACGCGCCCGATCTGAACCCGGATGAATTGGTCTGGAGTCATGCCAAACGGACGGGGACCGCGCGGCGTCCGCTCCAACAGGGCGAACAACTCGAAGCGCGCGTGCATGAACAGCTGGCCGCAATGCAGAAAGACAAACCCTTGATTCGCTCATTCTTCGGACACCCAAGTGTATCCTATATTACTGACTGCGGAATAACGGCGATGTCGGAGAGCCAGTGATGCTGCTCTTAGCGGATTCGCTCTAGCGCCCACGCCGCGTGCTCGCGCACGAGAAACTCGTCATGCTGCAACGCCGCCTCGAGTAGCAGTGCGTCGTCACGAGTGCCGACGTTGCCCAACACCACCGCCGCATTCCGTTGCAACATCCACAACTTCGCGCGCTTCATCGCCGACCCCTTGAAGGCCGCCGCGTACTCGGCCTGATCCATCGCCAGAATCTCCCGCGCCAACGTCCGCGCGTCTTTCTCCACGAACATCGCCCGCGCCGCAAACGGCGACCCCTCCGGCAACTCCTGCGAAAACTTCACATTCCAGGGACACACGTCCTGGCACACATCGCACCCGTACACCATCTCCCCCATCGGCGCCCGCAACGCCTCCGGAATCTCCCCCCGATTCTCAATCGTCACATACGAAATGCACTTCGTCGCATCCAGATCGCGCGGTCCAACAAACGCCTGCGTGGGACACGCATCAAGACATCGGGTACAGGTGCCGCACCGATCCATCGCAAACGGCTCATCCACGTCCAACGCGAAATCCACGAACAACGACGCCAGAAAGAAAAACGAACCGATGCGCGGATTGATCAGCATGGTGTTCTTGCCAAACCAACCAAGCCCGGCGCGCTGCGCGAGATCACGCTCTAGAATCGGACCGCTGTCCACATAGGGCCGCGCGTTGATCGTCGTGCCCGTCTCGCGTTCCAACCAGCGATGCAGTTCGCGCACGCGTTCACGCAGCACCTCGTGGTAATCGTCGCCACGCGCATAGCGCGCGATCGGACCACCAGGCTCGCGGCCACCATACGACATCGCGAGCACCAGCGCGTGCGTGGCACCCGGATGCGGGCGTCGTGCATCACGACGCAACTCCGCGCCGGCACCGTCGAGATACGCCATGTCGCCGTGTTTGCCAGCAGCCAGCCACGCGTTGAACTGCGCAGCGGTGGCCGGCTCACCCAGCGCGGCAACCCCCGCCAGGTCGAAGCCAAGACCGTAGGCCTGCGCCTTGAGACGCTCCGTGAGTGCCCGGCGTTCTGCGCTCAGGGCTGCCGCCCCACCCAGCGCGCGAACGCAATCACGTCGTCGGCCGGCGGAATGGCTGCCTCGTCACCGTATGCCGTGTACATGCGCCACTTCACATAGCTCTGCGCGGGGAGCGGCAGGAATGGGAAGCGACGATACCAGTGCCGATGGCGGAACCGCCACGCCACACGCAATAGATCGATGGCGAGGAACGGATTCAGGAGCGCACGCATTGTGAGCGTGGCGGAGAGGCGCAGCCAATTCATGTGCCAAATATATCCAGAGACATCGTGTCGCTGGAAAAGCTCCTGCCGGTTCCCAGCAACTACTTTCCACGCATGGCTCGCATTGTCATCAACAGCTGGGGCTCGTACGGCGACGTCAATCCCTATCTCGCCTTGGGCCTCGCGCTCGCCGCACGTGGCCATACGCCGGTCATGGCGCTGCCCGGGCACTTTCGCGAGGATGTGCTCCGCGTGGGGCTGGACTTTCATCCCGTGGGGCTGGTGCTCGACGAAGAGGACCCCGCCACACCGGCCATGATTGCCGGCGTCATGCACCCGCGCTGGGGTGGTGCCTACATCTATCGCGATCTCATGATGCCGACGCTTCGCGAGACGTACGCGCAGCTCAAGGCGGCATGCGTGGGCGCCGATCTGATCATCAGTCAACCGCTCGGTATCGGTGCACCACTGCTGGCCGAAACGACTGGCATCCGATGGGCATCCACGGTTTTGGCACCGCTCTCGTTTGGATCGGCGCACGAAATGATCGTGCCGCCGCCTCTTCCCGCGCTGAAACAGCTCGAAATATTAGGGCCTGGCGTGCCCCGCTTTTTCGCGTGGTTCATGCGTCAACTCTCGGCGCCGTGGGCCGAGCCGGTGCAGCAGTTTCGGCGCGAGCTGGGACTGCCGCGAGGGCGACATCCGATCTTCGAAGGGCAGTTCGGCGCGCCGCTCGTGCTGGCCATGTTCAGTCGCGTGCTGGCGGCGCCCCAGCCGGATTGGCCGCACAACACGTCCATCACCGGGCAACTGGTCAACGACAGCGCGCAGGGTGCAGCGCTGAGTGCCGACCTCGAGCAGTTCCTGGCAGACGGTGAGCCACCCGTGGTGTTCACGCTGGGCTCGGCGGCCGTGAGAGTGTCGGGCACGTTCTTTGACGAAAGCCTTCGCGCCATGCAGCGACTGAAACGTCGCGCGGTTTTTCTGGCCGGTGCCGACACGACCGCGCGACTCGCCGGCTCGCTCCCCGATACCATGAGAATGGTGGACGCCGCACCGCACTCGATGCTCTTTCCGCGCGCGTCACTCATTGTGCATCAAGCGGGCGTTGGCACGCTTGGGAGCGCGCTTCGCTCGGGCAAGCCCACGATCGCGGTGCCGTTTGCCAACGACCAACCGGACAACGCGTGGCGCATCGCGCAGCTGGGAACCAGCCGCACGATCTATCCGAACGACTATCGCGCCTCCAACATTATCGACGTCGTTGATGCCATGCGGCGCGACGCACGCTACGCGCGTCGGGCCGCGGAGATCGGCACCATTGTTCAGGCGGAAGACGGTCCGGCCACCGCCTGCGACCTGATCGAGCAGTATCTTTCAGCGCCCACCACACACGCCGCCGCTTAAGCCCACTTTCCCGCATGACACTCGACGAATACCAGCAACTTGCCGCACGTACACTGGGTCGCGACCGCACGCATGACCAGCAGCTGGCAAATGCCGCGCTCGGGCTTACCGGCGAGGCCGGCGAAGTTGCCGAAGTAATCAAGAAGCATCTCTTCCACGCCACGCCCCTGGATCACGACGCACTCACCAAGGAGCTCGGCGATTGCTTGTGGTACATCGGCGCGTTCGCCACGGTGCTTGGCCTGTCGCTGGACGATATCGCCCAGCGCAATATCGACAAACTTCGCAAGCGCTATCCCGAAGGGTTTGATACCGAGCGCAGTCGGAACCGCACCGAATAGCTGCTACAAAAAACTCCGCCCGTCAAAGCCGTGCGGGCCAGGATCGATGCCGAACAACTCCAACGCGCTCGGCACCACATCACTCGTGCGTTGTGGCGCGCGCGCGGGCGCGGCATCGAGGATGAGCGGCACCATCATCTGCTCGCGCAACAACCCGCCATGCGTTGAGACGTGTGGCGTAGGCTCGAAGCGGGAACGCAAATCCCACCCTTTGGCTGCGGAGACCACGATGTCCCCGCCGCGCGACGATGGCATGAGCGAGGTGAGTTGCACCAGCGCGTCGGGGTAGGGCGACTCGCTACAAGCGTCCCACGCAGCGACCGCATCCAGATCGCGCAAGGTCCCGCCGATTTGCAGCGGATCGCCGTCGGTGGTGACGTAGTTCCATCGCCCGTCGTGGCCAGCGCGCGTGCGCGACACGGTCGCGCTGCCCTGTTGTGCGCTGTGTACGCGTACCGTGTGTTGATCTTCGGCGACGGCCACCAGGCCAGTTGACTCGCGCGAAATCAAACCGTCGAGTACGCGCTGCCATTTTGCGGCGAGCGAAGGCCACCACCGTCGTGTGCGCTCTGCCGGGTCGAGATAAACGTGCGCCATGGCGTTCCCGCCAACCATCAACGCCACGTCGGCATTGCGCACGCCAAGCTTGGGATGCGCGAGCACACGATGTCCCAGACTGCTCAGCCATCCGTGCATATCATCGTGCTGCGACACCGGCGCGTGCCCGTGGTCGCCGGTGACCCAGATGCGCAGGGAGTCTATCCACCCGCCGCGGGTCGCGATCGCCTGCGCACGTGCAATGGCGTCATCAACATCACGAATGCTGGTGCGCACGATCTCCGAATGGCTGCCGAACTTGTGCGCCAACTTGTCGGGACTCAGCAGCCCCAACATGGAAAGCCTGGGTGCGGTGCGTTCGAAGCGTCGCATGAACTCGGCGGCAGCGGCCTGTTCAGTGTGTCGCCAGTCAGCCATATTGCCGCGGAAGTGCGCGTACGCGGCACGCAGCGACCAGCCAACGCCGCGGCCCACGCGCCCCTCGGTGGCGCCGCGCGCGATCATCATCATTCCGGCCAACGACGGTTGTACCAGGTCGTAGAGCGTGGGGCGATCGGTGTCCAGGTCACCGTCCACGTGCCAGATGTCGACGCCCGAATAGCTGCGCGATTGTCCGTGTGAGAGCCTGAGCGATCGGCTGCGATCGAACCACCGTAACCCGGGCATCCCGACGTGGGCCGGATGACGTCCCATCACGAACGGCGCGTAGGCCGGACCGGTGACCGATGGAAACGACGTGGACACCTCGTACATTCCCCCGCGGTCCCGCAAGCGCGCCATCGCCGGCAGGTTTCCGTGGTTCATCTCCTCGGCGAGCACGTCAGGGCGCACGCCGTCCGCGATAACGACAAGCAAACGGGTTGCACCGGCGGTATCATGTGCTGTCATTGCCACGTGCACGCTCCCACAATCCGTCGACCATCCAAGATCAACCCCATGGCGAAACCGCGTATCACGAAGTCGAAGCCGACAAAGTCATCTCCTGCGAAGCCCGGTACTGCGAAGGCGCGAACGGTCGCCGGCAAGCAGGCGTCGCCCGCGTCCCGCACCCGGGCCGAAAAACAGTCGCTGGAAGGGCTCGAGGCTCGGAACGCCGAGGGGCACCGCAAGTCGGGTCGTGAGCCTGATCCAACGGCGCTCGTGTCCAGTGGCGCACGCGCGGTGCGTCGTGAGCAACGGCTCATCGACCAGGATATCCGGAATCGCCCAATCCTGACCGAAGACGAAAAACTGTTGCAATCACCGGAGTCGGATCTTGGGGCCTTCACGACATCCGATCCGTGGCGCGTCATGCGGATCACGGCCGAGTTCGTGGAGGGTTTTGATGCGCTGGCCAACGTTACGAAGGGCGTCACGATTTTTGGGTCAGCGCGCACGGGCCCCGATGATCCGCAGTACGAGGCCGCCCGCGAGACGGCCAGATTGTTGGCCGAGCAAGGGTTTTCTATCATCACCGGTGCTGGACCGGGGATCATGGAGGCCGCAAATCGTGGGGCCAAAGACGGTGGCGGTCATTCCGTTGGGTGTAATATCGAGTTGCCGTTCGAACAAGGCGCCAATCCGTTCGTGGATACGTTGGTAAATTTCCGATACTTTTTCGTACGGAAGACGATGTTCATCAAGTACTCGAACGCCTTCATCATCTTTCCTGGCGGCTTCGGTACACTGGATGAACTGTTTGAGGCGCTGACATTGATCCAGACCGGCAAAATCTATCAGTTTCCGGTCGTCCTTTTCGGGCGGCACTACTGGGCTGGCCTGCTGCGCTGGATCACGTCGCGACTCGTCGGGGAGGGCAAGATATCACCGGGCGATCTGGATCTGCTGGTATTGACCGACGATCCCGCCGAGGCGGCTCAGGCCGTGATTGCGGCGCATGCGGCGCAGGAAGCCACCAAGGCGACGCTGCGTTAGCGGCCCAGAGCCTCCTGCGCATTCGTGCCTGTGGGGCAGGAACCGGATCCCTGACGTGCCTGTGGGGTTGAACCGTTACCTCGCTGTGGCATATTACAGTCACTGATGCGCTCGGCCCACGGTGGCCGGGCGCTCGCCATTTGTGGCCGTGCCGCCAAAGCGAGCGATCCGCCGCACTCCGTTGCTTCGCGCCACTCCTCAACGTCGCCCGCAATGTTCCAGGAACTGATCGCCAAAATGGCCCGTGAGGTTGAGAAGCTCTCTCACGAGCTGAACGTTGTTCTGCCCTTCGAAATCAGAAAAGCTGTCGAGCTTGGCGATCTCAAGGAGAACAGCGAGTACAAGGCTGCCCTCGAGCGGCAGCAATTTGTGCAGGCCCGTTTGGGCCAGTTGACCCAGCGCGTCACGAAGCTCGCCAATATCGACATCGCCCAGATCGCTGCCGACAAGGTAGGACTGGGTTCCAAGGTGATTGTGATCGACGAAAAAACGGAGGCGCGTGAGCACTACGAGCTGGTGTTCGGCGACGCCGGTGAACTGCAAGAGGGTCACGTGACGATGGGATCACCGATCGGATTGGCGCTGCAAGGGAAGGGTGTTGGCGAGTTGGCCATCCTCAAGCTGCCGAAGAGCGTGCGTCGCCTGCAGATCGTGGAATTAGTCACGATTCACGAGCGTGATACCGACGAGCTGGCCTGACGCATGACTATGTATCGCGCACTGTACGCTACCCGTGGACCCGTGCCGCAGGACGTGATCGCGTGCGTCGAGTTCACGTTGCCTCCGCTCGCGGCCGGCGAGGTGTTGCTTGAAGTGTTGGCTTCGCCGATCAATCCATCCGACGTACTCACCCTGACCGGTCAGTACGGGATGTTGCCTCCACTGCCTGCCGTCGGTGGCAACGAGGGTGTTGGCCGCGTCGTTGAAGTGACTGCCGGCGTTGCACTGCGCGTTGGACAGCGCGTGGCATTGCCCTTGGGCGTTGGCGCGTGGGCGTCGCACCTCATCGCGCGCGCAGACGCGGTCATCCCGCTGCCGGATGGCGGTGACGCGTTGCAGTTCTCCATGATGATGGTGAATCCGCCGACGGCGTCGCTGTTGCTCTCGGAGTTCGTATCGCTCGAACCGGGCGATTGGGTGTTGCAGAACACCGCGAACTCAGCGGTAGGTCGCTATCTCATCCAGCTGGCGCGGCGCCGTGGACTTCGCACCGTAAACGTGGTGCGACGCTCGGACGCGGTAGCGGGGTTGGAAGCGGCCGGAGGCGACGTGGTGCTGGTGGATGGTCCGGATCTCGAGACGCGCGTTGCCCAGGCAACGGGGAAGGCCAAGATCCGGCTCGGGATCGACGCGACCGGAGGGTCGGCGACCGATCGCGTGGCGCGCAGCCTCGCGATTGGTGGCACGGTGGTGAACTACGGGGCGATGAGCGGCGAAGCGTGCAAGATTGCACCGGGATCGTTCGTGTTTCGCGACGTGACGCTGCGCGGATTCTGGTTGGCGTTCTGGTTTCGGAAAACGCCGCCCGAACGTCAACGTGACCTGTTCACCGAGCTGGCGTCACTGATTGCCGACGGCACGCTTCACGCACCCGTTCTGGCCACGTATCCACTTGCACGGATCAAAGACGCTGTCGCCGCTGCGGCGGCCGGTCGGCGCGACGGCAAGATCATCGTCGTCCCGTGATCATCATTTCATCCAGAAAAGGAACGTCATGTCTACCTTGAAGCATCCTGCAGATTACACCGATGGCATCGCGTCGCTGATCGACGGACAGGCGACGGGTCTGATTTTCAAGCATAGCCCCACCTGCGATCTGTCGGCGATAGCGCACGCGGAAGTGTCGCGGTATACCGCTGAAGCCTCGGCCATTGAGGTGTTGTTGGTGGACGTGATTCATCAGCGCGCGATCTCCCATCGCATTGAAACGGAGCTGTCGCTGCGTCACGAGTCGCCGCAGGCCATTTTGATGGAGAAGGGCCGCGTGGTGTGGCATGCATCGCATCGTCGTGTCACGGCCGCGGCAATCCGCGACGCGGTTGCGGCGGCGGCTGGGTGATACGCGCGGGAACTCAACTGGCGTGAGGTTTCTTGCGTCAGCTACCGCCGCTGTGTCCCCGTGGTGTCGGTCAGGGCCTTCATGAACGACACGAGCGCGCGCTGCTCGCCCACTGAGAGCTGCAGAGCGTCCGAAGGCAACGTTTGGTTGTCGAGCCGAATGCCGATCCCGGCCCCTCCACCTCGATTGTAGAAGTCGATCACTTCCTCGAGCGTGCGGTACACACCGTTGTGCATGTACGGCGCCGTGAGTGCCACGTTGCGCAGCGACGGGGTCTTGAACGCATATCGGTGCGGTTCGGCGCGGCTCAAGCGATAGCGCCCAACATCCGGGTCAACCGTGGCGTTCGCGGTCACGGCACGCGACGGCGTGCCCAGCACCTCCAGCTCGGCTTTCCGGTACATGGGAGGTACGGTGCCGTTGGTGAGGGGAATGAAGTGGCACGTGGCGCACTTGCCCTTGCCCACGAACACGTTGAAACCGAGGCGCTCTTCGTCCGACAGGGCGCCTACCTCGCCACGCAGCGCCCGGTCGACCGGCGAGTTCAGACGGGTCAGGCTGCGCTGATACACGGCGAGCGCGGTCCGTATCTGTGCTGCGGTGATCGCGGAATCCGTACGCGATGGCGTCTTCGCAAAGGCGGCGCGGAACTGGGCAACCACCAACGTATCCAATGCGAGCCGCGCCGCTATGCTGGCCAGATTGCCATGCATCTCGTCCACGTTCTCGACGACGTCCGTAACCTGGTCCTCGAGATAGGTGGTCCGCAGGTCGGCGAAAGAGCCCAACTGCAGGCCGCTGTTGATCACCGTGGGCGTGTTGCGTGCCAACGGCGCGCCACCGCGCGATCGATTGACTGTGAGTCCGTCGGTGAATGCCTTTTCGGGAAAGTGACAGGAACTGCAAGCGCGCTTGCCATCGCCGGAGAGCTGCGAGTCGTGGAAGAGCCGTGCGCCGAGCGCGACTTGCGCGGGCGTGCCGGGTGCTGCGTCCAGCGGCGCAAACCCCATGACGTCAAACGCGGCGCTGTCGAAGACCGTGGCTGCGTCCATGCGGAACGCTCGCCGTTCCGTGGGCAGCCCGATGGCCATCGCGAGACGGGCAGATTGCATCGCGTGACCAAGTGGCACGAGTCGCCGCGCCAGAAACGTGAAGTGATCGAACGCATCACGGTTGGAGGTCGCGATCAGCATCGCGCGTGTACCGGCAATGAGCGTGTCGACGTGCCGCCACGTGCTGTCGGCACTACGATACGGGGCGAGCGTGCGCACCACGCCTTCGAGCGCGGCGTCCGCCTCCGAAAGCGAATGCCCCGCGACTGGCGAATCGAAGCCGGTGATGCCGAGCGTCGCGATACGCGCGAGCTCCAGCTTCACCGCATCCCACACGTGCGCATCGGTGGCGTGCTGCGCGCCCATCATGGTCTGGGCGCGCGTCACCAGCGGGCGTAACGTCGACGTTTCCCGGACGATGACGTCGCGCTCGCTGATCGGCTCGTTGCCGTACAGCGCTTCTTCGATCACCTGGAACCCTGTCGGCGGAAAGACGGCCTCAGGGCCCTCTTCTTCGTCGACTTCCGGCAACGCCGGGCCGTTGATCTCCCTGGCGGTGCTCGGTGTGTAGTACTCGAGCGCCAGCTCAGCGAGTTTGAAGGCGCGGCGGGCGTTCCCGAATGCGAGCCGCGCACGCGGCACCTCGGCCTCGGTACGCAGAGCCAGTGCCGCCGAATCCAGCTGGGCGACGCGCAACGCCAGTGTGTCGATGTGTGCGCGCCAGATGGCCACGCTCTGCATGGCGCGGGGGTCATCGTTCGACGGTGATGAGGCCTTCGATGGTGAATCCGTGCCGGAACTACTACAGGCGCCCACGGCCGCCGCAGCGGCGAGCACGAGGAAACAAGAGAATCGGGTGTGCATAGTTTCGTGAAAGATGACCGGCCCGGAGCGCGAAGCCCCGGGCCGGCAAATGCAAAAGCAGGAACGCGACTTATCGCGGTAATCCCTTCACCAGCACCATCATGCTCGCCTGATTCTCGTTCGGGCGAAGCGTGCCGCCATCTACACCTTGGTACTTGGTTCCGCGCCACGAGTGCGGCTGCAGCGAGATCATGAAGGTGTTTGGTTGACCGAGCTGCGTGGACACATCGACCATGGCACCGTACTCCCATCCAGCCTTGCCCGCCGGACGTGCGCCCACCGCGTTGTAGAGCGCCGCATCGGCGGCCGCACGGCGGTGATCCAGCTCCATCACGATCTTGATTTCACGGGTGGCGATGTTGTACTGGTAGATGTAGGCGTCATGCGTTTCGTCGCCGTAGCCATTGTCATCTTCCTGCCAGTACACGTAGTTCGTGCCGACATAAATGTTGTCGAGGTTCTGGAAGGTGCGCGCCGCATTGGTGGCCGACTTGTCATCGCCGTCGGCGAGCAATTCCAGCGTGCCCTGCAGCGGGTTGCTGGCATCGAGACGCAAGCGGTAGGCGCGGCCATACTTCGTGCGGTTGTAGTCGGCGTTGACGCCCGTGTTGTTCTGGCCCGTGGCCACGAAGTAGATCTCGCGGTTGTTGGCGTCCGAACCCTTGCGGTAGTCCACGTCTTCCACGCGGGAGAAGCGCATCGCGTTCAGCGCCGCACCAGCCAGATTCACCTGGCGGCCCGTGAGCGTCTTCTGGTTGAGGATCTGGCGGAACTGCACCGGATACGTCTGCCCGAGCACCATATCGCGTTCGCGGCTGTTATTGTCGGTGCGTGCGAGGACGTACAAGTTGCCGTTGTCGAGATCGCCCACGGTATTCGCCAAGTACATGGCGATCTGGCCACCTTCTGCGCCGGAGTCGTCATCACCGATGATCACAACGGTACGATTGGGGAACGCGACCTTCGGAAGCGGTACGGCGTTCTCGGTGTTCCAGCGCCCGAAAGCCGAAAGGTACCGGGGCGTGTTGGCCAAGCCCGTCGGATCGACAGCGAGGATCTCAGACTCCTCGTTGCTTTCGCCTGCTGTAATGAAAGCGCTGAACCCGTGCTCTTCCATCGTGGCAAGCGTCGCCGAGCACAGACGATAACGGCCGGCCGTGGAGTTCACGACGTAGTCGCCGGAGATCGGCTTGAGGTCCTTGTCGAAGCGAACGCGCGAGACGGCGAAGTTATCTTCGTGATTGATGAGCGCCGTGAACGAGCCGTCGCTGTTGCGGATAAAGCCCGCGCCATCGGCCGAACCGCCGAAGACGTACGACGGTGATCCGCTGAGCACATCGTCGCTGCTGATCATGCTGTAGATCTCGACGCCCGGGACGAGGGACCTGATCAGCGCCGGCGTAACCGACTGGTTCTTGAGCGCGACAGGCGCGACCTGCTGTGAATTGGTAGAAGCGTCGTCGCTGCAGGCGGCGACGAGCAGGCTGCACGACGCAACCAGGGCGCGCGTCGCAAAGGTGGATGGGTAGCGCATGGGAACAGCGTCCTCGATTGATAAATGTTGTGCCAAACGAATGAGGCGATCGGAAGCGCGATCGTTTCGAACGCGTCATAATCGGGCTGCCCGGCGACAATTGCCCCACGCTTCCGTCACTGAACTGTCACTGACTCGTCACGAATCGGCTGGCGGCCTGCAGTCCGAACGGTTGAGTACAATCCTTGTATGTGTGCGGGGGCGAGTGGACAATTCACCGAGGGCTGTATGTTGTCATCAGTAACACGCCGTGATGTGATTCGTCTGGCCGCGGCGATGCTCCCCATCGTATCATGCGGCGCCGACGTGACGAGTGTGCCGCCTCAGGATGACCTTCCTGACGACGCCGTGGTGATATCGAGTACCGGCGTTCGCGTGCGCGTCAATCGTATCCCGGCCTTGTTGGCTGCGGATGGTGTGGTCGTGCTGCTGGCCGCCCGGATCATCGTCGTTCGAACCGGCCCTGCAGCGTTCCGTGCGCTCTCAGCAGAATGTCCGCATTCCGGCTGCGGCGTATCGATCGTAGACCGACCGCGCCTGATTTGTCCCTGTCACGGTTCAGAGTTCAACTTCGCCGGTGATCGACTTTCCGGGCCGGCCCCGACCGGGCTGGTGCTGCTGCAATCGGAGTACGACGAGGCGCGCAGAGAGCTGCTCGTCGTGCGCTGACGCACCGCCAACGAATACGGACGCAATGACGCCGATACACACCGCGATACCCACCAGCCCGTAGCCAGCGATGGCTTGGTCATTCGTGGTGTAGCTGGTGCACAGCCGATTGGGCGCGTCGATCAACAGCAGGCCAATGGTGGCATTCATCCACAGGCTGTTCCCCACCACAAAGGCGCGCACCATCGTTGTCGCGCGTTGCCACGAACGGTGCGCCAGCGCGCCGGCTGCAACCAGCGAAAAGATCTTGCCGCTGTCCCACGCGAGCTGTTCTACGGCAGCATCCAACGCGCGCGGAACCATCCAACTGGCGACCATCCCGCTGGCGAACACGAGTCCGGCGATCCCGTAGGCATTGTAGCCGTGCGTCTCGTGTGTGGGCGTAGGCTGTCGCGTGCCCATGGCAATGGAGAAGAGTACGCCAGCGCACAACAGCAGTGGGATTTGCACCAGCATATGCAACGCCATCGACTGCTCCAACATGTGACGGCCGAAGCTCGCGCCGAGCAGCAAGACCAATGCGGCGCCAAACGCGCGGGATTTCACCGAGGCACCGCGGTGAGGCGTACGGCGCGGAGTGAAGTCGTCTGGGTCGGTGCATGCCGGAGGGCTACGTCAATTGCCTCGTCTCCCGCATCAGCGGGCAGTATCGCCACCAGTCGGCCAGCGGCGTCGATCACGTGCAGCGCGGCGTTGTGTATGTACCCGTTCTGCCCATCCGGAATGACACGGATACCAAGCGTGTGTAAGAACGGCGTGAGTGACGCGGTATCCCGCGGCGCGGTGAGGGTCCAGATATTGCCATCGACACGCAGCAGAGCAGCGTACCGCCCCAGACGTTCTGGCGTATCCCAACTGGGATCGAAGGAAATCGACAGCAACCGCACGCGAGGCGACAAACCCTGTTTCCGAATGGTCGATTGCAGCTGCTGAAAGACGCCGCCCAGCTCGCTGCACACCGTGGCGCATCGGGTATAGATCACATCGACGATCGTGCTGCGTTGGTGATCTGTGAGCTGGTGCACGTGCCCGCGGGTGTCGAGGAGCGAAAGCGGTGTGAGGGGCACAGGATGTTGCGCAACGTCGAGCATGCGCGCCGTGTCTGTCGTCAGCGCGGTGAACCTTCGCGTCGCCACAGAGAGCGTGGCCAGCACCGCGATCAATGCGAATGCGATGCCGATGATTCCACGGGCAGGCATCACTTCACCTGCATAAGTTCAACGCCACCCGCCCACGGCGCTGTTCGCGACGCCGTCTGCGCCCGTACCGTTGCGACGGTGCTCGTACTTACGGCGCCAGCGGTGTTACCGAAACTGCTGCGCACATAGCTTGCCACGGCTGCGAGTTCGGCATCTGACAGCGATTTCCATGCTGGCATCAGGCCATTATAGGCAATGCCGAGTACGTCGATTTCTCCCTGAATGCCGTGCAGGAGTATACTGACCAGGCGCACGTCACTCTCCAGTACCCACGGCGAGCCAGTGAGCGGTGGGAAAATGCCTTTCAAGCCCGCTCCGTTGGCTTGGTGGCAGGCCGCGCACTTGCCAGCATAGATCTGCGCGCCACTCACCTTGCCTGAGACTGGTGCTGCATCGAACGCGCCGATCGTGCGTGAATCTCCCATCAGGGCGCTGGCATTCGTCTCGCTGCGTGCAAGATACGTGGCCCCGAAAACCGCCCCAGCGAGCATCAGGCCAACGATCAACCGTGGGATTGGCCTCACGTTTTCGTTGGGATCGGTATTCTCTCGCTCGCGCGGCGGCAGCTCGTCGCGCGTCATCGTGCCCTCTCCCGAAGCGCCGAGCGAGACACGGGATAGGTGTGGTCGAGCGATAGCAGATAGTCAACGAGTCGCAGCGCTTCCGCACGGGCGACAATGCGCACGCCGGCCGGCGCAACGTTCGGCGGCAGGCTGACCACAACGTCTCCCGCCTCGAGTGCACCGCGCCGCTCGGCAAAGAGAAACGGAAACGCCGGCATGGTAGAGCCAGGGGTGTAGGCGCGCGGCTGATAGAGGTGCCCAAGATGCCAATCGCGACTGGGCTGCCGCGCGGCGATGTTGAACAGATCCGGTCCGGTCCGCATGGTACCGAGTAAGTGCGGCTCGTCGTGCACATAGTCGTTGGGCACCGAAGGACGCCCCCAGCCGCGTGCGCCGTCGGGAGCAACACTCGGATCGCGCGGCTGCTGCGAATGGCAGTACACGCATCCATTCGCGATGTAGACCTTCCGTCCGGCCGCTTGCTCGGCGGAATACGCGACGGGCCTGACTTCGGTCGGCACGCGCGGCGTGAGCACGTAGGGCATGACCACCAGTGCCAGAATCGAGAAGGTCACGATGGCCAACGCACCGCTGATCAGGCGCGTGACGTCAACCGCTCGGTTCTGCTTCATATCGTTGCTCCCGCAATGACCGCGCCGCTCGACACGGGTGTACCCGGCCGACGTCGCAGCAATGTCGCACCGCTTCGATGCGTACCACGACGTGTCAGCATCAAACCCACGTGCAGCGCGAACACCAGATGGCCGAGCGTCATCAATGAACCGCCGATGGTGCGTACCAAGAGGTAGGGTTTCGTAATATTGACGCTGTCCATGAACGGGCGGTTGGCGTCAAGCATCGCCAGCCCTTGCAGCCAGCCGCCAATGGTCAGGCCAGCGAAATAGATCGCAAACCCACCGATCACCAGCCAGAAATGTGCACTGATCAGTCGTGCGGATGGCCATTCCCAGTCGAGCACGCGCGGCAAGATGAAGTAGATCGAGCCGAACATGACCATCGAGAAGAATCCGTACAGGCCAAGGTGCGCGTGCGCGACCGTGTAGTGCGTGAAGTGCGTGACGGTGTTGACCGTGCGTAGTGATTCGATCGACCCCTGTATCGACGCCAGCGTGTACATCATGCCGCCTGGCACCACGAAACGCAGCGTCGGCGAGTAGCGCAGGGCGCTCAGGTGTCCCCACGAGGTGCGATGCTGATTGATCGCGACGGCGATGACCGGGATGATCATCATGCAGCTTTGCACGATGGAGAGTGAAATGAGCCACCCCGGCACCGGACCGCCGATGAGATGGTGGCCGCCGACCTGGCTGTAAAAAAAGGCCAGCGTCCAGAAACCGACCAGCGACAGATTGTAGGAGTGAATCGGCTTGCCAAGCACTTTCGGGATGAAGTAGTAGATGGCCGCGAGTCCGATGGGGGTGAACCAGGGCCCAAGGACATTGTGGCCATACCACCAGTTCATCGCCGCTTGCTGCACGCCGGAATGCAGTCCCGGGAAATTCGCCACGATGATCAGGATGGGAAGCCAGACAAGGCCGGCCGCGATGTACCAGACCGACACGTACAAGTGATCGACGCGCCGGTTGCGCAATGTGCGCAGCAACGCGACGCCCATCAGGGTGCCACCGATGACCATCGGCACATCGCACTGCCACGGAAATTCCAGCCACTCAAGACCGGCGCTGTGTCCCGTGAGCACCGCGATGATGCCCGCGGTGACGCCGATGCCCCAGAGAAAGGCGCCCAATGCCGCCGTGCGTCCACCGACGAGTGGCGTGCGCAAGAGCCGCGGCATGAGCCAGAGCGCCACACCAAAGGCTGCCAGACTGCACCACCCATACGCCACCGCGTTCAGGTGCGCCGGCCGAATACGCCCAAAGGTGAGCCACGCCTGCTGCGAGAGAAAATCAGGGACGTGCAATTTGATCGACGCCAACAATCCGAAGGTCGAGGCAGCGACCAGCCACAACACGGCGAAGCCGATGGACAACAACACCGGCCATTTCCCGGACGCATCTTGCTCCGTGCGTTCGTGCGCTTCTTGCAGGGACAGCACGGAGAACTCGCCGGTATGTCCGGTGCGGTTCATCGTGTCCTGCAAGTCGTCCTGCGACTGCGCGGTTCGTGAGGCTGGCTCTTCGGTCAGCCCCACCTCTTTTTCGCCAAAGATGACGCGACTGGCCTCGACGGCCGAGCCGAAGAGACCGCTCGACATGGACCAGACAAAGAGCAGCAACCCGCCCAGCGAGGCGAGAAAAGTGACGACCAGCAGGATGACGGTGTACGACATATTCAGTGAGCGGAAATGACGTGGTGAACCCCACAGGGACAACGCACCAACACGGCGATTTGAGCCCGATTGCGCGGTTCGGACCGGAGGTCCGAGGAAGGCGTCAGCTCACATCCACGGCAAACAGCCGCTCCACATCGGCGTCATACTGCGCAAGCTGCGCCGCCTGATCGGCCTCGCTCCACGACAACACCGTTGCCATGAGGGGCACGATCCGTCGCGCGGCGGCCCGACCATGATCGCGCGTTTCGAACGCCACATGGGTCCGGCGTACCAGCACGTCGGCAAGCGTGCACGCCATCTCGCATTCGACTGCGTGCGGGACTTCCGCCAGGGCGTACGGCAAATCGGACACCATGCGCGCAGCCAGAGCATCCTCACGCTGCGCGTAGCTCCAGACATTGCGCCAGCGACTGCCGTAGGCGAGTGCCAGACGTTCGCCCATCGCGGCGTCATGCGTGGTGTCACGCGCCTCGCGGATGGTGTCGTCGCGCGACGCGATATCGCCGCCCGGCAACGCGGTCACGTCGCTTCGCCCTCGTGGCATACCAACAGCCACCGACGGTTGCTGTGACGCAAGTGCGCGCAATGCATGTTGCAGGATGTCGGCCGACATCGCCCGATAGGTGGTGAGCTTGCCACCAGTGATACTGAGAAGCCCGTCCGCGCGATGAGCAATGGCATGCTCGCGCGACGCGGTGTTCGCCGAATGCTCGCCCGCCCGGGCCACGGCCAGCGGGCGGATACCTGCCCACGCAGAGATCACATCGTTGGTCTGCAAGTTCGCGTTGGGGAACAGCGCATTGACCGATCGCAGCAGATAGCCAACATCCTGCTCGGTGGCCCGAATATCGTCGGGCCCCCGTCGCGCAGGACGTTCTGTGGTGCCGATGATCGCGTGCACACCCGCTGGCAACACAAACATCACGCGACCATCGAACGGAGACACGACGGTGACGGCGTCGTTGTTGCCAAGGCGACTGCGGGGCACCGCGATATGCGTGCCGGCGGAGCCCATGACCTGCGCCGCGGGCTTCGCGCCCTGCACGCGATCGCGTGTCGCATCGGCGGTAAGAGACGCCGTCACATCGCTCCATGGGCCGGTCGCGTTGATCACGAGACGTGCTTGCACGGCGAAACGGCTCCCGGTTTGGCGATCCTCGACATGCACGCCCTGCAGACGCCCATCTCGGCCGCTGTGCAGGCCCTCAATGACCGACACATGATTGGCCACCAGCGCGCCTTCGTCACGGGCGGCCATGGCGCTTGCCAGCGTGAGGCGCGTATCGTCGGTGGCCGCATCCCAGTAGCGCGCGCCACCACGCAAGGCGTCTGATGCCAGTGCCGGCTCGAACGACAAGACCTCGTTCGCGCTAAGGCCGACATGGCGTTGCGCATTTCGAAAGAGGGCCAGCGCATCGTACAGCAACAACCCGGCACGAACCTTCCATAACGGCACCCGCGCGCCGCGATAGACGGGCCACGTGAAGGCCAACGGGCGCACGAGATGCGGCGCCAGTGCCAGCAGCAGTCTGCGCTCCCGGCTGGACTCGAACACCATCGGGAGATGCCCGTGCTCGAGATACCGTACGCCGCCATGCACCAAACGTGACGAGCGGCTGGAGGTGCCACTGGCAAAATCGTCGCGCTCCAGCAGGACCACGCGCAGTCCCGCAAGAGAAGCCTCCCGCGCCACCCCGGCACCAGTGATGCCTCCGCCCACAATCACGACGTCGAACGTCTCGTTGGCGAGCATGGCAAGCACCTCGCGCCGAGCGGACAGCGCGGGTGAGCTCCGAGGGGTGGTTGGCGAAAACGCGGCGACGGTCACCGCTGAGAGATGTACAACTGCCCCTCTGCGCGCCAGTGGGGCAATTGCCTCGACGTGCTGACGCGACCGCGGCCAACGGTTACCTTCGGGCATGCCTTCTTTCGGAAACGGTAAACGCGTCGCCATCGTGGCTGGTGTCCGCACACCATTCGCGCGATCGGGCACGACGCTCAAGTCGTACACCGCCATCGATCTTGGACGATTGGCAGTGGCCGAGCTCATGCAGCGCAGCGATCTTGACGGTGCGGTGGTCGATCTCTTGGTGTACGGCACCGTGTTGCCCTCGGTGATCGCGCCCAACATCGCGCGTGAGGTGGCATTGCTGCCGCATTTCCCGCGCACGTTGCAAGCCTTTACTGTGGGGCGCGCGTGTGCTTCGGCCAATCAGGCCATCACCGACGCGGCGGATCAAATCGCCCTTGGGCACGCGCACGTGGCGATTGCGGGCGGTGCCGAATCGCTGACTCAGGTGCCGATCTTGCATTCGCGCGGCATGAGCGATGTGCTCGTGGCGGCGTCGAAGGCGAAGAGCATGCCGCAACGTCTGTCTATTCTTGCCAGGCTGCGACCGCGGGACTTCGTCCCGATTACACCGGCCATCACCGAGCCGAGCACGGGCGAGTCGATGGGGCAGTCGGCCGATAAGATGGCGAAGCTCAATGGCATCACCCGGGACGCGCAAGATCTGTTTGCCTTGCGCTCACACCGACTGGCCGCTGCGGCAACGGCCGATGGACGGCTCACCGCGGAGATCGTGCCAGTCCCGATACCGCCGGCGTACACATCGATGATGGCGTCGGACAACGGCGTGCGGAGCGATACCAGCTACGAGCAGTTGGCGTCGCTCAAACCGGTCTTCGATCGCCTGTACGGCACGGTGACCGCAGGCAATGCGTCGCCCCTCACCGATGGCGCATCGGCCGTGCTGTTGATGTCAGAAGCGAAGACGCGCGAGCTGGGCATCACGCCGCTGGCGTACATCCGATCGTACGCGTATGCGGCAGTCGACCCAGGTGAGCAACTGCTGCAAGCGCCAGTGATTGCGGCACCGATCGCTCTGAAACGCGCTGGATTGTCTTTGGGCGACATGGATCTGATTGACATGCACGAAGCCTTCGCCGCGCAGGTCCTGAGCAACATTCGGGGACTTGCCTCACAAGAGTGGGCGGCGCGTGCCGGGTTTGCGTCGGCCACTGGTGTGGTTGATGAGTCGCGTCTCAACGTGATGGGAGGGTCGCTGTCCATCGGCCATCCCTTTGGCGCCACCGGTGGGCGTATCGTGACGAGCCTGTGCAATGAGCTGGCGCGACGCGACGGTGCGTTCGCACTGCTGACCGTGTGCGCGGCCGGTGGGATGGGGCATGCCATGGTACTGGAGCGCGCATGAACGACCTGACCAAATCAACCACCACGTCGGAGGGCTCGGCCCCCACCCTGTTGTTTGCCGACGCCGCGACGGGCCTCACGCTCACGCTGGACAGCGGCGTGGGGGTGCTGACGTACGATCTTCCCGGCGCACCAATCAACACGCTCAACACGCGCGTGGGCCCGGTCTTTGAACAGTGCTTCGCCGAGATTGAAGCGAATACCGCCATTACCGCGGTGGTCCTGTTCAGCGGGAAGGTGGATTCGTGGATCGCCGGCGCGGACATCGAGGAGTTGTGTGGGGTCATGACGTATGCGCAAGGTGAGGCCTTGTCGCGTGGTGGACAGCTGCTGCTCAATCGTCTTGCCGCGTTGCGCACGCCAACGGTGGCGGCGATTCATGGCGCGGCGCTCGGCGGCGGCTTGGAAGTGGCGCTGGCCTGCTCGCATCGCATCGTCACCGATCATGCGAAGTCCATTCTTGCGCTTCCCGAGGTACAGCTTGGACTGATTCCCGGCGCCGGCGGCACGCAGCGATTGCCGCAACTGGTCGGACTGCAAGCGGCACTGGATATGATCCTGACGGGGCGCAACATTCGCGCCAGGAAAGCGCTGCAGATGGGACTGGTGCATGAAATGGTGCATCCGGCCATCCTTCGCGACGTCGCGATGCTGCGTGCTCGACAATTGGGACGTGGTGAGGCGCTGCCAGTGCGTGAGCGTTCGCAAAGCACCAAGGACATGCTGCTCGACGACAACGCCTTGGGACGCAAGCTGGTCTTCCGGCAAGCGCGCGAGGGCGTGTTGAAGAAGACGAAAGGGAAGTATCCCGCACCGCTCGCCGCACTCGATGTGGTGCAACGCGGCTACAGCGAAGGTTTCGACGAGGGGCTGCGCGAAGAGGCAAAGCGCTTCGGTGAGTTAACCGTGTCTGCGGAGAGCCACGCACTCGTGGCGCTGTTCTTCGCGACCACCGCGCTGAAAAAGGATTCCGGCGTTGACGAACAGGTGCCGACCACGCCACGCGCCATTACGAAAATCGGCGTCCTGGGTGCAGGGTTCATGGGGGCAGGCATCGCCTCGGTCGCCGCCAGCGCCGGTACGTTGGTGCGCTTGAAAGATGCCTCGCTGGACCGCGTGACGTCCGGCTGGAACGCGGTGCGCGGCGTTGCCCGTGAACGACTCAAGAAACGTCAGATCACGCGCCTGCAGTTCGACGACATCACGGTTCGGATTGGTGGGACCACAGACTACAGCGGCTTCGCCGGCGCGCAGTTGGTGATCGAAGCCGTATTTGAAGATCTCGCGGTCAAGCATCAGGTGTTGCGCGACATTGAGAAGGTCGCCCCCGATGCCATCTTCGCGTCGAACACGAGCACGATTCCGATTCGCGAGATCGCCAGTGTTGCCACTCGTCCCGAGCGTGTGATTGGCATGCACTTTTTCTCACCGGTGCACAAAATGCCACTGCTCGAAGTGATCGTCACGCCCCAAACGAGTGCGGAGACGACCACGACGGTGGTGCAGTATGGTCGACAGCTGGGCAAGACCGTGATTGTGGTGCGCGACGGACCTGGTTTCTATGTCAATCGCATTCTTGCACCGTACTTGAACGAGGCGGGAACGCTGCTTGACGAAGGCGGCACGATCGAGGCAATCGATGCGGCGCTCACGGAGTTCGGATTCCCCGTCGGGCCGATTACCCTCCTCGATGAAGTAGGCTTGGACGTCGCTGGAAAATCCGGGCCGATCATGGCCGAAGCGTTTGGGACGCGCATGCAGCCGTCACGCGCACTTCGTCGCGTGATCGAGAGCGGGCGCCTGGGGCGCAAGGCCAAGCGCGGGTTCTACCGATACGATGAGAGCGGCAAGCGATCGGGTCCTGACGACGGGATCTACGCGCTCACGACCGCTGGCGGCGCGCGCCGCACGATCGCCTCCAGCGAGATTCAGGAGCGCACGATTCTTCCCATGTTGAACGAAGCGGTGCGTTGCCTTGAGGACGGGATCATTCGGTCGGCGCGCGACGGCGATATCGGCGCCGTGTTTGGGATCGGCTTCCCACCGTTTCTCGGTGGGCCGTTCCGATACATCGATACGCTTGGTGCAGCGACGCTGGTGCAACAGCTTGAGACACTCGATGCCACGTACCCGGGGCGCTTTACGCCGGCCGCTCGGCTGCGCGAGATGGCGTTGTCGGGTGCACGATTTCACGACTGATTCACGATCATTTCACGACAACGGAGTTGCCAATGGACGCCGTACATCCGCGTATCGCCGAGGTGGTGGACGAGCTCGAAGAGAGTCACCGCGAGTTGGTCACCGTGGTCGCCTCGATCCCTGAAGACCGTCGCGATCAGGCCATCGATGACGGACGGTGGTCGATTGCCCAACAGCTCGAGCATCTCGCAATTGTCGAGGACGGTATCGGTCGGCTGCTGTCCAAGTTGATCAAGCAGGTGATCGCCTCTGATGCGCGCGAGACAGAGAGCGGGCCTATTCGCCACGCCATCGATCACCTGAACGTGGTGGAGCTGGTACACCGAATCGTCGCGCCGGAGGGGGTTACCCCCACGGGCCAGTTGGCGGCCAGCGAGGCGCTGGAACGCCTCACCGCGGCGCGGACCCGGCTTATTGGCGCTGTACAAAGCGCCTCGGGATACGACCTTGCCGGCATCTCGGCACCACACCCAATCCTGGGGTCGCTCACGGCGTACCAGTGGGCGCTGTTCGTCGCGCACCATGAACGGCGTCATCTGGCGCAGATTCGCGCCGTGGCGGGCATGGGAGACGCGTAGCGGCGATCCGTCCTCGCGAAACACCCCAAGGCCGCCCCCTCGTCTATATTGCACGAGTGGTTGGGGGGCGGGAGAACGCCGTGTACCGCGTCGCCGCACCCGTTGGTTGCCTCATTCTCCTCGTCTACATGCTGCGCTCGTCACTCCTGTATCTCTCGCGCCAACAGCGCGTGTTCAGCTTCATCAAGAACGTCGGCTTCGCGCGCAAGATGGCCTCGCGCTTTGTGGCCGGCGAAACCATTGAGAGCGCGCTCGACGCGGTGCAGGCGCTCAATGCGAAGGGCATCACCGCGTCGCTCGACCTGCTTGGCGAAAGCGTGTCCAGTGAAGCGGAAGCGCGCGAAACGGGTCGCCAATATCTACAGCTGCTGGATCGCATCGCCCAGCGAAAGCTTGACGCCAATGTCTCGGTGAAGCTCACGGCGCTTGGTCAGGATATCTCCGACACATTGGGCGTCGAAGTGGTGCGCAGCGTGCTTGAGCGGGCCAAAACGTACGGCTCGTTCGTTCGACTGGATATGGAGTCGAGCGCCTACACCGACCGGACACTCGATACCTTCGAGCAGTCGTTGTACCCCGACTACCGTGACAACGTGGGCGTCGTGTTGCAAAGCTCACTTCGTCGCACATTGAACGATGTGGAGCGAGCGAATCGGCTCCAGTGTCGGGTGCGCATCTGCAAAGGCGCATACCTCGAGGCGGCCGATGTAGCCTTTCCGGACAAAGCCGATGTGGACAAGAACTACGTCGAAGCGATGCACCGCTTGATGCAGCATGGTCGATACCCCGGCATTGCCACGCACGACGAGGTGATCATTGCCGAAGCCAAGCGCTTCGCCAAAGCCAACAACATCGCGAACGATCGCTTTGAGTTCCAGATGTTGTATGGCGTCCGTCGGGACTTGCAGGACAGTCTCGTGAAGGAGGGCTATAGGATGCGCGTATACGTACCGTTCGGCATGCAATGGTATCCGTATCTCATGCGTCGCCTGGCCGAACGCCCCGCGAATCTGGCCTTCATGACCGGCAACATCGTCAAGGAAATGCTTGGCGGCAGCGGCGGCTCAACGGCGCGTGACAGCGCAAAGAACGGAACGCACTGACTGCGCACGAAGGCCACCATCATCCCCCGGACCACAGCAAGGGCGATGAAAATACGTTGGGCGGATACATGGCGGTGCACGCGCGACCGGCGGCGTTCGACGGCGTGGATGGATTCTCGTATTCAGTCGATATCCTGACCGACCAAACGGGCGACGTGCTTCAACCGTGGGGCGCGTACCTGTTCTTCGTGAAATGGGGCAGAGGCGAGCCGCAGGTCACCGGTCACGTGGAGACACCGTTCCTTGCCACCGGGCGGCACGAATCGCTGGTGCGACAGCAGGTCGGTGCGATGCCGCTTGCTTCGGTCAAGGCGACGCTGGATGGATTGATTCGCACGGCCTCGTCGCCTGATGGGCGCCCGTGGTGGGAAGTCGCAGCCGCCGAGCAGGACGACAATCACGACGTGCGCGCATGATCGCGCACGAGGCGGTCGTCCTGCAAGGGACAGGCGGTGTCTGGCAAGCGCTCACCGACGACGGTCAACGTATTGATGTGTCGATTCGCGGGCGATTGAAACATGAGGCGCGACTCGGTCTCAAGCTGGTGGTTGGCGATCGTGTCACGATCACGCGCGATGAACGGGACTCGGCGTGGGCCATTGACGTTATTCACCCCCGACGGAGTCAGCTTGCGCGCCGAAGCCCCGGTGGCGCCCGCGGTGAACGCATCATGGTGGCCAACCTGGATCAAGTATTGGTGGTATTCGCTGCGGCGCGTCCAGAACCGCACCCTCGCATGCTTGACCGCTTCCTGGTGATCGCCGAGGCGAACGATCTCCACGCGCGTATGGTGATCAACAAAGCTGAGCTGTCGAGCGACGCAGCGATACGAACGCTGTTTGCCGATCAACTGGCGGCCGGTTATCCGATCCATATCACCAGCGTGGTGACGGGTGAGGGACTCGAACAGCTGCGCGCGGAAGTCGAAGGCAAAAGCTCGGCACTGACCGGTCCCTCTGGTGTCGGGAAGTCGTCGTTGATGAATCGACTGTTCCCGGGTCTCGATCTGCGGACGGCAGAAATCAGCGAGAGCGTGAACAAGGGTCGACACACCACGGTGGGCGCCGTTTTACACCCACTCCCTGGTGGCGGCTTTGTGGCTGATACCCCGGGCCTGCGCGAGGTTGGCCTCTGGAATATTGCCGCCGGTGGTCTTGCCGAGTGTTTCCCCGAGTTCAGGCCGCTGATAGGGGATTGTCGGTTTGCCGACTGCTTGCACACGGTCGAGCCGGGATGCCGCATCCGCGAGGCGGTGGCGTCGGGGGCTGTTCGCGCCGGGCGCTACGAGAGCTATATCAAACTGCGCGCCGAGCTGGTGGAGAACGCCGCTGACCTGTGGTAGCGGCTCGCATGCATCTGACTGGTACCGGCGTGCGTATGCTGGATCACACCCGTCATGCACATCTCTGCCGTATTGCCCGCTTTGCCCGCCGCGGGACGCCTGTTCCTCGCGCCGGACTGGCGATACGTTTCGCGACGCATGGATGATCGTCCCCAGCACCCAGCCCAATTTTCCACGCCGCAGCTTACGGTGTCGGAGCGCGCGCCTGTGAGTGGCGCTGGCGACGCGTTGGAGACGCAAGCCGATCACGTGGTGGTGGAGGCAATGGCTGCAGGGGACGAACGGGCCACCGGAGTGCTGTACGACCGTCATGCGCCCGTGATGTACGGCCTGGCTGTGCGCCTCGTCACCGAACCGGCTGATGCAGAAGAGGTGGTTTTGGAGGCATTCGCACAGGCGTGGCGCGACGCCTCACGCTACATGCCGGATCGTGGATCGGTGCAAGGCTGGCTGACGATGATTGTCCGCTCACGAGCGCTCGATGCGGTGCGCGCCCGAACGCGGCGTGCGCGCACGGTCGACTCGGCGGCCGTTGACGTGCACGATGCGCCGGTGGCAATGAGTGCCGGCTCGCCAGCGCCGGATCAATTTGTGGAAGACGCGGAGCGATCGACCGCGCTGGGTGCGGCGCTGCGCACGTTACCGGATCCGCAACGGTACGCCATCGAGCTGGCGTTCTTTGAGGGGCTCACACACCAGGAAGTCGCCGAGCGCCTGCGCGAGCCGCTGGGAACTATCAAGACTCGTATTCGACTGGGCATGCTGAAGCTGCGAGAGATGCTATTTGTGCTTGCGCCGGAGCAGAGCACATGACACCGATGACCCTCGACGAGCTTCGTGAACTCGCGCCCGCGTACGTGTTGGGCACGCTGTCGGATGATGAATTCGGCGCGTTCCACGCAGGCCTTTCCGACCCCGCATTCGCAGACGCGTTGGAAGCCGAACTGACGATTCACCGCGCGGTGGCGCAGTCACTCGCATCGATGTACGCCGTCACACCACCGCCGTCGCTCAAGGGGCGTCTCGAAGCGCGACTCAGTGAGGAACGCGCGCACGATCAGCAATTGGCCGACGAGCGCATTGCGGTGGGGCGGAGGGTGGCGGAAGTGGCGGCCGAGCGCCTTGAGGCCGAACGCCTTATGGCACAAAGACTGGCGGCTGCGGAGGTGCGGGCGGGGGAGACACAAGAGTTCTCGTCGCCGCCGGTCGTGACGCCCGCTCCGGTTTCGCCATCCGCGACGCCGGAACAACGCGCGCCAGGTGCCAGCACAGGGACGCCACCGCGCGCACTGCACGTCACTCCTCCACGCGCTGCGGTGCTGACACGTCGCAGGAGTACCGCCCCGGCGTGGGCCACTGCCGGCGTGCTTGGGCTTGCGATGGCGGCCTCGTTGTTCTTCGCCTTCTCATTGCGCGCCCGCGTGCAATCACTGGAATCTGACCTTGCGGTGCAGGCCCGCATCGCGGAACGGAATGCACAGCGGTTGGCGGGTCGCGACTCGTTGGTGAACACGTTGACGCGCGCCGAAAACAATCTCGTGGTGGTGCGACTGGCCGCTCAGGATTCAACGAAGAAGAGCATGCAGCTGTACTGGAACCAAAAAACCGGTGAAGCCATCATGCATGCGTCCGGGCTGGCGCCCAACGCGGCGAACAAGATGTACGTGCTCTGGATGATCCGGAACGGCAAGCCCGAGGCGATCACAATGTTCACGCCCGACGACGACGGGCATCGCTTGATCAACGCGATTGTCCTTCCACGAAACCCGCAAGGTATCGCGGCGTTTGCGGTGACCGAAGAGCCGAGCGCGGGCTCGCCGTTGCCCACGATGACGCCATTCCTCGTGGGCGCTGCTCCGACGCAAGCCGAGCCGCGCTAAGTTCGCGTCGCTCGGCGTGGGTGTGCGGCGAGCGACGCGCGGCCGCTACGACACGCTACTTCGCCCGCAGCGTGCCAAGTCCGCCGTCGACACCGTAACACTGGCCGGTGACCCACGTGGACTCGTCGCTCACCAACCAGGCGATGATGTTGGCCACGTCTTCCGGCTCACCGAGTCGCCCCAACGCGTGTAATGAACGCGACGCGTCCGAGGCCGCGGCCGACCCGGTGATGCGCGCCGTCAGCGGCGTGCGGGTGAGCCCTGGAGCGACCGCGTTGACGCGGAGTCCGCGTGAGGCGTATGTTGCGGCCGCCGACAGCATGAGTCCCAACACGCCCGCTTTCGCTGCCGCGATGGCCTCGTGGTTGGTGAGGCCAATGCGCGCTGCCGCCGAACTGCACAGCACGACGCTGCCGCCATTCGGCATCACACGCGCGGCCGATCGCACGGCGGCAAACGCGGTGGTGAGGTTCGCGGCGATCGTCGCCTGAAACTCGTCGGCCTTGGTGAGATGCGCTGGCTTGAGCAACAGCGAGCCCACGCAATTCACGACGCTGTGGACCTGCCCGAACTGTGCGACGGCGAGGTCTGCCACGCGGTCCACGTCGGCAAAGTCCGCAGCATCGACCGTGGCCACTCCCACCGAGGTGATCGCAGAGAGTTCCTGTGCGAGCGCATCGAGCCGCTCGCCATTTCGCGCAGCGAGGAAGAGTCGGTCACCGCGTGCGGCAAGCTTGCGGGCCAACGCGGCACCAATTCCACCGGTCGCGCCAAGCAGCAGATGAACCGGTCGATCGTGAGCGGCTGAGGTATTGGCAGTCATGCGTCACCAATGCCTTCTGCCGCCCCTGAGTTCCCTGCATGGATTCCTTACGGCGACAGGCGCCGCATGCGCCACGCGCCGGCCTCTCGCCGAAACTGCAGGCGATCATGCAAGCGACTCGCGCGCCCCTGCCAAAACTCGAGCTCCTCAGGCACCACGCGAAAGCCGCCCCAGTGTTCGGGGAGTGGAACGGGGCCATCACCGAAGCGTGCCGTGTTCTCGAGCAACTCACGCTCTAACGTGTCACGTGACGGAATCACTGCGCTTTGCGTTGACGTCCATGCGCCGATTCGACTCGGCAACGGTCGCGACTGAAAATACTCATCCGACTCGGCGCGGCTCACGCGTTGCACGGCTCCCACGATGCGCAGTTGCCGTTCGAGTTCCGGCCAGAAAAAGCAGAGCGACGCATGCGGGTTATCCACCAGCTCCTGTCCCTTCCGACTGCGGTAATCGGTGTAGAACACAAAGCCCCGTTGGTCGGCGCCCTTGAGTAACACTACGCGCCCAGATGGGTATGCATCCGGCGTCGCGGTGGCCAGGAACATCGCATTCGGTTCCTGCACTTCCGCGCGCACGGCTTCCGCAAACCACCGATCAAATTGGACGATCGGATCGGCGTCGACATCGCTTTCGGTAAGTGATGCGTGGAGATAATCCTTCCGGATATCGGCAAGCGACACGTTCACACCACGACGAGCGGAAGCGCGGCGCGAGGATACGCATCTGACACGTCGGCGAACGGATCGCCGGTGTACGGCGCACCGTCCGGTGTTTCCAATACGAACCCCGCGTCTTCGATCATGCGCAGATCGTCACGCGCCGTCTGGCCCTGCGTGGTGAGGTAATCACCAATGAAAATGGAATTCGCGGGATAGAGACCCATCACCTGCATGCTGCGTAAATGCACCTCGCGGCCACCGCTCACACGAATCTCCTGCGTTGGCAACAGCAACCGATAGAGCGCCAGTATGCGCAGGCAGCGACGCGGGTCGAGTGCGCGGATGTTCTCGAACGACGTACCGGGCACCGGGATCAGGAAGTTCACCGGCACACTCTTCACGTCCAGCTCGCGGAGCGACAGCGCCAGATCGATCACGTCGTCGTCGCTTTCACCCATGCCCAGAATGCCACCGCTGCAGGTTTTCATGCCGGCGTCTTTCACGGCTTGCACCGTATCAACGCGGTCTTCAAAGGTGTGTGTTGAGACCACTTCGGGCGTGAAGTTGGCCGAGGTGTTGAGATTGTGGTTGATCGTCTCGACCCCTGCGGCCTTGAGGCGCTGCACTTGCTCGGCGTTCAACAGGCCGAGACAGGCGCAGATCTTGAGATCGTGCTTCGCCCGCACGGCGCGCACCGATTCAAGCACTTTGCCAAATACGGTTTCGCCAGGCGTGCGGCCAGAGATCACCATGCACAGCGTACCAGCCTTGAGTTCGGCTGCGCGATCGGCAGCCGCCATGATACGGTCGTGTGCCATCATCGGATACTTCTCGATCTCGGCGGTCGAGATCTTCGACTGCGAGCAGTAGTGACAGTCTTCCGGGCAGAGGCCGCTTTGGGCGTTCAGCAGGAAATGCAGCCGTACGCGATTCCCCCACGAGGCACGCCGCACACGATAGGCGGCAGCGAGCTGATCCAGCAGCTGATCATCCGGCGCTTGCAACACGGCCAGGGCATCCTGACGGGAAAGGACGCCGCCGGCGAGGGCGATATCGGCGAGTGAGTGCCAGTCTGTGAATGCCGTCGGTGGAGTCGTCATGGCGAGCCTGCTCGAGCAAAAAGCGGAGAGATGTGGGCACCGGACGGTGCCGACGGTCACAACGGTAACAAGACGTCCAAGCCGCTGCCCGCGGCCGCTGCGGCAAGGGCATCCAGATCGTCGACGCGATCAACCCACGGGAACCGCAAGATACTATGCTGCGGCAAGAGGGTGACCAAGGCATCGTAATTGGTGGCCTCGGCGAGCCCTTCATCGCCCTCGGTGTATTGGCTGAGAATCACGGCCCGCACGGCCACGCCGGCCGCTTCCGCGACGCGCACCGTCAGGAGCACGTGGTTCAACACGCCCAGTTTATTGCCAGCCACGATGATCAAGGCGCACTCCCATCGTGCGAAGAGATCAAGAAAGGAGTGGCGCTTCGTAATGGGCACCAGCACACCGCCGGCCCCCTCCACCAGCAACAGGTCCTTTTGCGCGCTCAGCGTAGTGCAGGCGTCGTCGAGTGCGCCCATATCGATCGTGATGCCCGCCCGTTGTGCCGCCACCATCGGCGCCAAGGGTTCTTCCAGCACATACGGGCGAACCAACGGGAGCGGATCGTTTCCACCTGCGGCTTCCTGGAGGCGCTCTGCATCGGAACGTGTGGCCGCGGTATTCGTGATACGATCATCGATGCCACTTTCCACCGGCTTCATCGCCGCCACGCGCAGCCCCAGCTGTCGCGCACGCGCGGCCAACGCGCACGTGACCACGGTTTTTCCAATGCCCGTGTCGGTCCCGGTAATCCCGTACCGCCGTATGCCTCGGTCAGTCATCGACGGGTCCTCCGGTGCTCGACCACGTATTGTCAGATGGCGACGCCCGCTCGCCGTCGAGAAAACGCTTCAGCACATCGTACACGCGCGCCAGTTCGTCGTTGGTGGTGCAATACGGCGGCAGACAATACGCCACATTGCCCAACGGGCGCAGCAGCACATCGTTGGCGATGGCAAACGCCGACAACTCCCGTCCGATCCCGCTCAGATACCCGGGTGCTGCGTCCAGCTCAACGGCCGCCACCGTCCCGAGCTGTCGGACCGCGCGCACCCCGCGCATGCCGCGCAGCGACCGCAGCTCGGTGGCATGCGCGACCTCGATGCGGATGCGATCGTCCTCGCTGTCTTCGTCGAACAGTTCGAGCGACGCCAGAGCGGCCGCGCAAGCGATCGGATTGGCGGTGTACGAGTGCCCATGAAAGAATGTTTTCGCGCGGTCTTCACTGCGGAAGGCGTCGTAGATGGCTTCCGAGGCCGCTGTAGCGCCCAGCGGTAGCGTGCCGCCCGACAGCCCCTTCGACATGCAGAGCAGGTCGGGCGTGACGTGAGCACGCTCGCAGGCGAACAGCGGGCCGGTACGACCAAAGCCCGTCAGCACTTCGTCGGCGATGAGATGCACGCCGGCGTCGCGCGTGCGCGTGCGGATCGCGCGGAGCACGTCTTCATCCCACACGCGCATTCCGCCTGCGCCAAGCAGCAAGGGCTCGACGATCACGGCCGCAAGCTCGGCACCGCGTGTCGCGATCAGCGCGTCGAGGGCGCCGATCGTGTCGCCTTCCGATGGATCCGGCAATCGCGCGACTTCGAAGAGCAGCGGCTCGTACATGTGCGTAAATACGCCACGGGCACCGGCGGCCATCGCGCCGAACGTGTCTCCGTGATAAGCGTTGTCCAGCGCCGCAATGAGTCGTTTGGGTGTGCCCTGATTGGCAAACGACTGTACGGACATCTTGATCGCTACTTCGACCGCCGTTGAGCCGTTGTCGCTGTAGAAAATTCGCGAGAGACCACGAGGCAATCGCGACACCAACTCCGCCGCCAACGCGGTCGCCGGTTCATGCGTGAAGCCGGCGAACATCACATGATCCAGCGATGCCGCCTGACTCGCGATCGCCTGCACGATATCCGGATGGCAATGTCCGTGCGTAGTGACCCACCACGAGGAAATGGCGTCGATGATCGCACTGCCATCGGCACGATACAGCAACGCGCCGCGCGCTGACGTGATCTGCACGGGCATTGGCGCGTACAGATGTTGCGTATACGGATGCCAGAGGTGCGCCGCATCGTGCAGCTGCACAAAATCCGGCAGTGCGCCGGGGATTTCCGGACCTTCCATCTCGTCGTCAGTCATCGAAGGTCGCTCATGAGACTCTGCGGAGAACATCCACCAGATTTGCCGCCAGCGAATCCACCAACGAGAGTGGATGCACCGCCGACACCGAAATCCGCAAACGAGAGGTGCCCACCGGAACGGTGGGCGGTCGCACACCGCCGATGAAGAACCCCCGACGCCGCATTTCCGCCACCACGAGCATCGTGGTGTTGGGATCGCCAATGACCACCGGAATGATGTGTCCGTCCTCGCTGCCGGTGATGGTGTGGCCCGCGTGACGCAAGCGGTCACGCAGTCGCCGCGACCGGTCGCGCACGGCTTCGCGCCGCCACGATTCTACTCCGGCGATGCGCAACGCCTCCAGCGTGGCCGCCGCCAGAGCAGGCGGTGTGCCTGTGGTAAAAATGAACGACCGCGCGCGACTGATCAGAAATTCGACGAGTGCCTCGGAGCCACTCACCCACGCGCCGGACGTGCCCAGTGCCTTGCCCAACGTGCCCACCACCACATCGATCTTGCCGGTCACGCCGCACTGTTCGATCGCGCCGGCACCGTTCGCGCCACAGACGCCCGTGCCATGCGCATCGTCGACGTAGGTCCATGCGCCGTAGCCTGCCGCCACATCGACCAGCTCCGCCAACGGGAACATGTCGCCATCCATCGAGAACACCCCTTCGACGACGATCAGCGCGCGACGATACCGTCCACGGTCGGTCTCCAGCAGGTCGCGCAGCGCCGTCACATCACAGTGCGCAAAGACGCGGACCGTCGCCTTGGACAACCGGCAACCGTCGATCAGCGATGCATGATTCAGTGCGTCAGAGTAAATCACGTCACCCTCCTGAACCAGCGCGGGGATCACGCCCATGTTCACCATGTAGCCGGATGGGAAGAGCAACGCCCGCTCGCAGGACTTGAAGCGCGCCAATGCGCGTTCCAATGACTCGTGAATCGGATGATTGCCCGAAATCAGCCGTGCCGCGCCGGCGCCCGTGCCTTCCGCCTGCAAGACCGCAGACGCGGCGCGCGCCACGCGAGCGTCTGCGGCCAATCCGAGGTAATCGTTCGAGGCAAAGTCGGCAATACGCTCGCCTTGAAAGAGCACGGTGCCGGCGTTGCGTTGCTGGACTGCGCGCATCCCGCGGCGCAGTCCCGCCGCCTGCAACAGCTGCAACTCGTCGTTCAACACCTCGTTCATCGAACGCATGGCGCTTCCTGCAGCACCTTCGCGGATCGTGTCACTGCGTGTATCGATCACTGGATCGTAGGTCGTCATCGTACCACCACGGTAAGCGTTTGTCCTGTCGTGTGCGCCGAGCAGTATCCACCGAATGAGCCCGGCGGTACGGTATAGTCCATCTGCGATCCGGCTTGCACCGTGAACAGCGACAGCACGTGCTGCAGGGTGTCGCGATTGATCACGCGTACCTTGCGTCGTGCGCCACTGCCTCCAACGACGATCGTATCCGACAACGGTGATCGCATCCCGTATCGGCTGATGACCGTCGCTATTCCTCCGCGCGCGATGTCGATGCGCGTGTCCGGGCGTGGCCAGACACACCACGTCGTGAGGCCGGTGAGCGCCGTGACGCCCAGCAGCGCAAGCAGTCGCGATGTATGCATGGCGGGCGATCGGATCACGGAGCGCGCACAGGAACACGAACAGGCACGCTCCGACCGTCTTCCAGCACAAACGTCACCGTGAGTGAATCACCGAGGGTGAGGGCGCGTGTCAGTCCGTTCAGCATGACATGCAGTCCGCCAGCCGTCATCGACAGCGTGCTGTCGCGCGCGATGCGGAGCGAGGGCCGCGCCGTCATGTGAACCATTCCGTCGTGCACCATTGATTCATGAAGCTCGGCGGATTGCGCGCCTGTCGACGAGACGCTGGTAATGACGACCGGCACGCTGTCGGTGTTGGTCACCGAGACGTAGGCGCCGCCCGTCGTGCCGGAATCGGCTGCGCGCGCCCACGCACTGACTACGCGAAGCGGACGGTCCAGAAGCGGCAGATCACTCTGTCGACTCGCGCACGCGGCCGAGGCGCACATCGCGAGCGCCAGAAACGACGTCGGTGCACGCCTCACAGGAGCGACTTGAGGTCCGCCGTGAGCGGCTCCCACCCCATGCCGAGTGTGTAGAACGCGACCAACCGACCCGCGCGATCAACCAGGAAGGCCTGCGCCGTGTGGCTCACGAAATATCGTGTAGAGTCGGCCGATGGTTCACGTGCGGACGTGACGCCAAATGCGGCCATGATCTGCGCGGTCGTCGCCGAGTCGCCGGAGACACCCACGAAGGTGGAGTCGAACCGTTTGGCGTAGCGGTCTGCAACGGCTGGCGTGTCGCGAGCTGGGTCAATGGTGACGAACACATAGCGCACGTTGGCGCCATCGCTGCCGAGTGCTTGTTTGGCGCGTGCCCAGTCGGACAGCGTGGTCGGACACACGTCGGGACAGTTGGTGTAGCCGAAGAACAGCACGGTCGGATGCGTTCCGTCGGCGCCGGTGTTGAACAGGGAGCCAGAGGGACGTGTGAACGCGAATCCGGGGACATCACGCGGCGGATCGATCATCACGCCGCGATACACATGTTCGCTGCTACAGGCGACGCTTCCACCGAGCAAGCCCCCAAGCGACGCCACGAACAACAGGCTTCGTGCTCGAAGGCTAACGCGTGAGGCTAACCGACGCGCTAGGCCGCAACGCACTGCGCGCACCGACCGTACAGCACGATTTCGTGCGCCTCGAGCTGAAATCCCGTTGGGGCGAGGCCGGCGAAATCGCCGGGGCAGCCGTCGATCTCAAAGACGCGGGTGCACTCGCGGCACCGAAAGTGATGATGATGCTCGGCGCCTGCGCGCTCGTAGCGCGGCGATTCGCCGGGGAGCTCGACCGGGACCAGCCATGCCGATTCGACCAAGGCATTGATCGTGCGATAGACTGTGGCGATCCCCAACCCCTTCACGTGCTTGCGGCCCGCGTCGAGAACTTCGAACGGTCCCAAGGGACGAGGAATCTCCTCAAAGACCTGCCGAATGGCGTCGCGTTGCCGCGTTTTGCGTTCCATCTCTCAAATATGGTACCGGGCAAGGTGGCGTACAGGCCCTGCGGCGCGTTTGATTTCGCCGCCATGGTCCAACTGGCTTCATCTCCCGCGCAGGCCTTGCGCACGCCTCGTCAATGGCTGGCCTTCGTGGCACTGGCGGTGGTGTGTGTGTCGGCTGCGCATGTCGCCGATGAATGGGCATGGCGTGCGTGGCGCGACCTGAAAGTGAATGACCGTGATTGGGGGCGGCTGCTGCGCTCCCTGGGGTATCTCCCCACGTGGCTGATCATCGCGGGCGGTGTCTGGCTGCACGACAAGGGGCGTGCGCAGTGGGGCTGGCGTGGCGGTCTGCTGCTGGTCGCGCCCATTGCGGGCGGTGCGACCGCCGAAGTGCTCAAGATGCTGGTGCGTCGGTTGCGCCCCGACGCCGAGACGTTCGGATATGTCTGGCGCCCATTCAGCGAGCAGTTGTTGTCGACGAAGGGGCTGGGCATGCCAAGCAGCCACACCATGGTGGCGTTCGCCGGGGCCGCGGCGCTGGCGCGGGTCTTTCCGCGGGGATGGTGGCTGTGGTATGTGCTGGCCGCGGGGTGTGCGGCGACGCGGGTCCTGAGCCTTGGGCATTTTCTGAGCGATGCCGTGGCGGCGGGCTTCCTTGGCTATGCGGTCGGGGTGGTGGTGGCGCGGGCGGGCGGCTTTGGGCGAGCGGTGGGTAAGGCAGATGCGGTTATGTAGCGCCAGGACTATGAGCCCTCTGTCTTCGTCTGCGGAAAGTCTCATGCAGGAGTGGCCGAGCCGTGTTGTTCATCGATATATTTTCACAATCCCACTCTCGTGGAGTCTCCATTTCGCAGTTGCTTTGAATCCGCGTTTGCCGCCGCGGCCCAATTGCCGGAAGCCGAGCAGGTCGCCTTGGCGCGCGCGTTGCTGGCGGAACTCGCCTCTGAGGCTGCGATCGATGGAGCCATCGCTGCGGCGCCGGACGCGCTTTCGCGCCTCGCGGCGGAAGCCATTGGCGAGCACCGGCGCGGGCAGACGCAACCGCTGGATCTTGAGCGCCTGTAGAGCGCGAGATGCTGTCTCGAACGACGGCGCGCTTTCGTCGCGCTTACAAGGCACTGCCGGCGCACGTGCGCGCGCAGGCGCGGGAGGCGTACCGCAGCTTCCCGCGTGATCCACAATACTCAGGTCTGCGCCTTCAACAGGTCCATTGCCTTCAAGGCGATCTTTTCGGCACGCATTGGGCTGGGGTTTCGGGCCCTCGCGGTCCGGGACTGGGAGGGCTGGGTGTGGTTTGGATCGGGTCGCACGCGGACTACGACCGTCTGCTCAAGCAGTTGTAGTCGCTCGACTCGTCGTCGTCCAGCGCGCCCGCTCGGATGGCTTGTCGCGGGCGATGCACCAAGGCTACAAGTTTTCTGGCGGGCTCCGTCATATCGATCGGCCTGTTCGCTGCTTCCTACTTCGACGCACACACCCATGCGCACCCGACATCGCCGATCGCTGGCCGTCATCGCCATCCTCTCGCAGCACTCGCTGCCGGTCGCACTGCTCTCCGCGCAGGGACGCGTCGGCAGGCCGCTACCTGACATCACGGCGCGCGATGTATGCGTTGCAGATGCACCCGACGCGGCCGCGCGCATCGCCCGAATCACCGCGCGGTTGTATCCCGCTGTGGTGCTGACCGGCGACACCACGCCCCGATCGCTGGACGCGCGGATGCGCGCGCTCAAGGTGCCGGGCGTCTCGATCACGGTCATCGATGGCAATCGCATCGCGTGGAGTCGCGGATTCGGCGTGCGCGACCTGAGCACCGGTGCGCCGGTGACACTCAACACACGCTTTCAAGCGGCCTCGCTCTCCAAGCCCATTGCCACACTTGGCGTGTTGCGGCTGGTGCAGCAGGACCGATTGGGCCTCGACGACGACATCCGTACGAAATTGCGCAGTTGGATGCTGCCCACGTCTCCGTTTCTCGACAGCGGAACGGTAACCCCACGCCTCCTGCTCACGCATCGTGCGGGCATCGCGGTGAACGGGTTCGCGGGCTACGCGCAGACAGACTCCGTGCCAACGTTGCGCGAGGTGCTCACGGGAGCGAAACCGGCCAATCATCCGGCACTCACCGTGACGCGCGTTCCGGGGCGCCTCAATTCGTACTCGGGCGGCGGCTTCACGGTCATGGAGCAGGTGCTTGAAGATGTGGCAGGCATGCGCTTCACCGCATTCCTGCAGCGCGAAGTGCTCAATCCACTTGGCATGACGCGCAGCACGTACGCCAGACTCTCGCCTGCAGCCACCGACGACATTGCGCGCGGCTTCTATGCCAGTGGCGCACCAGTGCCCGGCGGATGGCGCACGCACCCCGAGCACGCGGCCGCGTCACTCTGGACCACGTCATGCGACTACGCGCGCGCCGTGCTCGCGATGCAGCGCGCTGCACGTGGCGCCTCGTCGCCGCTGAACGTGACGCGCCTTCGCGAGATGATGACGTTGCAAGCGCCAACGCAGGGTATTGGCGTGGCACTCACGGGCGCGCCGGTGCCGAGCCGCTTCAGTCATACCGGATCCAACATCGGGTACAAGGCGATCATGATGGGATTTCTCGACCAACCGCGCGGCGTGGTGGTGCTGACGAATGGCGATCAGGGTGGCGAGCTGATGAACGAGATCGTGCGCGCGATCGCGGAAGAGTACGCGTGGGGCGATCTGCGCCCGGTGGTGCGGACGGCGGTGCCGATGGACACACTGCGTCTCATCGCGGCGGCGGGGCGTTACACCCGTGACGACGGGCGTGGTGCGTATGAGCTCACGTGGCGTGACGGCGCCTTGCATGGCGCGCCAACGGGTCGCGCACCGCAACGCACCTATGCGATGAGCGACAGTACGCTCGGTTTTCTGTTCGATGCGGAACTGCGGGTCGTGCTGCGACGCGACGTAGCGGGGAGCGTGATCGGTGTGCGCTGGGGATCGGAGACGGATTCTGCCGTGGCAACGAAAGACACGAACAAGCACTGAAGCAATCGGCAGGAGAGCACCAGCGTCGCGCCTGCGGCATGATATTGAACGAGAGGTCGTCAGCCAGCCGACCGGCCTTCATCGGCGTGATCCGTAGCGCGGCAATTGGTCGCAGTGGTCGACGACGGCTCTCCTGTAACGTGTGTTGTGGCTTCCTTGTGGGCGATCGGGTCCTCTTGCAGAATCAGGGTATGATTTCTCACTCGCACCACGGTCAGTTCGCAGGTTCCAACCGCATCTGGTTCATGCCGGGGACGGACGCCCACGTCTCTGACGGAACGCTCGTCGTCGCGGCCGACCGGGTGTCTGTGCGCTGGGCGCACGACGGGGCGCCGAAGGAGGGAGAACTCGTGCTCCGCGGCCACGTCGAAGGCAGCACGGTCCTCCTCTACGGTCGAACGGTAGCGCCCGCGCGCGGCTCGAGGCGAATGCCCCGCACGAACACCCGTCACGCGGTGTAAACAACCGATGATCGTCGTCTGTTCGCGACGACTGCGCGCCAATCACGAGGGGCGATGACATCGTCAGCGCCAAGGCGAGTACGCGGGCACGCAGAACGAAACGTCGGATTCGCTTCATGTATACGACTGTACACGATGAAGGCGTCATACGCGGCAGTGCAGGAGGGACGGAGCCCGTCGACACGGTTGCGAGCGATCGGCGGGTATCGTCATTCATGCGTCAGGTCGCTCGCACGGGGATGCAGCCAGATGAAGCCTCAAGTCTGTCGCCCTCCAAACGTACCGCTCGCGGCTCGAATCGGTCAGGTTGGCGTGATCAACGCGCCCGATCAAGGCAGGGACGTGCCGCCGCAGCTACTATTCAGGAGGACACATACACAACCTCGTGTGACGCGTCCGTATCACTCTGTCCTCACTATGTCTTCAGACACCTCGCCGCGCCGCGTGCCGATGTCGGCAACGGCCGAATCGCCGTGTATCAAAGTCTGTCAGATTGATCTCGGCGGCTGGTGTCGCGGCTGTAGCCGCACGCTCAATGAAATCGCCGGCTGGCGCGATATGTCGAACGCGGAGCGCATGACGATTAATCAGCGGGTAGGGTTTAGCGGACATCAGGGCGATCGCTGAGCCGTAAGCTCTTCCTTCGCGCTCGTCCGGGTGGTCAATGTGGTGATCGCACGAGAAGCGAGTTTTGCGCCGCGACTGTTGTTCGGCGCGCGTTTCAGCGTGATGTGTACGTCTTACAACGTGTTTGGCTCAAGCGCCGGGCAGCCGTCGCGGATAAGCCATGGGCCTCCAGTGCTGTCACGATCGGGAGAAAGCGTGCGTCGACGGCGCGATTATGTCCGTGGTCGGACAGCATCACGAATTCCAGCTGCTGTCCAGTGCGTCATATGCTCTGCTTGCAGGGCATTGAGCTGTCGATCAAGATGCTCAGAATAGCGCGGCAGATCGCCACGCATATGCTGCAAGGCATCCGGCCCAACGTTGTAGATGTAGACGGTCGACCGGCGGCGATGTTGAAAAACTCGCGGACATCGGTATCCACTTCGCGGCGGGCGATCGCGTTCGAATTGAGAGAGACGCCGAGGTCGTGGAATTTGGTGTCGAACTTCGTATCCACGCGCTCCTCGAACTCCATGGGTCGACAGACGCCGAGGCGCGCACCCACTACCCCGTTCGAGCATGCTCAATGGTAGCCAATCGGTCGGTCGATAGGCGGGCCAGCTCGGCCAACGCGAGGTACATTCACATAGTCCCGATCAAGGTTGCCGACTGAACAGGGCAGTGGGCAACCGGATTCACATACCTGAAGCACGCATGAATAGCGCATTGATAGCCGTCGTCTCTCTCTTTATCTGCATTGCCGCGCCACTTTCGGCGCAATCGTGTCTTGGCTTGCCGAGTCAATCGCGCACGAACGTGCGTGGGGGCTTGGCTACGCCCGACGGCTCGGCGCTGTTGTCGGCGCGTGCGGGTGTGCTGGTCAAACGAGTCTTCGGTGGCGTGTCCGGCGAGTATGCGAGAATCAGTTTCTTCGACGGATCAATCAGCACTGGTGGCGCTGATGTTGGCGTCGAGATTCCGGCCAATAGCAAGAAGTCTGTGTTTCTGTGTCCCACCGTGGGTGCATCGGTCACGCGCCTTCGTCTCCAGTATGGGAACTTGTGTGCCGGTGTCGATGAAGTCAGCCTGGATGAACTTGGGCTCAACGAACGCGTGAGGACACGGCAGCTGGCTGCCGCGCTCCACCTTGGCGGCGCCATGGTGATCAGTCCCACCGTGGACCTTGTGCCATTTGCGAGCCTTGGTGTACTCGTGCAGCAGTTGGACGGCGCGGCCACCAGCCCAACGACTCCGTTCGTGGAGTCGGGCAATCCGTTTGCAACGTCCGTCGATCCATCGCCAAACGACACGTTGGCGTGCTTGGATTGGGGATTGGGTTGCAGTTCAGCCGTCGATACACGATCACCGCAAGTCTGCTGCAAGCCGTTACGTCCGGGGGTGGTAGTTCGGTGATCACGGTGAGCGGGGCCATCGGCTTTGGCAGGCGATAGCGCCTGCGGGGTGAGTCGTGCTCACCGGTTGTTGCCGAACGTTCGTGCGTGCAATGAACTCGTCCTTCGACAACGACCAGCATGGCCCTCACCGCAACACGTCTCATCTGGATTGATTGCATCGCCGGCGCGGTGGTCGGCGCACTCGTGCTGTCCCTTCGCGAATGGCTGGCCCGTCTCTACGCGCTGCCCACAGACCTGCTGTTCGTGATCGGGATCGCGAACCTCGCGTACGCCTGCGTTTCGTGTGCACTCGCGATGCGCAGCACAGATGGCCGCGTGCCATTCCTTCGCGTGGTGGCGGTGGCGAATATCGCGTGGGCAGTGTGCTGCGTGGTGTTGGCGGTGGTGTGGTTTGCCGAGGCGAGTGTGTTCGGGTTAGGGCAATTGCTCGGCGAGGCCGTGTTCGTTGGGGGGCTTGGCGTGCTGGAGTGGCGGGCGGCTGTTCGCGTGCAGCGATGAGTGCAGCGGTCGGCTACGCCCCGAGCAAGTCCCACTTGTTCCCCTCGCAGTCGCGGAATACTACAACGCGACCGTAGGGCTCCGTGCGCGGGTCGGTGAGCATCTCCACGCCCGCCGCGCGCAAACGCGCGAGCGTAACGTCGAACGCCTCGACGCGCAGAAAAAAGCCGACACGTTCGGCAACTTGGTTCCCCGCGGCGTGAGTTTGCACGTCGCCATCGGCGCGCGCCAGCAGTATGCCCGTGTGTGCGCCGTGCGGACGCACCACCACCCACCGCTTGGCGCGGCCGTCGTGGGTAAGCGACGGGACATCTTCGATCAGCGCAAAGTCGAGCACGTCGACGAAGAAACGGATTGCGGGGTCGTACTCGCGGACGATGAGGGCGACGAGTTCCAGGTGGGCCATATGGGCGGTGGGACGAGAATGCTTGAACCTGTGGCGGCCGAAAGGGACAGCCAGTCAGCCCCAAAGCTTACCGGTACGTCTTCACAAGATCTACCAGTCCGAAAGGCCTTGGTCCTGCACCCTAGTACAACTGAACTCAACTTAGCGTGTCACGAAAACCGTCGGCGTTTACGCAGCGTTGACCCGGCTGTCCCGACTGATCGCCGAGGGCGACGTGGTGATTTGGGCACGTCGTCGCTACGCCCGCACGGGACGCGCGGCACGTCCGCTGGTGCGTGTGTCAGGCCGCGTCAGCTGGCCGACGATGATCCCCGTCGCGTTCGCCTCGTGCTGAACCATGCAGGGATCCTCCCGCAGATGATCGCAGCGAGACGCATCAGCAACACGTGGTCCGGGAGACGGGCGAGCGACCGATCAGGCGCGCATAGTCCGCGGGGCGCTCAACTCCTTGCGTAATTATTGAGTGTCGAGTATCAATACCAACCGCGCGACGGCCTCGTCGCTCGCAACACAAGCGATCCGCTTTTCCCATTCGCAGCGTGCGCGCGACGCCCTTGAGCACTGGACCTCTTCCGGAGAACGATATGAACGTGTCGACCCGTACGTCTCGCCCGCGAGCACGGCACAGGGCCGTGGTCCGGCACGTCGCGGCCTACATAACGATCGCCGCTTGCGGGGTGCTCACGGCGTGCGCCACACAGAGTTCCGCTGCTGCTGACAACGGAAGCCGTGCACCAGCGCCGAATTCCGTAGCGAGCAGCGCCTGCTTTCCCATAG
>Ga0105048_10001231_pt1 | contig 41489 bp, 38 predicted proteins | sample MAT05_FD_78382 | JGI IMG/M metagenome (GOLD analysis project Ga0105048, IMG submission 78382) | Freshwater microbial communities from Lake Fryxell liftoff mats and glacier meltwater in Antarctica - MAT-05 | ecosystem: Environmental > Aquatic > Freshwater > Ice > Liftoff microbial mat | place... | reverse complement strand
TACGTCTCGAGCAAGACGAGGAAGGCAGCGATCCGCGCGCGGCAAGGTGGCTGCGCATGCTCATCGCGCCAGGCCGCTCGCTGGGTGGCGCTCGACCCAAAGCCAGCGTGCTCGATGGCGCCAAACAACTTTGGATCGCGAAATTTCCGAGCGCGCGAGACACGCACGACATCGGCGCATGGGAGAGCGCGGTGGCTGCTCTCGCAGCGCGTGCCGGCATACATATGGCCGAGGTTGGGCGACGCCGCTTCGCGAGTCGACACCACACGTTTCTCACCAAGAGGTTCGACAGGACGAGCAGTGGAGAACGGGTTCATTTCGCGTCCGCCATGACCTTGCTCGAACGGGTCGACGGTGAAGAGGGCGCCAGCTATCTCGATCTCGCCCGCGTGATTCAGCGGCACGGCGCGTCCCCCGCCGCCGACCTCGAGCAACTCTGGCGTCGCATCGTGTTCTTCGTCTGCGTATCCAATGTCGATGACCATCTCAGAAACCACGGCTTCCTCCTGGGGCCGCGAGGCTTTTCGCTGGCACCGGCCTACGACATCAACCCAGTGGCGACCGGCAGCGGCCTCAGCCTCAACATCTCGGAGACGGACAACGCGCAAGACCTCGCCTTGGTGAAGGAGGTCGCAAAGTACTTTCGAGTCGACAGCCGCCGCGCCAACGTGATCGTCGACGAGGTGACCGCCGCCGTGGCCGGGTGGAGAAAAGCAGCAAAAGCAGCGGATCTTTCCCGCACGGAGCAGGACCAAATGGCGCCTGCCTTCCGCGTCGCGGAAGCGAACCGAAGCTGATCTCGCGTTCACGCGCGATTGCGCCGTTCAAAGAGCGCATCCATCGTGACCGAGACGTCGACCACCGCATGCCGATGTTTGTTGTCGGCTACGCCGTGGCTCGTCACCAGCGTCGTGAACAGCGTCTTCTTGGTTCGCGTCTCGCGACTCACATCACGTCGCCGCGGTGAGCCTCGCTCAGATCACCGCCAACAGCTCGGAGAGGGCAACAGCTCGAATCGACGGCGCGAGCGTTTGGATGCCCCCGGGCGAGCCCCGATGGACCACATAGCCGCGCACCGGCCCCTTGCCCTTCAACGCAAGGGTGAGCTCCGCGATCGCGGAGCCCATGGCTGCGCGAGGTGTTCGCGTTGCTTTCGCCTCGATCAGCAAGAGGGCGCCAGCGGACGGAACCACGAAGTCGACCTCCAGACCCTGGTGATCGCGAAAGAAGTAGAGCTCGCGTCGCCGACCGGCGTTGGCTTGCGCCTTGACGATCTCGCTTGCCACCATTCCCTCGAAGACGGCGCCAGCGAACGGCGACCGCAACAGCTCAGCGTCGGACTCGATGCCGAGAAGATGGCAGGCCAACCCCGAGTCAGCGATGTAGAGCCTCGGGCTTTTAACCAGCCGTTTGCCCACATTCTCGAAGTAGGGCGGGACGATCAAGATTTGCTGGGTCGCCTCGAGAACGTCGAGCCACTTCGAGATGCCTGGGACGCTCATACCGAGAGGGCTCGACAGATCCGTCTTGTTCAAGATTTGCCCGTGCCGGCTGGCAACCAACGCCATGAATCGACGGAAGGTGGCGAGGTCGTGGACCGCGAGAACCGAGCGCACGTCGCGCTCGAGGTACGTCTGCACATACGACGAGAACCAGAGCGAAGCGGCGCGAGGCCGCGCGACCACCTCGGGGTAGCCACCCCGCAACAAAGACACGCGCGCGCTCTCGGTAGTGGCGAGCGGCCACAGTTGAAGAACCGCCGCCCGACCTGCCATCGATTCGCTCACGCCCCTCATCAGCGCTGACTCTTGCGAGCCCGTCAGTATCCAGCGGCCGGTGCGACGAGGTGTGCGGTCGATGCGCGCTCGTATGTGGCCGAAGAGCTCCGGAACGTTCTGGATCTCATCGAGCACGGCGGGCAGCGTCAGGTCGTCGAGGAAGCCTTCGGGGTCGTGACGCAAGCGGCCCACGAGCGCCGGATCTTCGAGCAAGTGGTAGCTCGCGGCGGGAAACATCCGCCGCAACATCGTCGTCTTGCCCGATCTGCGCGGGCCTGTCAGCACCAGCGCTGGGAACTGCCTGAGGGCGGCAAGGACGCGCGGCTCGAGCTGGCGAGGTACGTAGCGCACCCAGAAAATCTAAACTAGCAGTTTGGTTTTTACAATGTTCACGCGCGATTGCGCCGTTCAAAGAGCGCATCCATCGTGACCGAGGCGTCGACCACTGCCTGCCGATGTTTGTTGTCGGCCACGCCGTGGCTCGTCAGCAGCGTCGTGAACAGCGTCTTCTTGGTTCGCGTCTCGCGCCGAAAGGTCGTGCGTTTGTCGATCAGAGTCTGGGCGTACGTCTTGTCGACTACGAATCTTTCGTCGACGAATTTCATCTCGCACAGGTTCATGCAGCCGTCTTTGCGATCGATGACGAGATCGATCTGGGCGCCGGAGTCGCTGTCACCTCTGCTGTCGTGCCGCCAAGTGGACTCGACCGTCTGGACGGAGCCGATGCCGAGTGACCAGCGCAGGGCATCGATGTGTTTGAGGCAGATGCCCTCGAAGCTGTAGCCGCTCCAAGCACGCCACGCTGGGGAGCCACGAATTCGCAACCAAGTGCCGTCAGCGCGACCGCGGTGTCGCTCGATCCAACGGAGGTGAAACAACGAGTGTTCGTCGGAGAGGCGATAGACGACGTCCTTCTTGGCCAAGCCAAACTGCGCCGTTCGCATGATGAACCCAGACGCCTCGAGCTCTTCGAGCACGTCGGACGTCCAGCCCCCGGTCGGCAGCTTGGTGGCAGCCAAGAGCTCGGTTCGGGTCAGCCCCCTTTGCCGAGTTGCAAGGGCACGGACGACCTGCTCGTGACGTTCGGCACCATCGAAGAGCGACGCGTACACATTCTTGAACTCGTGCCGCAGCATGCCGTCCTTGGCGAAGCAAAGCCGGTCGATGCACTGGGCGGGCGACTCGCCACGGGCCATTTCTTTCAGATAGTGGGGGACGCCCCCGAGCGCCATGTAGAGCTCCAAGACTTGGTGATCTTCGAGCTCGACGCGACGTGAGATCAGATACGCGCGCGTCTCTTCGAGCGTGAAGGGCGCCAGACGAAGATGACGCGTAACGCGGTTGTGAAGGCCCCCGCGCGCACGGAGCAGGTTCTCGAGCATCCAAGAAGCCGCCGAGCCGCAGACCACCACCATGAGATCGCTGCGCTTGCTCGCCCACGAGTTCCAAAAGTGTTCGAATGCAGAGACGAACCCAGACCGGCGACTGGCGAGCCAAGGCAGCTCGTCGAGGAAGACGACTCGCTTGCGCTTTCGCTTCGGCAGGCGCTCGAGCATCGCCCCCAACATCGCGAAAGCATCAATCCAATCTCGGGGCGGTGCGGGACGGATGCCTGCCCCGAACGAGCTGCCGACGGCGTCCGAAAAATTGCGCAGCTGCTGCGCGAGGGTGACACCGAACATTCCGGTCAGCTCGAAACACAGATCGCCCGCCAAGTGCTGACGCACGAGGAAAGTTTTGCCAACACGGCGACGCCCGTAGATGGCGACAAGCTCCGGCTCGCCAGAGGCAATCGCCGTATCGAGTACCTGGCGCTCGAGCTCGCGGCCAACGACGAGCCGCTTGTTGGACGATGTCATCGGACTTTAAATACGCCAAAACTAAGACAAGCGGCCATCATTTGGCGGAATTAACGAATCTATTATTCCGCCAAATACCTGCACAATCTTTTAATTTGGCGGCTTATGTCGGCCGCCGTTGCCCCGATTTTACGCAAAATCGTCTATGTTCGCCGCTAGAGCAAACCCGATCTATCGTAGCGTTGTCCCGCGATGCGCCTACTGACCTTTCCCTTCGAAGAGCTGCCGCTCGAAGCTGCCATCGATCGCAGCCGTGGCGCCTTCGTGTTGGCGCAGCTGGCCCTCGAGAAGACGGATGTGCCGCTCGCTGTGCTGGGCGTCACCGCGATTCAGCCTGGCCCGGCGATCGTGCTCGGCGCCATGCAGCACGCAGCGCGCGTCGCACCAGGCGCGTTCGACGCCGCCACCAAAATCTCTGTCGTGCGCCGAACCACCAGCGGCACGGGCTTCTGTCTCGATGGCGGCATGTTGTTCACCATGGCGCTCTCTACCGCCGACGCTGCGTTCGCCGATGCCACCGCGCGCAACATGATCAACCGCTGCGTGCGACCGCTGCTCGCTGGCTTCGCGCGCGCAGGCTTGTCGGCGACCTATCTCGGCCGCGAGTGGATCGCGCATCAACGGCATGCGCTCGCGGTGCTCGGGGTCGACCTGAGCCCGCGTGGATCCATTTTGATCGAAGCTTGGCTGACCGAGAAAGGGCAACTGTCGATCCCGCGATCAGTCGCGTCGAGCCTCGAAGCCAGTTGTGATCGCTACCGCGGGCGCCCGCAGCGCTCGCTCGAAGAGGTGGCGGCTGGCCTGTCTCGCGAGCAAATTGCCCAGCGTTTTATCGAAGGTGCGGCGGATCGCTTGGGCGGTCTACCTCAACTGGTGAACGACATGCCCGCCGCCGATGTCGCTGCCCTGCGTGTCACGCGCCCCGACGACCCGTTGCCCGCCGACTTCACGCTATTGCCGCCGATCGAAATTCCGATCGGCTTTCTGGATGTGGCGCGAACCAGCGCCGGCTCGTCATGGGTCGGCGGCGACATGTTGGCCCCGACCTACGCCCTCGGCTTCGAACCGCCTGTCGATGTATCTGTGCTGCCGATGGAAGGAGCGCAGTGGGACAACGTAAGACGCGCACGTGACGCGACGCACCAGTGTCCGTGACCAGGGTCCATGATCAGTGAATGCGTGCGACGTCTGCGCATCGAATCGCATCCAATCCCAGCATTCCTGAGCTTTCCCGCTATCAGCGAGGAAGGTATCGGGTGTATTCTCGTAGACCACTTCCTGCAAACGACGGGGTGCTTATGGCCACATTGCGCGGTTCAGTTGTATTCGCAGCCTTGGCAATCCTCGCGACGGCCTGTAGCGCCGGTGCTGGGACCTCCAGCAACTCTGACGGGCCGAACAACGGTGGGTCGAACGGCGAGGGCGGCAGCTCGGGGCCCGGCTTCGGCGTGGGCGGCAACGGCGAAGGCGCTGGCGTCGTCTCCAGCTGCACCGACCCGACTTGTGTCGGCGCCACCCCGCAAGGCAACTGCGACACCGGCCTGGCGATCGATAGCGCCAACGCGATGGACGGCGCCAAGGCAATCGGTCTCTGCAAAGAGTACACAGAGGGCACTTGGGGCGTGAAGAGCGCGTCATGGGTTCGCTCCGACGGCCAGCCGCTCACCGGTTTGCTGCTCGACGGCAAGGGCATCCTCGACAAGTTCGGGCCCATCATGCCGCGCGAAGGCGGAGCGATGCTGGCCATCTCCTCGGGCGCCGCGCGCGAGCCCGGCGACGCCGGGTTTCAAGACCCGGGCGGCTACATGAAGAGCAATTTTGAACCTCATGGCGCCCCGCCCGGCTACCCGAAAGAGTCGCCCTCGTGCCCTGGTGTCACCACCGGCTCGCCGTACGACTCTGCAGGCCTCCGCCTCGTGATTCAAACACCGACCGACGCAAAGTCGTTCAGCTACGAGTTCGACTTTTACACCTACGAGTTTCCCGGCTTCATCTGCTCGACGTTCAACGATTTCTTCGTCGCAATGTTGAACCCGAAGATCTCGACTCTGCCCGACGGCAATATCTCGTTCGACTCACAGGGTAACAGCGTCAGCGTCAACGCGGGCTTCCTGCAAGTGTGCACGGCGCAGACCGCCGGCGGCAAGGTCTTCCCTTGCGACCTCGGTCCGACTGAGCTGGGCGGTACCGGCTTCGAAGACCACGCTGCCACTAGCTGGCTGCAGACCAAGGCACCCATCGAGGCACCAGGCACCGAGATCACGCTCGACTTCCTGATCTGGGACTCAGGCGATGAAGTGCTCGACTCGACCACTGTCATCGATCACTTCTTGTTCGCAGCGGATGGGGCGACGACCGGTACCACTCCCGTTCCGGAGTGATCGCTTCGTCGTGAAACGCGAAACGGTCAGCGACCTCGCTGGCCGTTTTCGTTTTTGTCAGCCGTCGAGCAAGCGCGTCGCGAGATCGCGATAGCGATTCAACATCGGGACGAAACGCGCGTAGCCGAGCACGGCGCGCGCGATCGCAGTCATGCGCTGCTCCAAGGGCGGAACCACCAGCGGGTCGAAGCGCGGCGACTCCCCCGCTGGCGCCGCTGCCGACTCGAATTCGATCGCCAGCGAGACGCGCGGGTGGCCGCCGCCGTCGCACATCGAGCCCCAGTGAACGACGTCGAAATCCCAACCGAGCAGCGAGCCTGCTTTGGCGGGCAGCGCCCGCGCAGCGTGCAACAGCTTGTGAGTCTCGGCGAAGCCAAACGACGTGCGCTCGTGAAACGCCACGCCTTGAAGCTCGGCACCGAGGCGACTCTTGGGAATCACCATCATGCAGCCGTTCTCGAGCGTGGCGTCGCTGAGCGGGACCCACACCGAGAGGCGGCGCTGGCTGCCAGGCCCATCGACGTGAGGTGACCAGCCCGCAGCGCCTTTGACCGGCGAGACCCAGTGACAATAGATCTGCTCGCGGTGTCGGTACCCCTCGCCAAGCGCACGTGTCAGCAAACGCACCAGAGACGAGGATTGCGAGACGGCCCACACGGGCTCGCAAGCAAACGCGAACACCGCCGGCCAGCCCGCCGCCACGACACGCTCGACGATGCTGCGCAATGCCTCTGCGGCGCCCGGCGCGATCACCGGTCGTGTGGCGAAGTAGCCCTCTTCGCGAAAGTGCAGCGCGGCTCGTTCGAGCTCGGCGTCGTCGAGCCCCACCTCCGGCGGCAGCGCGGCGGTCTTGGCGAGCGCTGCCCAGTACGAAGGCGAGGTTGCGTTGCGGAGCAGAGTGTCGGTGAGCTCGGGGCTGAGCGCCGACTCGCTCAGCATTTGCTGAACGATGAGATCGACGCCCGCCTTCACCGAGTCATCTCAGTTGCTGGCCGACGCCTGCTTGGCGGGCTTCTTTTTGCCCTTTTTGCCTTTGGCGGGGCCCTTTGCGGGCGAGCCATCGGTCTTGCCGTTGCTCTTGCCGTTCGACTTGCCGTTGACTGCCGCAGCCGACGGACGAGAGAGGTCGTCGGCCATCTTGGCGGCGCGCGTCGTTTTCTCCCAGCTGAACTCGTTGCGGCCAAAGTGACCGTACGCAGCCGTCGCGTAGTAGCCAGGGCGGAGCAGCTCGAGCTCGTCGATCAACGCCTTCGGGCGCATGTCGAAGTTTTGGAGGATGTACTTCTCGAGCACCTCGTCCGCGACGCGGCCGCTGCCGAACGAGTTCACGAACACGCCGACAGGCTGCGCCACACCGATGGCGTACGCGATTTGCACCTCGCACCTGGAGGCGAGCTTGGCCGCCACCACGTTCTTCGCGATGAAGCGAGCGTAGTAGCAAGCCGAGCGATCGACCTTGGACGGGTCTTTGCCGCTGAACGCGCCGCCACCGTGACGGCCCATGCCGCCGTAGGTGTCGACGATGATCTTGCGACCGGTGAGGCCCGCGTCGCCGTTGGGCCCGCCGACCACGAAGCGGCCAGTGGGGTTGACGTAGATCTTGGTGCCCTTGTCGATCCACCTGGCGGGGATGACCTTGTTGATCACCAGCTCGCGCATCGCGTCGGTGATCGTCTTGTGCTTCACCGATTCGGAGTGCTGCGTAGAGACCACGATGGTGCCGACACGGGCGACGGCGTTGCCGTCGTACTCCACGGTGACCTGCGTCTTACCGTCCGGGCGAAGCCAGTCGACCTGCTTCTTTTTGCGCACGTCGGCGAGCTTGCGCGCGAGCTGGTGCGCGAACGAGATGGGCGCCGGCATGAGCTCGGGCGTCTCGTCGCAGGCGTAGCCGAACATCAGGCCTTGGTCGCCAGCGCCCTGCTCTTTGAACAGGCCGCTGCCCTCGGTCACGCCCTGCGAGATATCGGGCGACTGCTGCTCGATCGCAGTGAGCACGGCGCACGTGTTGCCGTCGAAGCCCATCGCCGAGTCGGTGTAGCCGATGTCTTTGATCGTGTTGCGGATGATGGTCGGGTAGTCGATCACCGCGTTGGTCGTGATCTCACCCGCGACGATCGCGTAGCCGGTCTTCACCATCGTCTCGCAAGCAACACGGCTGCGAGGATCTTCTTTCAAGAGGGCGTCGAGGACGGCGTCCGAGATCTTGTCGCACAGCTTGTCCGGATGCCCCTCGGTGACCGACTCGGAAGTGAACTGGTAGCGTCGCATTTTGCTGTTGGCCTCGCGATGAAAGGGCGAAACGCTTACAAGCGCGCGTCTTCTACGTCAATTGGCCAGGCCAGAGCTTCGCGAGAAGATGTTCGGTGGTCGGCGTATTCCGCCCTGGGGTTCGTGACCTCACCCCCTGGTCGTTTCCTCCGCATCCTGGACGAAGCCGGGATTCAAGTCCTTCGCATTGCCGCGCACACCTTCGTGAGGTCCTGCTCCCCTCTCCCGGAACGGGAGAGGGCGCCGGGGGGGTGAGGTACAAAGCAAAAGGCCGGCGTTGCCGCCGGCCTCTCTGTCATTCAAAACGGATTGGTCACAGCCCGCCGGCAGCTTCGAGCTTCTTGACGAGCTCGGGGGTGAAGGTGCCTTGCGCGAGGCGGCCGCGGACGGTGGCGAAGGTCTTCTTGAACTCGGCCTCGTCGACCTTGAAGATCTTCATCTTCTTGGACATGCGATCGTAGGCAGCGCTGTCTTCGGCTTTGATCTTCTCGGTGAGCGCTTTGGCGGCGACCGCGCCGGTGTCGACGACGATCGTGCGAAGGTCGCCGGGCAGCGACTCGAGGCGCTTGTTCGACATGATGATGGCGCCGATGGCAGCGCCGGTGATCTGCTCGCTGACGCCGTCGAGGTGGCCGCCCCACTGGAGCTGATCGACTGCGAGCGCGGGTGCGACGAGCGTGTCGATGGTGCCAGTCTTCAGGTTGGGGAGCACTTCGGGGACATTGAGGGGGACGGGCGTGGCGCCGATGACCTGGTAGAAGACCGGGGAGATCGCGTCGTCACGCCACATGTACGGCTTGCGCGTCTTCAGGTCGGAGGGCTTCGAGATGGTGCCGCCCTTGGTGAAGAGATGCGCCATGCCGACGAAGCCCCAACCGAGGTTCTTCACGCCGGCGTCTTTGAGGCCGGTGCTGAACTCACCGCCGACGGACGCGATGGCCTTGTCGACCTTGGCCCAGTCAGTGAGCACGCCAGGCATCTGCATGGCGACCACGGGCTTGTAGAACTTGCTGAGGCCGACAGCGGTGACCGCTGCGCCGTCGAGCTGGCCCGCCTTGATCTTGCCGGCCATGGCGCCCTCGTCGCCCTGCTGACCGTTGTAGTCGAACAAGAGCTGCAGCTTCTCGTCGCTCTTCTTGAAAACGGCCTTCTCCCAGATCTGGAACACGCCGCCCCAGATGCTTTGTTTGGGAGCCAGCGTTCCGAACTTCAAAACCTCGGCCGCAGATGCCTCACTGGGCAGCAAGCCAGCGAAGATTGCCAGCGCCGCAAACATCGCGACCAGCGTTTTGTGGAGTTTCATGTGTGATCACCCTCGACGAAGAACAACGAAAGCCCGCTATAGCGGAGCCTCTGCTGACTGAATAGAGCCAGCGGAGTGAATAGGGCCAGCGGAGTGGGTAGCGCCAGCGGGAGGTGGACGAGCCGAAGGCGCCCGTATTCAGCTGCGTTTGGGGTACCGGTTCAGGTTTCGGACCAAGAGCTCGGTCACTGGCGCCCGCGTAGCGCCGCTCGCGCTGATGTTGCGGGCAGCGCGGATGTGCTGAATATCGAAACCTTTGTACAGCTTGCGAACCTCGTCGGTGTCGCTGTTGGAGAGCGCCAAGAGGCACCCACGCTCATCGAGCTCGCGAAACAGATCGGCCAGGCGGCGCTGATCGTCGGGGCCGAACGCTCCGTCATAGGCAGCGAAATTCGCTGTTTTGCTGAGCGGTACGTAGGGCGGGTCGAGGTAGATCACGTTGCCACTCTTGGCCTTCTTCGCCAGGTGCTCGAACTTGTGGTTGGCGATCTCGACGCCTTCGAGGGCGCGAGAGGCGGCCCGCAGCCGCGGGTGGTCGGCGATGTTCGGCTTTACGAAGCGGCCGAACGGCACGTTGAAGATGCCGGATCGATTGGTGCGGAACAGGCCGTTGAAGCAGGTCTTGTTCAGGTACACGAGCCACGCTGCACGCTCGACGCGTGAGCCTGTGCTACGCGCGTTGAAGCGCTCTCGCACCTCGTAGAAGTGCTCTTTCGAGTGCGCGTCGCGCAGGTGCTCGAGCGCTGTCAGCAGCGACTCGACATCGTCACGCACGATCTCGTAGGCGGTGACCAGGTCGCCGAGCGTGTCAGTGAGCACGACCTTCTTGGGGGCGCGCGCCTTCTTCAGCCAGAAGAAGAGCGCGCCGCCACCGACGAAGGGCTCACGGTAGGTCCGCTTGGCCAGGTCATGCGGCAAGAGCTCGGCGATCTCGGGCGCAAGGGACCATTTGCCTCCGGCCCACTTGAGGAAAGGCTTCGGAATTTCTCGGGCGAGCGGCAGCGCGGTTGCCACTACTGTTCCGCGATCCGCTCTTCGCGAGGGCGCGGGAGCATCGCTGCCTTGATCGCCGTGCGCGTCACCGTGAGGTGCTCGACCTGTGAGCCTCGGACCACGGTCACTCGCACGGTGCTGCCAACTTGGCCGCGCATGGCTTGGCGTAGATCATTTTTGGAGAGGCCCCGCACGAAGACGCCGTCGACCATGACGATCTCGTCTCCTACCATCAGGCCGGCCGCGCCAGGCGACGAACTGCTTGGAGCTTCACGGACGTAGAGCTCGTTGCTTTCTTCGTCGCGCCCCAAAACAACCCCGATAGAGCCAATTTCCGAGCCGGCTGCGCAGGCCCCGAGCGCACTCGCGGCGAGAGATGCAACGACAGCCAAAACGGGCAGGTGCGAAGAACACTTTGCACCTGGAGCCCCGCCTGCCGCGCGGTAGCTTTCCGCCATTAGAAGATTCGACTTTTCGTGCTTCACAGAACTCTTGTCGCGGCGACCCTGATCCTTCTACACGTTTTGTTCACGCAATGGCCACGCTCGAGCCAGAAGCTTTAGCTCGCGACAGCGCTCCGGACGAGGCCGGCGGGCCGGATCCAATTGCGGGCCCCAAGGGCTGGAAGCGCCGGCTCGAAGACCCGTTCAACACGTTCTACCGCTACCCGGTCGCGCTCGGCATCACGCGCCTGCTGGTTCACACGCGCATCACGCCGAATCAGGTCTCGTTGGTGCAGCCGATCTTCGCCGCTGCCGCGGGCTACCTGCTCACCTTCGACGACTTCCGCGCGCACGTGGCCGCGGCGCTCTTGTTCGAGACGCGATCGATCCTCGATTGTGTCGATGGCTCGCTCGCACGCGCCAAGAAAATGTCGAGCCCCAACGGCCACGCGATCGACGCGATGGCTGACTGGCTCGGCGTCGTGCTCTTGTACGCCGGCATTTTCCATTTCGTTTACCACCACCCCATCCCGGGTGTGTCGCCGTTGGCAGCACTCGGCATCGTCGCGATTGCGCTGCTGCAAGGTGGCCTTCGCTCGATGGCCGCCGACTACTTCAAGAACAAGTATCTCGGCATCTACGAGCGCGCGCGGGACGACGTGCCCGAGCTCTTGCGCGAGAAGCTCTTGGGTCTCGATGAGTACGCCTCCCCGTTCGCTCGCATCGACGCGTGGATCATGCGGAATGGTCACCTGCTGTTCGAGCTCGAGCGCTTCGACCCGAACCGTGTGCGCACGCTGAGCGCCGGCGAGATCGAGCACATGTCGCGCGAAGAGCACTCGACGAAGACGAAGCTCATCGGCTTCTTGTGGAGCATCTCCAGCGGTGACGCGTTCTTGTCCTTCGTGATCGTGTCGATCTTGCTCGATCGGCTGTGGCAAGGTCAGCTGTTCTTCGCGACCGTCGGCTGCGTGTGGATCGTGCTGGTGGTGATCACCAACGTCGCCTTCATCCGCTCGTACCGTCGCGCTCGAACTTGACCCGCTAGAACTTGACGTCGCCGCCGGCGATGCGCTCGGCCTTCTCGACGTCTTCTTGGAAGTCGATCTCCGTCCAGGCGAACTCGTCGACAGGCTCGTAGCCCCACACGATCTCGCCGAACGCGATGTTCATGGCAGCTTCGTATTCTTGGTCGAGGCGGCCAGCAGCGACCTCGGCATCGAGGATCTTGCGCATCACGGCGCCTCCCCTCGGGCCGACCTTGGCAAAACCGACCGCTTCACCCACTAGATCCCAAGGGGCGTGCGGGGCAACGCGGCGCGCGATCATGCGAATGCGGCCCTCGCGGAAGCCGAGCATCATCTCTTCACCCGTCTCGTCCGAACGCCGATCGAGCAGCACGCAGCTCTCGTTCTTCGACGCGACCAGCTTGCTCATCAGCGCCGCTGGGTAGAGCACGTCGGCGTCCATCCAGATGGCGCCGTTCTCGAGCAGCGCACCCGCGACCTGCAGCGACACGATGCTGCCGCGCTCGAACTGCGAGTTCTCGATCAGCTCGATCGGCAGCGCGAACTGTTTGGCCGTCAGAAATTCGCGGATGCGCTCCTGCTTGAAGCCGACGACGATCGCGAGGCTCTCGATGCCTGCCGCGCTCAGGTTCTCGACGTGACGCTCGAGCAGCGCCTTGCCAGCGATCTCGATCAGGCACTTCGGTTCGTCCCGCTGGAGTCGGCGGCCGCGACCAGCCGCCAAGAGAATGGCTTGCTTCACGTCGAGCTCACTCTTTGATCAGTGCCCAGGCGCGCTTGTAGTCTTCGAAGGTGTCGATCTCGAGCCAGCCTTTGTAGACGTCGAGCGCCTGCACCTCTGAGCCGCGGTTGATCAGCTCTTGCACGATGTCGGTGAAGCTCGCGTCTTTGAGCGACTTGGCGTCGCCGACCGCACACTTCTTCGCGGCGAGCTCGCGATGGACGGCGTCGAGCTGTTTGGAGCCCTTTTCCGTGAACAGCGCCATGCCGATGAACTCGCCTTGAGCTTGCTCAGCCGGCACATTGCGACCGATCTTGGCGACCGAGTGAGGCACCTCGGCGCCGACGAAGCGGTAGCCCGCCTCTTGCGAGTCTTTCAGGGTCACCAGATCAGGCACGCCGCGGCCGCCGGGCGCATCGTTCTTGTCGCGCGCAGTGTACGCACGGTCGACGACCAGCGAGATGTCTGCCGGGCTCTTCAGCAGCTTCTCGAGGTGGCCACGCTCGAACAGGATGTCGCCGTACAAGAACAAGAACTGCCCGTTGAGCTCTTTGTTGGCGCGGAACAAGCTCTCGACCTCGTTGGTCGAAGCGAAGTCGTCGTTGTCGTAGTAGCGAAGGTTCGGCAGGTTGATCGCCTCCTTCTTGTAGCCGCGCACGACTGCGATGTCCTTGATGCCGCAGGCGTTGAGCACCTCGACCTGACGCTCGAGCACCGACTTGCCCTTGATGTCGAGCATCGGCTTGGGGACGTTCTCGGTCAGCGGCAACAGGCCCTGGCTCTGGCCGGCTGCGAGGATGACTGCGGTCACGCCGGGGCTCTCGCTGGGCATGAAGGCGCCTTCGTCTTTGGCCATCTGATCGACGCCGACGAGCTGGTACACGCGCGCGAGCGGCACGACCCTGTCTTCGACGCTGCCGGTGAACATCTCTTTCTTGAGCGTCTGCAGCGTCTCGGTCATCGCCTTGATCGACGAGCGAATCGCGTGGTTTGCGAAGATGATCAGCTTGAAGCCGGCCTTGTGCAGCTCTTCGACCTTGGTGTCTTTGTAGATCGTCGGCACGCACACGAGCGGCGTCGGGCGGTCCCAGAGCTTGGCGAAGCTCAGCACCTCGTCAGGGGTCTTCGACTTGGAGTGGATCAGCACCATGTCGGCACCGGCGTCGGAGTAGGCGCGGCCGCGAAGCAGCGCTTCTTCCATGCCCCAGCCAGCGATCAGCGCCTCGGTGCGAGCGATCACGACGAAATCTTTGTCCTTCTGCGTCGCCTTGGCTGCGCGGATCTTGCCGGCGTGCTCTTCGACGGGCGACAGCTCGCGCTTCACGCCAGCGTAGAAGCTGCAACGCTTGGGGAACACGTTGTCCTCGATGCACATGCCGGCGATGCCCGCGCGCTCGTACTCTTCGACGCAACGGATCACGTTGATGGCGTTGCCGAAGCCGTTGTCGCAATCGGCGATGACCGGGATCTGCGTGACGTCGGCCATCATCTTGGCGGCCGAGAGGCTCTCGGCCATCGTCAGGATGTTTGCGTCGGGCACGGCGTACGACGCCGAGATCTCGAAGCCTGACGCCCACAGGCCGTCGAAGCCCGCTTCTTCACCAATACGGCCCGAAAGCCCATTGTGTGCACCGATGATGACGATGGGGCCGGGCTGAGCCAGGCGGTCGCGGAGCTTCTTGGCTTTGCTGATCACGAATCGCCGTTACCACGGCGGCCGAAGCGCGCTCAGGGATTATCGTCGAGTTTCGGCAGCGGATAGACCGCGACCAGCCGAACCGGGCCGGCGTCGTGGTCAATCACCAGCTGGCAAGCCAGGCGTTCACCCGGAGAAGCCTCGAAGATCGAGAGAACTTCAGTCTCGTCAGCGGTCGGGTGCGTGAAAGTTTTCGCACCTTCGCGGACGTGGACGCGACACACGCCACAGCTGGCGGTGCGACAGGAAAACAGGATCGGCGCCCCGATGGCATCGCACACGTCGATCAAGCGCTCGCCGACCGGGACGTCGGCCTCTACCGAGCGGCCATTTTCGGCCGCGACGATCTGCAAATGTACCTGCGCCGCGGTCACTGCTTCGGGCAGTTCGGGTTCTGTGCGAGCGCGTCGTTCATGGCCTTGCAGGCAGTCTCCATGGTTGCCGCATCCATATTTTTCCACGCCTCTTTGGTCTGCTTTTCCGCGTCATCCATCGTCTTCCTGATGGACTCTTTCGCTGAGGGCGGCACGTTCTTCAAGGCGGCTTCAGTGCAGGCGCGCGACCTCGTCCAGTACTTGTCGCAGGTGGCACTGCCTGACGTCGGCGCCGAAGAAGGAATCGTCGCGGGACCCGAAAGCCGATTCGGGTCTTGGAGCGCCAAGAGCTTCTTCTCGGCATCTTTCAGCTTCACTTCCGCGGTGGCAGCACGATCGTCAGCGAGCTTGCGAGAAGCCTCCGATTCTTTCAGCTTCTTCGAGGCCGCCTCCAGATCTTCGTCGCGCTCGACGACCTGTTCTTTTAGGTCCTTCAGCTTCTTTTCAGCTTCTGGATCTTTGCACGCGACCACACAGGTCAACGCGAACAGCGCGGCAACGAATCGGAGGTTCTTCATCCCCGCGGCAGTCTCGCTCGAGTCGCACAAAAACGAAATGCCCCCCACTCTCGAAGAGCGGGAGGCACTTGCTGGCTGGTCGATGCTCTTGCGAGCGCTCGATCAGCTTTGCGTCACTTGGGACAGTTCGTGTTCGACGCGAGCGCGTCCATCGACATCTTGCAGGCGGCGTCGAGGGCCTCGCCCTTCATGTCTTTCCAGCTGTCTTTGATGGTCTTCTCGCTGTCTTCGAGCGTCTTCTTGGTGGACTCTTTGGCCGGCCCATCGGGTACCGCCTTCAAGGTCGCCTCGTTGCAGGCCCGGTACTTTGCCCAGTAGTCGTCGCAGACCTTGGAGCCGGCCGAGCCGCCAGGCGCGCCCGAGCTAGCTTGGCTGGCAGTCGCCTTCGCCGAACCCGAGGGGGCGCCGCTGGCCTTTGCCGAACCCGAACCCGCGCCATCAGTCTTGTCGCCACAGCCAACCGCAAAGACGGTGCCGAGCAGGAGAGCAATCGCAAACTTGTTCACAGAATCCTCCCATCCGGCAGCAAAACGCTCACCGGTTTCGACGCGGATACTGCCATGACTCGATCTGTTTAGAACAACAATCGACTCGCCAAACCGCACAAAAACAGCCAATTGTATGCCGTTTGTAGAATTGTCATCCAATTGTCGTGAGGCCGCTGCGAAGTGTCGACAGACGTTGTGATGACGTCAGCGCTGGGCACGAACGTCGCGTTCGCGTGACATGAGAGAGGGAGAGGAGAGAGCAGATCTAAACCACCAAGGAGTCCGGGATGTGACGCGTGCGCTCATCACTGTGTGAGCGGGATTTTTTGTTCGAGAGCGCCGCCGCGAGGCCGTCGCGTCACGACACACAACAAACTCTCACGCTCACACAGTGATGAGAGCATCCGCCGTCTACGGACTCCTTGGTGGTTCGAATTCTCATCTCCTCTTCTCCCCCCGCGGGTCGCGCACGAGCAGAACAGCGTGCTCGTAGCGTGGGCGTTGATCGAAGACGGCGCTGGTGGGGCCGTGGAAGTGAGGTCTCGACTGCGACGCGATCGCGGCGACCTGGAAGCCGCGGTGGGCAGCGGCGCGCGTGATCACGGCGTCGCAGCGGATCGCGCTTTGGCCGTGTGCGCCATCGGCGACCAGGAAGATGGCGCGACCCTTGGGGGTGAGCACGCGAGAGAGCGCTGTGAGCACGTCGCCCATCTGCGCTTCGAAGGCTTGTTCGGCGGCGTGCGTGCCGAGGCGGGAGAGATCGCGGCGCGCGCCGATCTCGCTCTTCTCGAAGGTGCGCTCTTTCAGCTCGAGCCAGCGGAGCCGCAGCCGGTGATGCTCGACGTAGTCGTACACGCCCGGGTACGGCGGCGAGGTCACCACCAGATCGACCGACGCAGGCGGCACGTCTTTCAACGTGCGAGCGTCGTCTTCATACACGTCGGCGCGCGGGCCCAGAGACAGCGCGGGTGCGGCCGCAGTGAGTAGCGACACCAGCTCGGCCGTCTTCTTGATGAACAGTCGCGTGGGGTAGCCAGCGGCGAGCCGGGTCGCGCGCGTGCCGGCGGCGGTGTCGCCGCGCCGGCGGCTGAGCTTGATCAAGATCGACGACAGCACCAGCTCGAGCGTCGCTTTCGTCTGTTTCTCGGCGACGGCGGCGAGACCGACCTTGAGGCCGTCGAGCTCGAGGAGCACGTGGGTGTCGAAGGCCTCGACATCGGCGGGCGGGTAGCGATGGCTGGCGCCCGACTTTGCTTTGCGACGCTCGGTGGCGACGGCTGCGACGCGTTCGGCGGCGCTGGTCAGATCAGTCAGCTCGGCTTCGTATGCGGGGATGACTTTGCGGCGCGCAAGGCGAACCGCCAGCGGGTTGGCGTCGACGCCGATCGATCGTCGACCGAGCAAGCGCGCCTCGACCAGCACCGTGCCGCTGCCCGAGAACGGATCGAGCACGACCTGCCCAGGCTGCGAAAAAGCGGCCACCAAGCGCGACGCTGTTTCGGGGTGCATACGCGCCGGGTAGGTGTGAAAGCCGTGCACGCCGGCGCGCGTCTCGTCTTCGCCAGTCTTCGCGCCAGTCTCGGCGTCGGCTGCGACGCTCGCGTTGACGGCCAAGGCGCGCGCGAGGTCGGCCGCCAGCGCAGGGTCGCCAGCGATCTCCGTCTCGCCACCGACGTGACTGAGCGAGCGGCGTTCGCGACGATCGACCGGCGTAGCAACTTCTTGCGAAGCCAGATCAGGCCGCGCGTCGACAGCGCCGCCGTCAGGGGGCTCGGCTCTTCGCTCGCGCATCAGCGCTGCCCTCGGCCTCTGCTGCTTCGGCTTCGGCCTTGGCCTCGAGCGCGGCAAAACGGGGATCTTCAGGGACCTGCGAGACGATGGGGCCTGCGTCGATGCGCACGTTGGGCGCGCCGATCTCTGCGTCTACTTGCAAGAGCGTGAACGCTTGTTGTGCTCGTTCGCCATCTGCGCCGGTCACCTTGGCGAGATCGGCTGCATTTTTGATTTGGCCTGTGCGGAACAGCTCTCGCGCGGCTGCGCCCCATGCTGCATCGATGGCCGCCAACATTTCTTTTGTCATCGCCGAGGCGCGCGCGCGTGACCAAAGGGCAATCGCCAGCGACGGCCCGGCGATGAACAGCGCCGTGAGCAGCGAAGCGAAGAAGGAGAAGAACAGTACCGGCAGCGCCACGAACAGGCCGAACGCGACGCCGACGAAGCCGAAGATGCCGAGCCCGCGCATGAAGCCGCGCTTCTTGCGCAGGTCTTCGGCTTTGCGCAGAGTCGAGCGCGCGACCTCGTCGAGCATCGCGCCCTCGGGCAGCGGCACGCGCGGCCCACCGCACAAGTTGCACACGAAGCCGAGCTCGGGGTGGCGCGTGACGCCGCCGATGCCGCGACACAGCGGGCACGTCATGCCGGTGCCGGGCTTGTCGTTCAAGTGCGCGTAGATGTCGAAGCCCGGCCCTCCGCTGTTCATGATCTGCCCCCGTTTGCGAGTACCGCTGTGACTGCCGACTCGAACAGCAAGCGGCCGTCTTCGCCGCCATGCAGCGGCTCGCTCATACGCTCCGGATGCGGCATCAGCCCCATCACGTTGCGGCTCGGCCCTGCGTAGATGCCTGCGATCGCCAGCGCAGAGCCGTTGGGGTTGGCCTCAGGCACCAAGCGGCCCTCGGCGTCGACGTAGTCGAAGGCGATTGCCGGGCCGTCGTCGGCTGGGTGCGAAAGCGCTTTGACCAGCTCGCTACTGGCTTGGAAGCGGCCCTCGCCGTGTGCGATCGGCAAGCGCAGCGCGACCTTCTTCTGATCGAGAGCGAGCGCGGTGAAGGGGCCGCGCGCCCGCGGCCGCAGGTACACGTCTTTGCATTCGAAGCGCAGGTGGTCGTTGCGCGTGAGCGCGCCGGGCAGCAGCCCGCACTCGGTGAGCACCTGAAAGCCGTTGCAGATACCGAGCACCAAACCACCGCGGTCAGCGTGACGCTTCACGTCGGCCATGATCGGGCTCACCTTCGCGATGGCGCCGCAGCGCAGGTAGTCGCCGTGAGCGAAGCCGCCCGGCAGCGCGACCAGGTCGACATTGGCAGGCAGCGCGGCGTCGCGATGCCACACGACGCTAGTCTGCACCCCGACGACATCGCGCAGGGTGCGGATGAGCTCGACGTCAGCGTTCGAGCCAGGAAAGACGACAACAGCCGCGTGCACCGGCGACCTCTACCAGTGCCCGGAGATTTCGGCAGCTGCAAAGCGTTGGTCGTGGCAGAGAGACACGATGGGCCGCTCGGGGAAGGTCGTCTTTGCGCTGCGCTCCGACCCGGCGCGCACGCGGGACGGCGACCAGCGCCTCGTTCGTCTGATCGCGCTGGCGTACGGCGCGGTCGCGATCGCCGGCGGCACCCTCGCGTACTACTTCGCCGGTGGGCAGCCCCTCGTCCATCCGCGTCCGTGGTTCATCGTGCCTGGTTACGCCGCGGCTCCACTCAGCGCCGCGTTGGGGGTCGCGCTCGCCTTCGGCATCGTGCTGTTCACGCGCGTGACAGTCGGCCGCTATCGCTGGGCGCAGCGCCTACACCTCGAGCTGTCACCCATCGCGCGGCGCTTCGACTCGAACCAGATCTGGCTGTTGGCAGCCATGTCGAGCCTCGGCGAAGAGCTCTTGTTTCGATCGTTCCTGACTCCGCTGGTGGGTCTGTGGCCAGCGGCGCTGCTGTTCGGCCTGCTGCATCAAGTGCGTGGCCCCAGCCGCTGGGTGTGGGCGCTGTGGGCGTTCGTCGTGGGCCTGTCGTTCGGAGCGCTGTTCGCTGCGACAGGCTCGATCGTCGGGCCGATTCTCGCGCATGCGCTGGTCAACGGGACGAACCTCGGGTTCTTGAAGAGCTACCAGCCGCGCGCAGAAGCGGCGGTTTAGCGACTGCTACAGGCAGTCGCACAGCACATCGCCAACGTTGCATTTGCAAGGCGCTTTCGGGGCGTCGAGGGCGCTCGGTCTCGGTGGGGGCGCTTTTCCCTGCTTCGCCAGCGTCTCCGTTTGTTCCACATAGGCTGCGTCGAGCTGGGCACGCAGGAGCTTCTGCTTGATCTCATCTCGCTCCACACGCATCGCGTCGACGAGCGACTGCACTTTCTCCGCTTGGCCAGCAGCTTCTTTCGATAATCGCGTGACGGCGGCGGAATCACGCGCTGCGGCCTCTTCTCGATGGGTCTGCTCGGCCGACGTTTGGGTGCGTCGCGCTTCCAGCTCGCGCGAGAGGGGCGTGTCACAGGCGGGGAGCGGGACACAAGCAATCGCAACCAGTAGCGCTTGGGAGGGACCGCCGCGCGCAAGGCGCGCAGCGCCGAGCACGGCGAGGGTGGGCCACACATCACTGTTCCGCTTTCACCTGCTCAGCGCGCAGGCGCGACGTTACTTGTCGTCGTCGGCGGGCGGCGGATTGCTCCAACCGGAATCGAGCGACTCGGGCGGCGGGGGGATCTTGGGAGCGTCTTCCGCAGGCGGCGTCGGCTCTGCGACCTTGGGCTCTGCGACCTCGGGCGCTGCGACCTCGGGCTCTGGGGGGGTGCCTTTGGGCATGCCGACTGGCGGCGTGACGGCGCGGACCCCGTGCGCAGGGGAGAGCGACCGCATCGCACCGGCGAAGCCTGTCTTGGGGACGGGCAGCGCAGGCTTGGGAGGCTTGGAACCGCTCGGCTGTGTCGCTTTGAACGGCGACGGCGTTGGTCTCGGACCGAACGTGGGGCTCTTCGTCGGCGCCGAAATGGCAGGCATGCTCGGCTGCGTCGTGCTCGATTTCAGTCGGGGCACGAACGCACCTGATCGCGGTGTTCCGGACGCGGGCGTGGGTTTCGACGGGCTGAAGGGGCGCGGCGCGGGCAGCGGTGTGCCCAGCGCAGGCTTGCTGGGAGCCGTGGCAACCGGTGGCGTCATCGAGGGCATGGTGACGGAGGCCTCCTTGGGAGGCGTCTCCTTGAGGCGCGGCGTTTCTACGACCGGCGGCACTGCTGTGGTGGGCGTGGGCTCGTGTGTCTCGGCTGGCCCGGTGATCGAGTCCATCGAGACATCCACCGACAGAGGTGCGAGCGACACCGGATCGATCGAGATTGGCGCGATCGACACGGGCTCTGCCGAGATCGGCGGAGCAGAGATCGGCGGAGCAGAGATCGGCGGAGCAGAGATCGGCGGAGCAGAGATCGGCGGAGGCTCGACAGGAAAAATCGACAGCGAGCCACCCTCTTCCGAAGGAGGCGCGCTCGGTGTGAGAACCGGGGGTAGCGGCGTCGCGTGATTCGGGCGCGGCGAGCTGCGCGCGATCGACTCTTTCCAAGACGCGAGCGGCGCGGAGCTCGGCCGATTTTCAACGGCGCGCGCTTCGTCCTCCAGCCGGGCTGCCTCCATCAAGAGTCCGTTGATGGGTAGCGACGCCTCGTTGGGCGTGGCTGGGTGCTCGGTGGGGACCAGCGAAAATTTCCCGGTAATCCAGTGCATCGCAGTGCGAATCGCGTCGAGCGGCGGGACGGTTTTGCCATCCAGCGTGGTACTGGCCACGTTGCCTGCTTCAATCGTGAACTCCGCTCGTTTACCCGCGCTTCGCAAGAGCAGCTTGCCGCTGCGCCGCTCCAGATCGACGAGCGTGAGCAACGTACCCACCGACATCTGCGCGAGATCGCCGGTCATCGCCGCGCCTGCCGGAGGAATCGAAGCCAAGCTCGCGCGACCCTTGTTCAGGCGCGCCGCCATCTGAATCAACGCGTCGACCTGCGCGACGACTTCGTCGATGCGGAATGGCTTCGTCAGATAGGCATCGCCGCCTACTTGAAAACCTTCGAGCCGATGCTCGCGATCATCCAGGCCGGAGAGAAATACGAAGGGTGCTGTCGCGATTTTCGAGGGGTGCGAGCGGATCTTCTTGGCGACCCAGTAGCCATTGTGGTCGGGCAGATCGACGTCACAGACGATGCAATCAGGCTGTTCTTCGACTGCTTTGAAGAACCCGTCGGCCGCGTTTTCCGTGATCGTGATCTCGAAACCGGCCTCTTTCATCGCCACGGCGAGCAGGCGGCAAACCCACTCATCGTCGTCGATGACAAGGACGCGGCCTTTGGACATTGCTGCGAAAACGGTATCACGCACGTACAGGAGGCGGCCAAGTGGGAGACCCTTACGTAAGCGGTGTCCCGGGAGAATGACGCGCGAAACTGCTACGCTGGCGGCGGTGACTCGGGAACGCGTGATCATTGCCATGAGCGGAGGCGTCGACTCCTCCGTGGCGGCGGCGCGCTTGGTGCAGGCGGGCTACGAGGTCGTGGGGGTCACCTTGCATCTCTGGGACTACCCGGACGATGGCGAGCGCGGACGCTGCTGTGCGCCAGAGGATCAATACGACGCGCGCCGTGTTGCGGACCACCTGGGCATTCCGCACTACACTTTCGATCGCCGCGAGCTCTTCGCCGCCAATGTGGTGGCCCCTTTCGTCACGGATTACCTCGCCGGCAAGACGCCGAGCCCATGCGTCGCATGTAACCGCACGGTGAAGCTGCGCGAGCTCTTGCCGCTGGCAGACAAGCTGGGCGCGCGCTTCGTGGCGACCGGTCACTACGCTCGCGTCGAGCGCAACGACGAGGGTCGCCTCGAGCTTCATCGCGGCCACGACGAACGCAAAGATCAGTCCTATTTCCTCCATATGTTGCGCCAAGACGAGCTCGCCCGGCTGCTGTTGCCGCTCGGCGAAGCCAGCAAAGAAGAGGTGCGGGAGCAAGCCGTGCGCCTCGCATTGCCCGGCGCAGGCAAGGGCGAGAGCCAGGAGCTCTGCTTCGTGGCCAGTGGTCGTTACGATGCCTTCGTCGAGCAGCGAGCGGAGGGTCGCGTGCGCCCGGGTAAAATTGTCGACGGCGACGGCCGCGAGATCGGTCACCACCCCGGCGTGCATCAATTCACCGTCGGTCAGCGCAAAGGCCTCGGAATCGCGCTCGGCAAGCCTGCGTTCGTGGTGGGTCTCGACGCCGAAAAGGGAGAGGTGAAGGTCGGCACAGAAGACGACCTCTTGGCCGACGTGGCCGTGCTCGACGAAGAAATCGTGTTCGCCGACGGCGTGTCACTGCCCTTCGAGGCGATGGTGAAGGTGCGCGCGCGCCACGGCGGCGCACGAGCGACAGTCGAGCGCGATCTCGATGGCGCACGCGTGTTGGTTCGCTTCCACGAGCCTGTGCGCGCAGTGTCGCCGGGCCAGGTGGCGGTCGCCTACGCGGGCACGAAGGTGCTCGGAGGCGGCGTCATCCGCGAGGCGACGAAGAACCCATGAAGCGGCGCTACTTGTCGATCGCAGCTGGGTGTGGCCTCGTCGCCTCGCTCGGAAGCATCTCGTTCTCGTGTGTCTCGATTGGTGAAGGCAGCGGCTCGGTGATCAGCACGGCGCTGATCGCCAAAGATTGCTGGAACGGCGGGTTCGACCTCGATCCGGACTTTTTCGTAGCTGACCCGTTTCGCAACACGATGCAGCTGCGCATTCAGCGCGGCAGCGACTTCCTCGAGGTCTCGGACAGCCTGGTGGTGCTGATCGACGACACCGAGGCCGTGCGCGCGATGCTCGGTCAGGACATTCCGGTGACTTTGCCGCTTGGTGTCTCTCCCCCTGGCATCGCCGAGGGCTCGATCTGCAGCGACCTGGCGTGCACCTCACCCGTCCACGTTGCCTTGTATTTGCTCGATTCCTGCCACGCGCAGAACATCGTGCTGTACGGGACAGGCGGAACCATACGCTTCGACGAGCTGTTCAGCGGCGACTTGAACGAAGCTGACGCAGCCGAAAAGCTGATCGACGCCCAGTTCGACATCACCGTCGGCGACCCCCGCAACATCAGCTTGGAAGGGCGATCACTCGGTGAGCTGAGCGACACCAGCGATCTGAGCGGTCGCTTTCGCTTCTACTTCCAGCGTGGCCAGCCGGCGCAGCCGTTCCCGTAGGCCCTGCACACCGCTCGTACACAGCTTACCCACACCTGTGCGCGATTTCCTCCGTGCCAAGTGGAAACCAGAGCGGGCGCTTGCGGTTGAATTGCGCCTGTCTAAGTGCGCGCTCGGGGCAATGCGGTAGAAAAGCGAGGGTCGGTGGCGCTAAGCTTGCCGGGAGATGGCTGCACCGCCGCCCCGCCCCACCGCCCGATCGACGGGGGCCGCGCGCGCGGGTGCCGGCGCCGCGCCAGGTGCTGGCGCCGCGCGTGGGCTGCCGAGGTCCTCTCATTCGCAGCAGTCGAGCGGCGGGAGTGGATCGAGCGCGACCAGCGCAAAAGGCGACAAGGCCCCCGGGACGTTCTTCTTGGGGCGCTACCGAGTCGTCGAAGAAATCGGCATCGGCGGCATGGCCAGCGTGCATCTCGCGCGCATGGATGGGCCGGGCGGCTTCCAGAAGTGGGTCGCCATCAAACGCATCCACCCGAACCTGGTTGAAGACGATCAGTTCGTCGACATGTTCCTGGACGAGGCGCGCATCGCGGCTGGCATCAATCACGCCAACGTCGCGCAGGTGTTCGACCTCGGCAAAGACGAGGGTACCTACTGGATCGCCATGGAGTACCTGCATGGCGAGCCGCTACGCGAAATGATGCGTCGCTGCGAAGAGCGGCAGCACTTCATGTCCCCCGAAATTGCAGCGCGCATGTGCGCTGACGCGGCGGAAGGTCTGCACGCGGCACACGAGCTGCGCGGAAAGAACAATCAGCTGCTCGGGCTCGTGCACCGCGACGTCACGCCCCACAACCTGTTCATCACGTACGAGGGCTACACCAAGGTCGTCGACTTCGGCATCGCCAAGGTCGCAGACCGTCTGTCCGAGACGCGCGCCGGCACGCTGAAAGGCAAGCTCGCGTACATGTCCCCCGAGCAAGTGCGCGGACAAGACGACGTCGACCGCACGACCGATATTTTCGCGCTAGGTGTCGTGCTCTGGGAGCTGACAACAGGTCACCGCCTCTTCCGTATGGATACGGATCTCGACACGCTCGAGAAAGTGCAGGCTTGTGTCGTGCCCCCACCTTCTACCTTGGTGCAGGGCTACCCGATCGAGCTCGAGAGCGTGGTGATGAAAGCGCTCGCGAAACGAAAGGCGGATCGATTCCAGACGGCCCGGGAATTTTCGCGCGCGCTGAACATGTATCTACAGCGCCGAGGCGTGCTGGTCGGGCCTGAAGAGGTGAGCGAGTTCGTGCGCGAGCTGTTCGCAGATCGCATCAAGGCACGCGAGGCACACCTGGCCTGGGCGGCTGACGTCACCGGCACGATCAACATCGAGCAGCTCAACGCCATGAAGGCGTCGCGCAACGCCGGTCAGAACGGCGAAACCAAAGGTATCGCCCAGCGCGACGGCTCGCTCAAGAGCATGTCCGACTCTTCGGACGAAGGTCCGGCGACAATCGCAGTCAGCGCTGCCGACATGGGTCGCCCGTCGGTACCGGGGCCACCCACGCTCGCGATGCGTCCGTCGCAGGCCGGTCGTGGTGGCCCGATGGCTCAAACGGGGCCGATGGCTCAGGGCCCGCCGGGTGGCCACGGAGTGGCGGCGAACGGCCCTGCCCCGCGCCAACCAACACCGCCGGCACGGCCGACAGTGCCTCACTCGCCGCAGGCCAAGGGGCTCGCGACGACTTCCTTGGTGGATGACGACGAGGACATCCCGACGACTGTCGCCACGCGCGAGCAGGTGAAGGACCTCGCCTTGGTGGGCAGGTCGCAGCCGGGCTCACGCCCGCCGCCCGTTCGGCCTACACAAAATTCGCTATCTTCGATCCGATCTACCTCGATGGGTTTGGCACCCGTTGGCGGTTACATGGCGCCGAGCAGCCTTCCGCAGGGTGGCGGCAGTGCTCCACCACCCACGTTCGGTGCGCCCCCTTCGCAACACGGGTTGGCGCACACGATGGCCCTGCCGCCCGGCAGCAATCCGGGCAATCCAGGCTTCTTTGGGCCAGGGTTTCAGGGTGGCGGGCAGCCGCCGAACCCGCCACCGCCGAACAACAACATGCCCGCGTTCGGACCCCCGCCGTCGATGTCGCAACCCCTCAACAGTGGGCCTTTTCAGCCGCTCTCCGGCCAGCTGGGTCAGCAGGGTCAGCAGGGTCAGCACGGTCAGCACGGTCAGCACGGTCAGCACGGCATGCAGCCGATGCAGGGTTACGGCCAGCACGGTCAACAGCACGGCAATCAGCAGGGCGGCTACAACCCGATGGCGATGCAGGGCTACGGGCAGCAGGGCCAAGGTCAGCAGGGCCAAGGTCAGCAGGGCCAAGGTCAGCAGGGCCAAGGTCAGCAGGGCTACGGGCACGAGCCGCCGAACCTCGGTCAGCTCCCCACCCGACCCCCTTCCCAGGTCGAGACGGCGCTTTCGCTCCCACGACCCGATCCAATTCAGATGTGGTCGGCCGCACAACAAGCCACACGCAGCGGCGAGAGCATGAGCACCTTGGTGCTGATCGCAGTCGCCGTGCTCACCGCGATCTGCGTGCTCGCGTTGGGTGCGCTCATCTACTTCAAGTCTCGCGTCGGCTGAGCTCGTGGCAATAGCGAGTAGCTCCGCGCGTGCGCGCATTGAATCGATCGCCGCAGGCGGCCTCGGCTTGGCGCGGTTGCCAAGTGGCGAGATCGTCTTCCTCTCGCGCGTGATCGACGGCGAGCTGGTCAGCTTGCGAACGGGCCCCACAGCGCGCGCCGCGGCGCTCGAGCGCATCGTGGAGCCGTCGACACATCGCGTGGTGCCCGCGTGCCCTTTCGCGCAGAGCTGCGGCGGCTGCGACTTCATGCACATCGACAGCGATCATCAGACGCTGTTGCACACGCAGATCGTCGAGACGTTGCTGCGGCACGCGTGTGGCAGCTGCCCGCCGGTGACGGTGCACGCGCCCAGCGCAGCGCTTCGCTATCGGTCGCGCGCACGATTTTCGCTGCGCTTCGACAAAGGCAAAGCGCGCTTCGGCTATCGGGCACACGCTGCGCGCGAAGTCGTCGCTGTCGACGATTGTCTGGTGCTGCACGAAGATCTCGTGCGGGCAGCGTCGCTCGTCACCTCGTTCGTCGCCGGCGGGCGCGGCGAAGCCGATCTGTCGGTCGCGTTCGGGGCACGCGCAGGAACACGCTTGCCTGTGATCGATCTGTCGATGACATCGGACCCACCTCCCCGCTTCATCGCCCAGATCGCAGAAGCGTGCGGCGAGACTGGCGTGCTCGCAGGTGCCCGCGTCTCCCTTGCTGGCGCCCTGCGACCGCTCGTGTTTGGCGACCCGCGATCGGTTCAGCCAGGCGCGGACGGCATGCCGATCGCGATTCGCGCCGGCGGCTTTGCGCAAGCCAGCGACGAGGGCGCGCTCCTCTTGGCGACGCGCGCGGCCGACCTCGCGCGGCCTGAAGGCCTGGCCGTGTTCGAGCTTTTTTCCGGCAGCGGCACGCTGAGCGTCGCGATCGCCCGCGGTGCCCGCACTTTCACGTCAGTCGAAGAAGACAGCGAAGCGGTCGCCTGCGCGCGGCAAAATTTCGAGGCGCGCGGGCTCACTGGCAAGCTGCGCGTAGGCAACGCCGAAGAGACCGAGCTGCCAGCGCAGCTCGACATGGTGGTGCTCGATCCGCCTCGCGCGGGCGCCCCCGGTGCCGTGCGCGCAATCGTGAAGGCCAAGCCGAAGCGCGTCGTGTACGTCTCGTGCGATCCGCCGACGCTCGCGCGCGATCTCAAGACCCTGGTGGCCGGGGGTTATGCGCTCGAGGCAGTCGAAACGGTCGAGCTGTTCCCGCAAACCAGCCACGTCGAGACAATCGTCGCGCTCGGCCGCGCGCGTGCCAAGAAGTAGCCATGATCTCGCGTCTCGATCCGCGCTTGCGCTCCGAAATCGCGGTGTATCGGCTGGCGTTCACCTGCGACCGCTGCGCTTCTTTCGACGAGCCCACCGGCAGCTGTTCGCTCGGCTACCCGAATGAAGAACACCGGGAGCGCGGGCTCGAAGGCGACAGCCTGGTGTTCTGCAAGGAGTTCGACCTCGCTTGAGAGGCTCGCACGCGCCTTCGCTCCGCACGCTCGTGCGGCGCGCGCTGGCAGAAGCCGGCGTGCCTGCGAAGGCTCACTTGCTGTGCGCGTGCTCCGGAGGCCCTGACTCCAACGCGATGTTGAGCGCGCTCGCATCGCTGCGCGCAGACTGCGATCTGTCGCTGTCGGCGATGGGAGTCGATCACGGATTGCGGCCCGAAGCCGCCAGCGAGCTCGCCGTGGCAGCCGCACTGGCGGCGGATCTATCAGTGCCTTTTGCGACCAAGCGCGTCGCGCTCGAACGCGGCTCCAACCTGATGGCCCGCGCCAGGGCTGCTCGCTACGAGGCGCTGCGAGCGGAGCGCGGGCGTATTGGCGCATCCTTCATCGCGACCGCGCATACAGCCGACGACCGGGCCGAGACTGTGCTCCTGAGACTCCTTCGCGGCAGCGGCGCGCATGGGCTGGGTGTGCTGCCTCCGCTCGACGGGGACTTGCTGAGACCCCTGGTGCGGGCGCGTCGCTCGGATGTGGAGCGCCAGCTCGAGCGCAAGAAATTGCCTTCGGCCTCCGATCCATCGAACCTGGACACCCGTTTCGTCCGCGTCCGGGTCCGCCTCGAGCTGTTGCCATTGTTGAGCTCACTGTCGCCCCGAATCGTGGAGACTCTGTGCCGCCTCGCGGACGAGCTGTGGCTGGGCAGAGGCGCCACACAGCCCATGTCACCCCTGGGTCGACGCCAACGTGAGGCGCTTTTGCAGGGCGTTTCGCTACGCGGACAGGGGCGCGTGCGCACCGCCGAATCCAAAGAAGTGTTGGCGCGGCTGATTGGGGGAGACCTCGTGGTTACAGAGGTTCCATCGGCGCGGAAACGCAGGTAGCGAGCCAATCCACGCTGGCAACCCGCCACAAGAAGCGCCAAGGTTACATCGACACCTTCTTTTCCCGTCCCTATGATGCGCCACGACCGAGACTCCTCGGTCGCCCCGTCAAATGCCCTCTCTGTTCGAGGTTGACTCGTGAAGCAATCGCACAAGACCCTGCTCCTCTGGATCCTCATCGCGACGATGTTCTTCGCGATCTGGCACATTCTGGAGCCGAGCGCGAAGCCCAACACCGAGGTGGCTTTCAGCGAGTTCATCAAGCTGGTCGACGCTCCCAAAGAGCAGCAACACGTTGAATCGGTCGCGATCAAACAGCGCGAGTACACCTTCACCGTTGTCGACCCGACGAAGAACAACGCCAAAGAGACGAAGGTTACCGTAGCCCCGCCGACGGGCGAGGCCGAGCAGACCATTCAAGCTTTGGTCAAGGCCGACGTCCGGGTGAACTTCGAGAAAGACGAGGGCTCGAGCTTCTGGTCGGGCGCGCTCATCACCATCCTCCCGATGATCTTCCTCATCGTGATGTTCTACCTGTTCATGCGGCAGCTGCAGGCCGGTGGTGGCAAGGCGATGAGCTTCGGCAAGTCGCGCGCACGCCTGCTGTCCGAGAGCGCCAACAAGGTGACTTTCGCCGACGTGGCCGGCATCGACGAGGCGAAAGACGAGCTCGAAGAGATCATCGCCTTCCTGAAAGATCCGAAGAAGTTTCAGAAGCTCGGCGGCCGCATCCCGAAGGGCGTCCTGATGATGGGCCCCCCGGGCACCGGCAAGACGCTGCTCGCTCGCGCCATCGCGGGTGAAGCTGGCGTTCCCTTCTTCAGCATCTCCGGCTCCGACTTCGTCGAGATGTTCGTGGGTGTCGGCGCCAGCCGTGTGCGCGATCTGTTCGAGCAGGGCAAGAAGCACGCGCCCTGCATCATCTTCATCGACGAGATCGACGCTGTCGGTCGTCACCGCGGCGCAGGCCTGGGCGGCGGCCACGACGAGCGCGAGCAGACCCTGAACCAGCTCCTCGTCGAGATGGACGGCTTCGAGTCCAACGAAGGCGTCATCATCATCGCCGCCACCAACCGCCCCGACGTGCTCGACCCGGCGATCATGCGGCCCGGCCGCTTCGACCGTCGCATCATCGTCAACCGCCCCGACGTCCGCGGTCGCGAAGGCATCCTCCGCGTCCACACCAAGAAGGTGCCCCTGGGCGCCGACGTCGATCTCGACATCATCGCTCGAGGCACCCCCGGCTTCGTCGGCGCCGACCTCGAGAACTTGGTCAACGAGGCCGCGCTGCTCGCGGCTCGCCAGGACAAAGACGTCGTCGGCATGCTCGATTTCGAGATGGCCAAAGACAAGGTCCTGATGGGCACCGAGCGCCGCAGCATGGTCATCAGCGACGAAGAAAAGAAGACGACTGCCTGGCACGAGGCCGGTCACGCCCTGGTCGCCAAGCTGCAAGACAAGCTCGCCGACCCGGTGCACAAGGTGACCATCATTCCGCGCGGCCCCGCGCTAGGCATCACCCAACAGCTCCCGAAAGAAGACCGCCTGTCGATGAGCCGCGCCTTCGCCATGACGCGCCTCAGCGTGCTCATGGGTGGCCGCGTCGCCGAAGAGCTCACCTTCGGTCACTTCACCACGGGCGCGTCCAACGACATCAAGCAAGCCTCCAGCTTGGCTCGCCGCATGGTGACCGAGTTCGGCATGAGTGATCGTATCGGCCCGGTTCACTACGGCACCGACGACGACAACGTCTTCCTCGGCAAAGACTTCAGCATGCCGCGCCGCTACTACTCCGAGAGCGTCGCACAGCTGATCGATGACGAAGTAAAGCGCCTCGTCGAGGAGGGTCACGAGGCCGCACGCGCCATCCTGACCGAAAACCGCGAGACCCTCGACAAGCTCGCGCAAGCCCTGCTCGACCGCGAAACGCTCGACGCCGAAGACGTCGACGCGATCGTCACCGGCCGCGCCCTGATCGATAAAGAAAAGGTCATCATCCCCTCGTACGCCGACCGCGAACGAGCCGCCAAAGAGAAGCGCCGTTCAGCGAGCATCTTCGGCGCCCCGAAGCCCGCTCCCAGCACCTAGTAGCTGTCGGTCACGGCATGCAGCCCTCTCGATTCGTCGAGGGGGTTTTTTGCTTTTGTGCCGGAGAGCAGCAGATATTTACCGCAGAGGCGCAGAGAAGGAGACGCAAGGGGCGCAGAGATTTTTTGTGTGGGTGCTGCGCGCCTGCGCTGACTGCAGCGAGCTCAGCGTCCTGCGGCCTCGACGCCCGCGCCACTTCGAGAACCGAACCCAAATCTTCTTCTTTGCGCTCTCCGCGTCTCCCCCTCTGCGGTCCCGGTAGGGACGGCCCTTTCGAACCGCCCCCCGGACAGATCCCGGCGAGCGAATTTCCCGCACCGGGCTCCCACCGATAGGTCTACGGGGCTTTGAGCCGCTGCGACGGCCACGGGTGGCAGATCGGAGTCGGCCGCAGCGCGAAGCGCTTTTCGAAGCGAGCTTTCTGGCTTCGCCGTTGCAACGCGCGGTGCCAGGTTTGCTCGACGGCACGCCGAAAGGTCGCGAGCGCGCGGGAGTTCGTGGGCACGCCATAGTAGCGGGCGTGTCCTCGAACCACGGCGCTCAGCCAGCGATGTTGGTCCATGATCGGCAAGTGTCGCCGTCTTGGGATCTCCTCTCGGAGCATCGCGAGCTTGGCCTTCGCTTCTTCTTGGAGGTGCGTCGTTGAAGTTGGAAATCTCCTGCTCGACTTCGCCCACAGATGTGGGTGAAGCCGAGAAAATCGAACTTTCTCCATTGTTGGACCCACCGATCGAGCACGTAGTGCAGAAAGATGTTCGCAAGGAGAGGACTGATGACCCCGCCTTGTGGCGCTCCTTCGTGCACTTCGTGAAGCTTCCCTTCCTCCATCACGCCAGCCTGCAGCCACTTCATCAAGAGGCGCACGAAGCGCTTGTCCCCGATCCGATCTCGAGCAGCTTCTTCATCCACGCGTGATCGATCGTGTCGAAGAACGCGCGGATGTCCGCGTCGAGCACCCAGCTCACCTTCCTGCTATCGATAGCCACAGCGACAGCGTCGAGCGCTCGATGTTGCGACCGGCCAGGCCGGAAGCCGTACGAGAACCCGACGAACTCGCTCTCTTCGTAGATCGGCTCCATCAGCATCCGCGCTGCTTGTTGGACGACCTTGTCTTCCAAGGCAGGGATCCCGAGCGGCCTTGGTTTCCCATCGGCCTTTGGGATGTACACACGACGTACCGGCTGCGGATGGTAGCTGCCGCGATGCACGCGGCCTTCGAGATCCAGCAGTCGTGCCTCGAGATTCTCGCCGTACGTCTGCCAGGTCTCTCGGTCGATCCCAGGCGCCGCATCTTTGCGCAGGCGTTGGTACGCCTCCTTCAGAAGCGGCACCTTGATGTGGCTCAGCAAGGTGTTGAGCTGCCCATTCCGAGGTAGGACTTGCTTCTCAGCTCACCTGCTTCCTCATGCCGGTCTCCCGGCGCATCCCTCTGCGGTAAATATCCCTCTGGCGCTTCTAAAGCGAAGGCTCACCTTCGTCTGGCAGAAGCGCCTCCAGCGCGCCGGGGTCGAGGCCGAGGGCCATCTCGACCGCGTCGTCGCCGTCGGGGTAGTAGGCGCGACGCACGCGGACGGCCATGAAACCGAGGCTGCGGTAGAGGCGGATGGCAGCGGTGTTGCTGCGGCGGACTTCGAGCAACACGAGGCGCATGCCGAGGGCGCGGGCGTGCTCGATGGCGGCGCTGGTGAGGGCGCGGCCAGCACCAAGGCGACGCGCGGCGAGATCGACGACGACGCTGAGGATGTGCAGCTCGTCGGCGACGCGCCAAGCGATCAGGATGCCGGCAGGCGCGGCGGGTGCGAGCCAGACGGCAAACGCAACGCCGAACGGGCGCTCGAGCTCGGCGGCGAGGTCGAAGCTCTGCTCGGCGAGGCCGGCTCGTGCATAGGTCTCGATCGCGTTGCGATGCTCGAGCAGGTGCGTCGCTTGCTGGACGCGGGCTGCGAGCAGCGCCGCCGTCACAGCGGGAGAACGGTGGGGCAGCCGGAGACGAACTGAATGTCTTTCACTTCGCCGTTCTTCAGCTGTTGGCAGGCGTCGCCGGTGATCTCGATGGTGTCGGCGTCGACCCAAACCCAGCCGTTTTCAGGGTCTTGCGGCACGACGACCTCGTCGAAGTAGACGTTCGTCTTGCCGGGCACCTCTGGTGCGTCGTCGAGATCGAAGGTGCACGAGACCAGGGCGCCGGCGATGTCTTTGAACAAGCCTGCCAGCGCGCCGAGGTCGTCGACTTTGTAGTAGTAAGTGTCGGCGTTTTCTTGCGGGACGCCGCCGACAGAGGCCATCTGGTTGAGCACACCGGAGAACAGCTCGGTGCCAGGAATGCCAATCACGTAGACGTCGGTGCCCGCGTCCGCGAGGGCTTTCACCGCGAGGATGGACGCGGCGCGGTCGACGCAGTTGCCTGGCGTACCCTCTGGCGGCTCACAACAATTGCCGGAAGGGCACTCGCCGAAGATGTTGACCATGCATTCGGACGCTCCGCAGGTTGCGTTGAGGTTGCAATTGGGTGCGCCGTCAGTCGCGAGGATCACCGCGCGCGGTCCCGAAAAATCGGCCACGATGGGTGCCATCGCCGTCAGCGTCGCAGCGGTCGGTGTGCCGCCGAATGGCGCTTTCCCGATCGCGCTGGCAAAGTCGGACCCGGCGCCGACAGTGGGCTCGAATACCTGTTCGCCAGGCTCGCAGTCGCTGCTCACGCTCGACTCGGGGTACATGGCGGCTCCTACGCGCACCAGCGAGCCGAGACTGTCGACCATGTCGACCGCCGCTTCTTGGACACGCTCGAGCCGCGTTGCACCCGACTCGGGATCGATTTCAGCCATGCTGCCAGAGCGATCGATCACGAAATAGATCAGCGGGTACTTGCTCTGGGCTTGGTGAACCTCGGCGCCGCAGATGGACGCGCCATCGGTCTGGAAGCCGTTGCCCGAGCTGGCATTGCCGCTGGGGTTCGCGTTGTCGCCGCCGCCATCGTCATCGACGCCGTGATCACGCGGACCACACGCGCCCCACAACAAGAGCGCGGTCACCGAAGCAGAAATTCCGAAGCCAACGGAGGCGCGCACGACAGCGAGCAGCGTATCACGGCTCTCGATAGAAGCGCGGAACGCGCCGAGAGATACTGGTGATCACCTCCCACGGGATGGTGCCCACCCAATTCGCGATGTCTTCCGCGCTGATGGCAGCCGAGCCCAGCGGGCCCTCTTGGTTGCCCAGCACGACGACCTCGTCGCCGACCCGGACCCCGGGGATCGCCGTGACGTCGATGCTGGTCAGATCCATCGAGACGACGCCTGCCACGGATGCACGTTTGCCGCGCACGAGCACCGCACCTTTGTTGGAGAGCGCGCGCGACAAGCCGTCGGCGTACCCCATCGGGATCGTCGCCACGACGCGCGTGCCGATCGCCGCCCACGTGTGGCCGTAGCCCACGCGGTCTCCATCGGCGAGCGTGCGCAGCGCGACGATCTCGGTTCGCACGCGCATCGCAGGTCGCAGCTCCTTCGCGAAGTCGCCGAACGGCGCGCCCGGCCCGAAGAACGGGCTGATGCCGAAGAGCGCGATGCCCGGACGCACGGCTCCGAGCCGGGAGCTCGGAAACGCAACCGACGCTGCGCTGTTGGCGACGTGGCAGAACGCGGGCTCGATGCGACGAAGCTTGGCGCTTTCGCGCACGCGCGAGAAGTGCCCGAGCTGCAGCGCTGTGGCCTCGGAGCTCGGGTCGTCTGCGCAGGCGAGGTGGCTCATCAGGCCGCGAAGCTCGACCTGCGGAGCGCTGGCGACGCGGTCGAGCAGCGCATCGACGTCGGCGAGCGAGGCACCCAAGCGGGCCATGCCTGTGTCGACCTTGAGGTGAAAGGCGCAGCGGCGTTCACGTTGGCTCGCGAGCGCTGCCAGCCGATCGACGCCCTCGAGATCGTACAGCACCGGCGTCAAATCATGCTCGAGCGCGTCCTCCAAGCCGCGGTGACGAGGCCCGTAGTAACCGCCCATCACGAGGATCGGCAACGTTATCCCAGCGGCGCGCAGCTCGATGCCCTCCTCCAAGAGGGCGACTGAAAATGCATCGATGCCGGCTCGCTCGAGCGTGCGCGCGATGGCGGGTGCGCCGTGGCCGTAGGCGTCGGCTTTCAGCACGCCCCAGATGGCCGGCTTGTCGGCTGCTACCGTACGCGTGAGCGCGCGCAGGTTGTGGCGGAGCGCAGCCAGGTTGATGTCGGCCCGCGTGGGGCGCACGGCGTCGGCGGGCGCAGCGCGCCGCGGCTTCAAAACGCGCGGCTCGCCCTCGAACGAGCCGTCCGCTTGCTCCACGAGCGGGTCGGGAGCCTCCGCCTGATCGGGCGGAGGCGAAGCGCTTTCTTTCATTGGCTCGGCTTCTCTACCGCTTCGCAGCGCTGCGCGCACTTGTCGTGCTTCTGGGCGCAAAACTGTTCGCAGATCGCAGAGCCGCAGCCGGACAGGCAACCCTCGATCGCCTTGTCGCAGCGTGTTTCACAGGGGCTTCGCGGGCCGATCGGGGCCTTGTCGGAGGTCGCGGCGCCTGCGCTCGCGCTCGCCGTAGCAGCCATCATCGGTACCGGCGCAAACACGCTGGTCGGCTCGGGCAGCGGTTGACCTGCGCGAGCGCTCTGCGTGGCAGTCGCCACCGCCAGCGGCTCGCCGCCGTTGCGCGCCAGCTTCACTTGCCGCTTTGCGTGCTCGATGCGGTCCTTTGGTTGGCCGGTCGCGAAAAAGGAGACCCATTCTTCCCAGCAGCGTTGGCGGATGCCGGAGTCGACGCCCTGCTTCCAGTCGAGCGCGTAACAGCGCTCGAAGCGCACGTCGCTCTCGTACGTCTTGCTGACGCTGGCACCACAGGCGATCGTCGCGACCCCCAACAGGCCAGCGGCCGAAACGAGCGTGAGCTTTTGAGCCGGCATGTGAGGAGCCAAGCGAGCTTAGCAGCCCGGAGGACTGGCAGCGGGCGCCGGAGGGGCCGCTCGAGACTCGGGAGATTCCGGGCTCGAAGCCAAATCTGGGAAACAATTCACTGCGGAGCCAATTCAGTTCCCCCAAAAACAACGGGGAGCTTGATCGAGGGAGCTGGGTCGATTACGAACGCGCTCCCGCATTTCGCGGAGCAACTCCTTGCGGAGCCAGATAAATCTCCGAGGTCCGTCATGTTTTTGATGCTGTCGAAGGCTCCCCGTAAGTCGAATCGCAAGGCCAGCGCGCGCTACAAGGCGAAGGTGAAGGCGAAGAATCGCTCACGTCGCAATCGCATCTACTGCCGCGCGCGTTGATTTCTGGGCTTCGCAAGGAATTGCTACGCGTGATGAGAGATCGCTACGCGTGAGCGGGCCGTCCACGCTTGATCCGCGCGCCCAGCAGCTCGCGACACTCGACGAGCTGAATCGTCGTGCCCTCGAAGGAGGCGGTCAGGCGCGCATCGAAAAGCAGCACGAGGCCGGCAAGCTGACGGCGCGCGAGCGCGTCGAGCTTTTGTGCGACCCAGGCTCGTTCGTCGAGATCGATCGGTTGGTGCAACACCGCTGCACCGACTTCGAGATGGACAAGCAGAAGGTGCCCGGTGACGGCGTTGTCACTGGCTGGGGCAAAGTAGACGGCCGAAAGATCGCCGTTTTTGCCCAAGATTTCACGGTTTTTGGCGGCAGCCTGAGCGGCGCTTACGCAGAGAAGATCTGCAAGCTGATGGATTTCGCCGTGAAGACAGGCATGCCCGTCATCGGGCTGAACGACTCCGGCGGCGCGCGCATTCAAGAAGGCGTCGAGTCCCTCGCCGGCTACGCCGAGATTTTCTGGCGCAACACGCAGGCGAGCGGCGTGGTGCCGCAGATTTCGCTGATCATGGGCCCGTGCGCGGGCGGCGCCGTGTACTCGCCGGCGATCACCGACTTCACCGTGATGGTCGAGAAGTCGAGCTACATGTTCATCACCGGCCCCGAGGTGATCAAGACGGTCACGAACGAGGACGTCACCAAAGAAGCGCTCGGCGGCGCGACGACGCACGCGGCCAAGAGCGGCGTGTGTCATGTGACGGCGCCCGACGACCCCAGCGCGATCGCGCAGGTGCGCGAGCTGTTGAGCTACCTGCCCTCGAACAACGCCGAAGACCCACCGCGCACGACGTTCACGGACCCGATCGAGCGCGAGGTGCCCGAGCTCGACACCATGATTCCGACCGAGTCCAACAAGCCGTACGACATCAAGAACGTCATTCGCGCGGTTGTGGACGACGGCACCTTCTTCGAGATTCACTCGCAGTACGCGATGAACATCGTGGTTGGCTTCTCGCGAGTCGGTGGCAGGCCGGTCGGCATCGTCGCCAATCAGCCCAACGTGCTCGCCGGCTGCCTCGACATCAAAGCCAGCATCAAAGCCGCACGCTTCGTGCGATTTTGCGACTGCTTCAACATTCCGCTGGTGACGCTGGTCGACGTGCCCGGCTTCTTGCCCGGTACCGATCAAGAGTACGGCGGCATCATCGTGCACGGCGCCAAGCTGCTCTACGCCTTCGCCGAAGCGACCGTGCCGAAGATCACGGTGATCACGCGCAAGGCATACGGCGGCGCCTACGACGTGATGGCCTCGAAACACATTCGCGCCGACTACAACCTGGCGTTCCCCACCGCAGAGATCGCCGTGATGGGCCCCGACGGCGCTGTCAACATCGTGTACCGTAACCAGATCGCCAAGGCCGCCGACCCTGTAGCGACGCGCGCCGCCTTCATCGACGAGTACAAGAAGAAGTTCGCCAACCCCTACAAAGCCGCCGAGCTCGGCTTCGTCGACGAGGTGATCTACCCGCGGCTACTGCGCCAGCGCCTCGCCCGCGGGCTCGACTTCTTGGCGACCAAGCGCGACGACAAGCCGAAGCGTAAACACGGCAATATTCCGCTATGAGCATCAAGCACCTGACCAGCGCTTGGTCCGGCGGCATGGGGTGCTCGCCAGTTCCAAAAACGTAAAGTCTACTTTACGTTTTGGTGAATCCGGAACGGGACACCAACACCGCGAAGCCTGTCCCAGCACGGATCACTGCGGCGTGAGACACGGCCTCGCGCCGCCTTCGGCGAACGAGCCACCGCCGCCAAGGGGCGCTTCCAGACAGGGCTGAGGCATGCCGCCTTCGCCGCCGAGCGGAGCACCGAGACATGGCTGCGGGACGCCACCTGCGCCTTCGCCGCCCGCGCCGCCCTGGGCTTCGGCGCCGCTGCCGTCGTCGTCGACGAACACGACCTTACCGCCGCAGTTCGTCGTGCTGGCCGCAAGCCCCGCAAGCGCAGCAGCGATGAACGCGCCGCGGCGCTTCAGAATGCTGGATCGGTCTGCGTCATCGTCCATGGCTAGCGAGTCCCTTCGATCACGGCGCCGTCTTCGGTGAGAATCGTGATGCTGCGCGCAGTCGGGTAAATGGCCACGATATTGGCGTCCGTGCCGGCGACATGGTGGCGTGTCCAAGTGCCGCTACGACGCTCGAGCAGGCGCGCGCTTTGGCCGGCCGCCCAGGCGACGCCATTCGGGTCGATGGCGACCGCGACGAGGTCGCGCGTCGTCTGCACCGCCTCGAGGGAGGCGACCAGATCTGGGGCAGGCTCGCTGGTCAGGCTGGTGGTGGTGCCGATGTTGAGGGCGTGACCACCACTGCCAACCGCGAAAGCGCCGCCACTCTCTGTCCGCGCGAGGGCATACAAATGACCTGTTTTTCCCCAGGCGACCTCTTCGTGGGAGCTCCGTCGCACGTGCACGAGGTCGCCGTGACTGCCGCACGCAAGCAGCACGCCCGACGCCAAGCGGGTCACATTGAACAGGCGCGTGGTGCCCTCGACGCGATGGATGTGGGTGCTCTGCGCGCCGACTTCGGCGACGACACCGACAGGACGTGAGCGGCGCTCACCCGCAAGCAGGCAGTCGCCGTCTTTCGTGAAGGCGCTGAGCCAGTTGAAATCACCGTCGGCGCCAGTAATGAATCGAGCGCCGGAGCTACCGATCACGGCACACAAGCCCGCTTCGCCGTAGACCAGCAGATCGCCGTCTGGGCGTACGGAGACGCCCCGGACGCGACGCGCGTCGATGCCGGGCGGCAACGGCAGATGGGCCCAAGCGCCGTTCTTCGCGCGGTAAAGGCCGTTCATGCCGACCGCGTAGACGGCGCCGTCTTCGGGAGAGAAGGCCCCGCCTCGCAACCGTTCGCGCGACATCGCTGGAACGATCAGCTGAAAGCGGAGAGCGCCGTCGGCCCCTGCCCAATTGAGCGCTGCCGCTTCGGCCGGTTCTTGCGCGCGCAACATCGAATCGTCACTGAGCGAGACCGAGCGGGACGCGACGCTCTTCAGCGCGGGCTCGATCGCGTTCCACAAATCGTGAACGCTGTCGTGTCGATGCTCCGGGTCGGCGGCGAGCGCTCGCACGAACTGCACATCGAGCGCTGCCACCGCTTCAGGTCGATTCGCGAGCTCCGCCGAGAGCGTGGCGGCGTGTTTGGCGAGCTGCGGCCGCTCGCCGCTCAACATGCGAGCGACCGTGCGGAGCGGGCTGTCACCCGGCGGATGCGGAAACGCCGCGCGACCTGCCAGCGTCTCGAACAGGATCGCCGCGAACGAAAAGACGTCGGTGCGCGCGTTGACGCGACTGTTGCCCATCTCGTACTGCTCGGGTGGCGCATAACCGAGGGTCGCGCCCGCGATCGTCGCGGTGGCTTTGGCAGACAAGCCAGGCGCCTTCACCAGCCCGAAGTCGGTCACCTTGGCGACCTCGCGTCCTTGCTGCGAGGCGAGCAAGATGTTGGACGGCTTTAGATCGCGATGGACGATGCGGTGCTCGTGCACGGTGTGCAAAGCGCGCGCGACCTGCTTCATCAGCCGGAGGGCGCGGTCGAGCGGAAGACCGCGACCTGGATGCTGATCGAGCACCTCTGCGAGCGTGGGGCCGTCGACGAACTCGAGCGCGATGAACGGCAACACCACTTCGGTGCCGTACATGCTGAGCCGATACAGGCCATGATCGTAGAACCGCACGATGTTCGGGTTGGGCGCGGCCACGGCGCCCAGCATCTGCAAGACGCGCGTCTCGCGCTCGAAGCGACCAATCGTCTCGGCGTTGATACCTTCGGGTCGCAAGATCTTCACGACGATCAGGAAGCCGTCAGGATCGTCGTAGTTCGCCTGAAAGACCCAGCCTTGACCGCCTTCGCCGATCAGCGAACGCACGTGGAAGCGGGTACCGCCTTCACCGACGAGGGCAGTGCCGATAAGCGAGTCTCGGATGCGTTGCGTACCCTGCGAGGTCAAATGCGGTAGCAGGCTATCATCCAACCGGCGCTCGATTCATCAAACGACAAGTCGGCCAAGAAGGCGCGCCAGCCGCAGGCGCGGGACCTCGATGATGGCTTCCTGGAAGATCTCGCGGCTCATCTTGGAACGGCCGACGCGACGGTCGACGAACAAGATGGGCACCTCGACAACCAGCAGACCACGCTGGAGCGCGCGGTAAGTCGTTTCGATCTGGAAGGTGTAGCCGTTCGAGCGCAGCGTTTCGGACTCGATGGCGAGCAACGCGGCCCGCGTGTACACCTTGAAACCCGTCGTCATATCGCGAACCGGAACGCCAAGCAGCTTGCGCGCGTACAGCGAGCCACCCTTGGAAAGGACATGACGCAGGAGGCCCCAACCGAGCACGCCGCCGCCGGGGACGTTGCGGGAACCGAGCGCCACCTCTGCACCGTTCAGCGCAGCCCCAAAAAGCTTCAGCAAATCAGCACCCGAGTGCGACCGATCTGCGTCCATCTCGGCCACGTAACGAAAGGCGCGCTGGAGCGCCCACTGAAAGCCGTCGATGTACGCCGTGCCGAGGCCCAATTTCGCCGGCCGGTGCAGCACGTGGACCCGCCCGTCGGCGCGCGCGATCTGGTCCGCCAGCTCGCCGGTGCCGTCCGGGCTGGCGTCATCGACCACCAAGACGTGCGCGTCTGGCAGGTTACCGAGCACGTCCTGCACGAAACCCTGCAGATTTTCGCGTTCGTCGTAGGTGGGGGTAACGACCAACAAGCCGCCGCCCCGCGTCGGGTCCACTTGCTCCATGGTCGAGCGGCGCTTACGTTATCTGGCCGGAGCGTCGCTGTCTCAGCGCGCCCACCCCGCAGCAACGTTTAGGCGGGGGTTTTCGGAAGGAGCAAAGAGTCATGGCCAGCAGCAAGAACGTGGGTGCCTTCAACGACGTGAACTTCGAGTCGGACGTGCTCAAGTCAGACGTGCCGGTCTTGGTTGATTTCACGGCCACGTGGTGTGGCCCTTGTAAAGCGCTCGCGCCGGTCGTCGAGAAGCTCGCGGACGATTTTGTCGGGCAGGTTCGCGTCGGCAAGTGCGACATCGACGACTCTCCGGGCACTGCCGCGAAGTACGGCGTGCGCAGCGTGCCCACAGTGATGGTGTTCAAGAACGGCGAAAAGGTCGCCCAGCATGTCGGCCTGACCAACCGCGACAAACTGGTTCAGCTGCTCGGGCTGTAGCCTTCACGCGACGAGTCCCTCACGCGGCCGCTTGATCGGGCTCAGCAATCCCTTGCTGAGCAAATCACGAGGCTCAGCAATCCCTTGCTGAGCAAATCACGAGGCTCAGCAATCCCTTGCTGAGCAAATCACGAGGCTCAGCAATCCCTTGCTGAGCAAAT
>Ga0105048_10001228_pt1 | contig 41520 bp, 30 predicted proteins | sample MAT05_FD_78382 | JGI IMG/M metagenome (GOLD analysis project Ga0105048, IMG submission 78382) | Freshwater microbial communities from Lake Fryxell liftoff mats and glacier meltwater in Antarctica - MAT-05 | ecosystem: Environmental > Aquatic > Freshwater > Ice > Liftoff microbial mat | place... | reverse complement strand
GGCTGGTCGAGTGGCTGGTCGAGCGGCTGGTCGAGCTGTATCGGAGGCCGGCCGAAGCTCAGCGGGTGGCGAGCACGTAGCCAAAGGCGCCCAGCAGGAGCGCGAGCCCGATCAGGATCGCGACGCCGCGCGCGAAGGCGGCGCGCTCGACGGAGGAGAGCATCTCGCGCAGCTCGGTGACCCGGCGCTCGTCCCCGGCGCAGACGGCCTCGGCCTGGTCGAGGGCGACGATGGGCATGGTCAGGCCGCGCGGCCGTGCGCCGGCCAGGTGCTCGCCGAGGCGCCCGAGGGCGCGGTCGCGGCGCTTCTCGAGCTCGCCGAGCGCGCGATCGATGACCTTGCGGCTGGCCTTCACCGCGGCTTGCTCGTCGGCAGCGCGCTCCCCGGCGGCGACGATGGCGGCCCGGGCCTCGGCGAGGCGGCGGTTGGCGCGGGCCCGCTCGGCCTGGAAGGCGGCGATCCGCGGCTCGAGGTCGGCCTGGAGCGCGGCCAAGCCAGGCTCGTCCCCGGCGACCTGGGCCCGATCGGCGCGGACGGTCGCCAGCTCGGCCTCGACGCCGGCGCGGTCGGCGGGCGCCGACGCGGCCTTGCCCTCGGCGCTGCGGATCTGGTCGTCGAGCCCGGCCAGGGTAGCGCCCAGCTCGCGGGCCCGGCGGCGCAGCGCAGCGGCGTCCTTGTCGAGGGGCGCGAGCGTCGCGGCGATCCGGGCGAGCTCGCCGGTGATGGTCTCGATCTCTTGCTGCTGCTTGGCGAGCTCGCCCCGCTGGTTGCGCTCGATCGCGTCGAGGTCGGCCTCGGCGGCGGCGGCCTGACCGGCCTTGGCCGAGCGCTCCTCCTCGATGAGGCCCAAGGCGTCGCGGGCGACAGCCAGGCGCGCGTCTTCGAGCCGAGCGTCGCCGATGGCGTCGGCGCCCAGCGCGATCAGGCGCTGCTCGCAGATCAGCCGTCCCTGTTCGATCGCGGCCTCGCCGCGGGCCAGCTCACGGCGCGCCGACGCGCCGCCGGCGAGGACGGTGAAGACGTAGGCGACGTCACCGCTCCAGCCGGACCGCCGGCGGAAGGTGGCGGGCGCGCGAAGCGCGACCGCGGCGACCGAGCCCGCGACCGAGCCCGCGAGGCCGGGCGGACGGGGATCGATGCGGGTCGCCTCGTCGCGCGGGTCGTCGAAGGACTCGTGGCCGACGACGAACGGCGTTGGCGCCGCAGTCAGCTCGGGCGGCTCGGGGGCGGACAGCTCGCTGGGCGCGCTCGGTGGCGGCACGCTGGCGGGCTGGGCGCGCGTGGGTGGCGGCACGCTGGCGGCCTGCGCGCGCACTGGTGGCGGCACGCTGGGTGGGGGGGGTGGCGGCGCTGCGCTGGCGGCGCCGCTGCGCACGGGCGGTGGCGGTCGTGGCCGGGCTGCGGGCGGCGCCGTGGGCGGGGCCGGTCGGCGCGGGGAGGTGGCCGGCTGCGCGGCACTGGTTGGGCTGGCTGGCTTGGGCTCCTCGAGCGCGGGCTCGCGGACCGGCATGTCCCACCCGCCGGCCAGGTTGTCGATCCGCTGGCGCGTATCGTCGCTCGCGCGACGCGAGGGATCCTTGTCACCCACGTTGCCGACACTAACACGGCGATCCGCGCCGCCCTTCGCCGCAACATCGTTGCGGCTACTGCCTACTTCATTGACATCTCTGTCCACGAGGTGTCATCTAGGTTGGCAGATGCCTCGGCCCCGCCCGCGCTACCGCTATCTGGGCGACCTCGGTGCCGGCGCCCAGGGCGCCGTGATCCGCGTCGAAGATCGTCAGCGTGGCGGCGCCATCTGCGCGCTCAAGGCCCTCGGTGAGGGAGCGGCCGCCGATCGCACCGAGCTGGCGTACGAGTTCGCGCGGCTGGCGGCGCTCGACCACCCGGCCCTGCCCCGGGTCCACGAGCTCGGGATGCTCGTCGACGACCTCGGCCCGATCGCCGCTGGCACCCGCTATTTCACCGCCGACGAGATCGAGGGCCAGCCGCTCACCGCGCTCGCGCCGCTGACCGGACCGGATCGCGCCGCGCTGCTCTGGGTGATCGCCGTCGACGTCGCGTCGGCGCTGGCCGCCATCCACGACGCCGGGCTGGTGCACTGCGACGTCAGCCCGGCCAACATCCTGGTCGTCGACCGCGGCGGCGCCGCCCGCGCCGTGCTGATCGATCTCGGCCTCGCCGTCGGCGGCGGGGTGCGCAGCGCGGCCCGGGGCTCGCCTCGCTTCATGGCGCCCGAGGCGCTCGCCGGTGTGGTCCACCCGCGCGGCGACCTGTACGGCCTGGGCGCTTGCCTGTTCTACGCGGCCCGCGGAGTGGCCCCGGTGGTCGGCGAGGGCGCCGCGCTCTACGACGCGATCCGCCGGCGCGAGCGACCGCGGCTGGCCGACGTTGAAGGGCCTGGACTGGCCGCGCTGGTCCAGGAAATGATTTCAGCAGATCCGGCAGCGCGGCCCCGCAGCGCGGACGAGGTGCGCACCCGCGCCCAGGCCGCCCGGGCTGCCTTGCCCGCCGACGTCGCGGTCGCGGCCCGCCCACCGGCGGTGGGTCCGGGTCGTCGCGTGCTCGCCCCGACCTTGTGGCCGTCGGCCGAGCCCATCGTCGACGCGCTGATCGCGGCCCGCGCGGCGGTCCGACGCGGCGACCACGTCGAGCCCCGCCTGGTCCACGGCCCGATCGGCGCCGGCGCGCGCGCGGTGGTGGCCGAGGCGCTGCGTCGCGACCAAATCGCGGCGACCCTGGCCGACCTCGCGCCGGCGACCGCCGAGCTGGCTGGCTCGCTCGAGACCGTCGCCAGCGGGCTCGGACTTGATTTCGGCAGCTCTTCCGGACTGGGTCCGGATCCGGGCAGCGCCGACGAGCAGCGCGGCCACGCCCTGGCCCAGCGGGTGATCGCCGCGGCAAGCGCGCGGGCCGGCGCGACCACGGTCATCGACCTGGCCGGCGACGAGCGGGCCGGCGCCGTCATCGCGGCCGCGGCCAGCGCCCGCGGCCCCGGCCTGGTCATCCTCCTCCACGAGGGCGAGCCGCCCGCGCTGCCAGCGACGCTGGTCCAGCACGCCCTCGCGTCGGTCGCGCTCGAGGAGCTGAGCGCCCTCGCGGTCGCGATGCTCGACGGGCCGGTCGCACCCGCGTGGGCCGCGGCGCTGTGGGAGGCCAGCCGGGGCCTGCCCGCCATCGCGATCGCGCTGATCGTCGGGCTCGCCGTCGACGGGCGCGATGCCCGCGCCCAGCTGCCGACCGGCGCCGCCACCAGCGGCGCGTTGCGGACCCGGCTGGTCGAGGGCGCCGGCGCCGTGGTGGTCGCGGTCGCGCGGGCGCTGGCCGCCTGGCAAGGTGGCGCCGACGACGGCGAGCTGGCCGACACCCTGACCGCCGCGGAGGCCGCGACCTTGACCGACGACTCGCTGGGCGCGGCGCTGCGCCAGCTGCGGGCGCTCCATGCCGCGATCGGGCGCGACGACCGCCACCGGCTCGCCGCCGACCTGGTCGAGGCCCTGGCAGCCGCGACCCCAGCGTCGGTGCGGGCCGCCTACGCCAGCGCGGTCGTGACCGTGGCGCGCCGCCGCGGGCTGCCGCCGGCGCGCTGGGCCCACGCGCTGGTCGACCTGCCGCGCGTCGCCGCCCATGGCGAGCCGCTGCGCGCGGCCGCCGAGCACGCGCTGGCGACCGGCCAGCCCCGCCGTGCCCTCGAGCTGGCCGGCGCCGCCGCCGAGCTGCCCGGCCTGGTCGGCGCGACCGCCGCGCTGCTGGCCGCGCGGGCCGCGGTGGTGCTCGGCGCCTATGACGACGCCAGCGCCGCGATCGCCCAGGCCGCGCGCCGACCCGAGCTGGCCCGCGAGGCCCGGCTGCTGGGCGCGCGGATCTACCAGCGCGCCGGCGAGCTCGATCGGGCCGAGTGGATGCTCGCCGAGCTGGCCCACGATGCCCCCGACGATCCGGCGGTGATCGGCCCCCACGCCCGGCTCCTGGTCGCGCGGGGACGCTACGACGAGGCCGACCGCGCGGTCGCGCGCCTCGGCCCGCTGCCGTCGACCAGCGCCGGGGCGTTGTGCGCCGAGGCCGCTGGTTCGGCCCGGCTCTACCTCGGCGACACCGAGGGCGCGCTCGCGCAGATCGCGGTCGCCGAGGCCATCGCGCGCGCGCTCGACGACGACGCGCTCTCCGGGCGGGCCGCCTCGCTGCGCGGCATGGTGGCGCAGCAGCGCGGCGAGCTGGCGGTGGCCTCGGATCACTACCGCGCGGCCGCGACCGCGGCCCGCCTCGGCGGTGACGTCCACAGCGCGGCGATCGCGCAGCTCAACCACGGCACCACGCTCGCCGAGCGCGGGCAGCACGGCGCCGCGCTCCCGGTGCTGGCGGCCGCGGTCGCCGAGCTGGCGACCTTGGGCCGGGTCGCCGAGCTGGCGGTTGCCGAGGCCAATCGAGCGGTCTCGCTCCTCGAGGTCGGCCAGCTGGCCGCCGCCGCCCAGGCCGCACGATCGGCCCGTGACCGCGCCGCCGCCGCCGGGTTGCCGGTCGCGCGGTTCTACGCCGAGCTGGTCACCGGCGACGTCGCGCGCCGTCACGACGATCGCGTCGGCGCCGCCGCCGCGTACCGCGCGGCCTGGGCCATCGGGGTCGCGGGCGCGATGCCGGATCGCGGTCACGCCCAGCGCGCGCTCGCCGAGCTGGCGACCACGACCGCGCCGGCCCTGGCCGCGCTCGCCGAGACCGTGACGCTCGACGCCACCGACGACGATCGCGCACGCACGCTGCTGACCCGGGGCCGCTTGGCGGTGCGTGGCGTCATCGCCGACGAGCCGGGTCACCTCGGCGAGCTCCTGGCCGCCGCCGCCGAGCGCGCCCGCAGCGAAGATCGCCGCGACCGAGCGTGGCGGGCCGGCTGGCTCGCCGCCGAGCTGGCCCGTCGCGCCGGCGACGTCACCACCGCGCAGCGTCGGGCCGGCCGGGCCCGCGCCGATCACGCCGAGCTGGTCGCCGCGACTCCCGAGGCCTGGCGCGCCGCGGTGGCCGCCGATGCCGAGGCGGTCGCGCTGGCCGCGCTGGCCGCACCGCCACCCGAGGCGCCGGTCGGTAGCGCGATCGCGACCAGCCCAGGCGCGCCCGACGCCGAGCACCTGCGCCTGCGACGCCTGCTCGCGCTGTCGCGCCGCCTCAACGCCGAGCCGGTCCTCGGCCGCCTCCTCGACGAGGTCATCGACACCGCGATCGAGCTGACCCGCGGCGAGCGCGGCTTCCTGCTGCTGGCGCGCCCCAGCGGTGACGTCGAGGTCGCGGTCGCCCGCGGCTTCGCCAGCGACGCGCTGGGTCCCCAGGCCTTCAGCCGCTCGATCGCGCTGCGCGCCATCGCGACCGGCGAGCCGGTCATCACCGTCGACGCCGGCGTCGACGAGCGCTTCGATCACGCGGCGTCGGTGGCGGCGTTGCGGCTGCGCTCGGTGCTCGCGGTGCCGCTCCACCAGCGGGGCCGCGTCATCGGCTGCGTCTACGTCGACCACCGGCTGCGCACCAGCGCCTTCGACGACGAGGCCGCGACCTGGCTCCTCGAGCTGGCCGACATCGCCGCGGTCGCGATCGCCACCGCGACCCTCCTCGACGACCAGGCTCGCGACGCCGCCGCGATCGCCGAGCTCAACCGCCGGCTGGCCGCCGAGGTCGCCGATCGCGACGCCGAGCTGGCGGTGGTGCGCGCCACCGCGCCCCGCAGCCGGCGCCCTGGTCTCGACGGCATCGTCGGCGAGTCGGCGCCCCTCGCCGCGGTGCTGCACCTGGTCGAGCGCGCGGCCCAGGTCGCGCTGCCGGTGGTGGTCGTCGGCGAGAGCGGCACCGGCAAGGAGCTCATCGCGCGCGCGGTTCACGAGCTGGGGCCGCGCCGCGATCGCATCTTCGTCGCGATCAACTGCGGCGCCATGCCCGAGCCGCTCCTCGAGAGCGAGCTGTTTGGCCACGTCCGCGGCGCGTTCACCGGCGCCGACCGCGATCGCAAGGGCCTGTTCGAGGTCGCCGACGGTGGCACCCTGTTCCTCGACGAGATCGCCGACACCGGCCCGGCCATGCAGGCCAAGCTGCTGCGGGTGGTCCAGGACGGCTTGGTCCGGCGCGTCGGCGACGAGCGCAGCCGCAAGGTCGACGTGCGCCTGGTGTCGGCGACCCGCGTCCCGCTGGCCAGCCTCGTCGAGCAGGGTCGGTTCCGCGAGGATCTCCGGTTCCGCCTCGACGTGATCGCGATCGCGGTGCCGCCGCTGCGGGCCCGCCCCGACGACCTGCCGGCGCTGATCGCCCACATCCTGGCCCGGCTGTGCGGCGACCGGCCCCCACCCCGGCTCACCCGCGACGCCGCCCGCGCGCTGGCCCGCTATGGCTGGCCCGGCAACGTGCGCGAGCTCGAGAACTGTCTGGCCCGCGCGGTCGCGCTGGGCAGCGATCCGATCACGCCCGAAGATCTGCCAGAATCATTCGGCGCCCCGGCCGCCGGGGCGGCGCGCCCGGTGCTCGACGGCGACCTGAGCTTGCGGCCGGCGGTCGATGCCCTCGAGCGGGCCTACCTCGAGGCCGCGCTGACCCGCTCCAACCGCAACCAGACCGTGGCGGCGCGCCTGCTCGGGCTGTCGCGCTTCGGCCTGCAGAAGAAGCTGCGTCGCCTCGCCGAAGACGGCTGACTCAGCTCGGCTCGAGCTCGAGCCCGCGCGGGACCGCTGGCCGGGCCGCCATCGTCTCGAGCCAGGCCGCGGTGGCCGGGTACTCGGCGAGCTCGATGCCGAAAGCCTTGGTGTTGCGCAGCCAGGGATAGCAGGCGATGTCGGCGATCGAGTAGTCGCCCGCGAAGTACGGCCGGTCGGCGAGGTGGCTCTCGACCACGCGATAGAGCCGGCGCGCCTCGTTGCCGAAGCGCTCGCGCGCGTAAGGGATGACCTCGGAGGCGGCGTGATAGAAGTGGTAATACTGTCCGAGCTGCGGACCGATCGCCGACATCTGGAACATCAGCCACTGCAGGGCTTGGTAGCGAGCCGGGCCTGACCGCGCGAGCAGCTGGCCGGTCTTGTCGGCGAGGTAGATGAGGATCGCGCCTGACTCGAAGATCGTGATGGGCGCGCCGTCGGGCCCGTCGGGGTCGACGATCGCCGGGATCTTGTTGTTGGGGTTGAGCCGCAAGAACTCGGGCCGGAACTGCTCCTGCTTGCCGATGTCGACCGGGTGCGTGACGTACGACAGCCCCAGCTCCTCGAGCGCGATTCCGACCTTGAAGCCGTTGGGGGTGTTCCAGGTGTAGAACTCGATGGGTTGCGCCACGCCGGGACTGTACCGGCGTTCTCCCTCGGGAGTAGGCTCGCCGGCGATGCCGATCTGGCTGTGGCTCGTGTGCGTGCTTGCCGGCTTTCTCGCCTTGGTCGCCCTCTACGATGTGGTGCAGACCCGTCGCGCGATCCTGCACAACTTCCCGATCGTCGGGCACTTCCGCTACCTGTTCGAAAAGGTCGGCCCCGAGCTACGCCAGTACATCGTCACCGGCAACGACGAGGAGCGGCCGTTCTCGCGCGATCAGCGGCGCTGGGTCTACGCGTCGTCCAAGAAGGAGAACACCTACTTCGGCTTCGGCACCGACAACGACGTCGAGCAGACGCCGTCGTACCTGATCATCCGCCACGCCGCGTTCCCGGTGTCGGCCCACATCGCGCCCGGCGCCACCGTGCCGTGCGGCAAGGTCCTCGGCGGCAAGCGCGGCCGGGCCCTGGCGTTTCGACCGAGGTCGATCGTCAACCTGTCGGCGATGAGCTACGGCTCGCTGTCGGGCGCCGCCGTCGAAGCGCTCAACCGCGGCGTCGCGCTGGCCGGCGCGCTGCAGAACACCGGCGAGGGCGGGATCTCCGACTACCACAAGCACGGCGGCGAGCTGATCTGGCAGGTCGGCACTGGCTACTTCGGCTGCCGCGACGACGACGGCAAGTTCTCGATGGATCGCTTCATGGCCTCGGTGGCGTCGGCGCCGGTGCGCGCGATCGAGGTGAAGCTGTCGCAAGGCGCCAAGCCCGGCATGGGCGGGCTCCTGCCCGGCGCCAAGGTCACGCCCGAGATCGCGCGCATCCGGGGCGTGCCGGTCGGCCGAGACGTCCACAGCCCCGCCGGTCACTCGGCGTTCTACGACGTGTCGTCGATGCTCGACTTCCTCGAGCGGCTCGCCGATGCCACCGGACTTCCGGTCGGCATCAAGAGCGCGGTCGGCGAGATCGGGTTCTGGCACGAGTTGGCCCGCCAGATGCGGCAGTCGGGGCGCGCGCCCGACTTCATCACCATCGACGGCGGCGAAGGCGGCACCGGCGCCGCGCCGCTGGTCTTCACCGACCACGTCGCGCTGCCGTGGAAGCTCGGCTTCGCATCGGTGTACCGGGCGCTCGCCGAGGAGGGCGTCCACGAAGACGTGGTCTTCATCGGCTCGGGCAAGCTCGGCTTCCCCGAGACCGGCCTGCTCGCGCTCGCGATGGGCGCCGACCTCGTCAACGTCGCGCGCGAGGGCCTCTTGGCGATCGGCTGTATCCAGGCCCAGCAGTGCCACACCGGCAATTGCCCCACCGGCATCGCGACCCAAAGACCGTGGCTGATGCGCGGGCTCGACCCGACGCTCAAGAGCGCGCGCCTCGCCAACTACCTCGTCGCGCTGCGCAAGGAGCTGCTCGAGCTGGCCCACGCCTGCGGCCAGCTGCATCCCGCGCTGGTGCCCCTCGACGCCATCGACGTGATCGACGGGTTGGTGCGCAAGTCGGCGCGCGACGTGTTTGGCTACGCGTCGGGCTGGGGCCAGCTCCCCGCGGGCGAGCGCGACCTGCTCGAGTCGTTGATGAAGTCCAAGGTCACCGACCACGTGCCCGAGCCGGCGGCGAGCCCCAAAGGATCGTAGTAGGGTCGCGCGTGATGAGTGATCGCCTGCTGTGGCTCGACATGGAGATGAGCGGGCTCGACCCCGCCCGCGAGCGGATCTTGGAGCTCGCCACGATCGTCACCGACGGCAACCTCGAGGTGCTCGCGCTCGGACCTGAGCTGGTGGTCCACCAGTCCGACGAGACCTTGGCCGCCATGGACGCTTGGAACACCGAGCACCACGGCGGATCGGGGCTGGTCGCCAAGGTGCGAGCCTCGCTGGTCGACGAGGTCAACGCCGAGGCCCAGACGCTCGCGTTCGTCGACGCGCATTTCGGCGCGCGCGATCGACCGGTCCTGTGCGGCAACTCGATCCACCAAGATCGTCGCTTCATCCGGCGCTACCTGCCGGCCTTCGACGCCCGCCTGCACTACCGCATGATCGACGTCTCGACGGTGAAGGAGCTGGCGCGGCGCTGGTATCCGGTCGAGCTGACCCAGCAGCCGCCCAAGCACGAGTCGCACCGCGCCCTCGACGACATCCAGGAGTCGATCGCCGAGCTGCGCTTCTACCGCGCCAGCTTGTTCAAGCCGGTCACTCCGGCGTAGCGCCGACGACGATCTCGACGGTCGCGCCCCGGGCCGGCGTGGCGCGGTGGACGATGCGCTGCGCGCCGTTCGCGGTCACCACGTCGAGCGTGACCGTGACCTCGCCGCTCGGCGTCGGCGTGGTGAGGCGCAGCGGCGCGATCGCGCGCGTGCGATCCCAGGCGCCGGTCTGCCAGGCTTGGACCTCATCGCCGACGGCGATGGTGACGTCGAGGTGGCGCAGGTCGCTCCCGAGCGGGCGCGGATCGACGACCCAGGTCACGCCCTTGGGTCCGCTGTCGCCGCCGCGGAACACCAGGATCGCCGCGGCGCACACGCCAGCGGCCAAGACGAAGCGCCCCGCGACGCGACGAAACGAAAGGTCCACGGCCCGGTTGTACCGTGCCCGACGCCCCGCGCTACCATCGCGACACGATGAAGGACACGCTAGTCATGATCATGGCGGGCGGGAAAGGGTCGCGGCTGGGTCCGCTGACGCTGCACCGCTCCAAGCCGGCGGTCCCGTTCGCGGGCCGCTATCGGATCATCGACTTCGTGCTGTCGAACTTCGTCAACAGCGGGTACCGGCGCATCTACATGCTCACGCAGTACATGGCGTCGAGCCTCATCAAGCACCTGTCGCGCAACTGGCGGCTGTCGGGCTTCGGCGAGTACATCGAGGTGGTGCCGGCCCAGATGCGGCTCGGGGAGTTCTGGTACCGCGGCACCGCCGACGCGGTCGCGCAGAACCTGAACCTGGTGCGTGACGCCCGCCCGGCCCAGGTCGCGGTCTTCGGCGGCGACCACGTCTACAAGTTCGCCCCCGACCAGATGGACACCTTTCATCGCGAGCGCCACGCCGATCTCACGATCGCGGCCTTCGCGGTGCCGCGCAGCGAGGCCCACCAGTTTGGCTGCCTCCACGTCGACGAACGCGGCCGCATCGTCGGCTTCGTCGAGAAGCCGAGCAACCCGCCGGCGATGCCGGGCCGGCCCGACTGGTCGCTGGTCTCGATGGGCAACTACATCTTCCGGGCCGAGGTGCTGACCAAGAGCCTCATGGAGGACGCCGGCGACCCGTCGAGCCGACATGATTTCGGCAAGGACGTGATCCCTCGGCTCCTGGCCAGCGGCGCCCGCATCTACGCCTTTGATTTTGGCGCTACGAGCGTCCCAGGCGACCCGCCCGACGCCGAGGCCTACTGGCGCGACGTCGGCACGCTCGACAGCTACTTCGACGCCAACATGGAGCTGCGAGCCCGGGTGCCGGCGATGGACCTCTACAACCGGCAGTGGCGCATCCGCTCGGCCCAGCGCGACTACCCGCCGGCGCGCTTCGTGCGCGCCGGTGAGGGCCAGCCGGCCAGCGAGTGCGACGACAGCCTGGTGTGCGAGGGCTCGATCGTCGCGAGCGCGCGGCTGCGCTCGGTGGTGCTGGGCTACGACTGTTTCGTCCACGCCGGGGCCGAGATCTCGGAGTCGGTGATCCTGTCGGGCTGCGACATCGGCGCGGGGTCGCGGCTGCGCCGAGTCATCCTCGACAAGAACTGCAAGATCGAGCCGGGCACCGTCATCGGCTACGACGCGGAGGCCGACCGCGAGCGCCTACCCTTCCTCACCGACAGCGGCATCGCGGTCATGCCCAAGGGCACGGTCGTGCCGCCGCGCGGGCCGGTGGTGCTCGCCAACGACGTGTCGGATCTGATCGCCAACGATCCCGAGCTGCGGTCTCAGGTCCGCACCGGCACCTACGCGATCGCGATGCACGGCCGCCACAGCTACGACTCGGCCGGGCCCCGCTACCAGCGCTTCGCGCACGCCCATCCCGACGACGAATGAGGATCGTCCACGTCTCGTCGGAGGTCGCGCCCTGGGCGCAGACCGGCGGGCTGGCCGACGTGGTCGCCGCGCTGCCGGCGGCGCTGGCCGCGGTCGATCCGACGGTGGTGTGCGCGACCGTGGTGCCGCTGTACCGGGCCGCGCGGGCCCAGCTGGCGGCGGCCGGCGTGACGCTGGGGGCGGCCCGGCCCTACGCGGTCACGCTGGGCGGCTCGGTGTGGAACGTCGGGCTGCGTCGCGCCGCCGACGTCTGGTTCGTCGAGTGCGATCGACTCTACGATCGCGACGGCCTGTACGGCGACGGTCGCGGTCACGACCACGACGACAACGCGGTGCGCTTCGCGGTGCTGTGCCGAGCCGCGCTGGTGGCTGGCTCGTCGCTGGTCGGCGGCACCGTCGACGTGGTCCACGGTCACGATTGGCAGGCTGGCCTGGCGATCGCGTGGGCCGCCCTCGAGGGCCGCAGCGCGGTGCGAGTCGCGACCATCCACAACCTGGCCTATCGCGGCCTCTACCCCAAGCCGACGATGGACGCGCTGGGCTTGCCGTGGTCGATCTTCGACGCGGCCCACGCCGAGTTCTACGATCAGCTGTCGCTGCTCAAGGCCGGGCTCGCGTTCGCCGACGTGGTCACGACGGTGAGCCCGACCTATGCGCGCGAGATCCTGGGCCCCGATCGCGGCGAGGGCCTCGACGGCTTCTTGCGCCACGACGTCGCGCGAGTCGTCGGCGTGGTCAACGGCATCGACCTCGCGGCCTGGGACCCCGGCACCGACGGCGCGCTGGCCGCGCCCTTCGACGCCCGCGACCGGCTCGGCAAGGCGGCGTGTCGCGACGCCCTGGCCGACGAGCTCGGCCTCGACGTCGACGAGGGCACGCCGGTCGCGGTGGCGATCGCGCGCCTGACCCCGCAAAAGGGCCTCGACCTGGTCGCCGACGTCGCGGGCGCGCTGGTGGCGCGCGGGGTACGGCTGGCGGTGCTGGGTAGCGGTGACCCGGCGCTCGAGGCCCGGCTGCTCGCGCTGGCGGCGGCCCACCCGGGCGCGATCGCGGTGCGGCTGGGCTTCGACGCCGACCTGGCGCGCCGGATGTACGCCGGTGCCGATCTGTTCCTCATGCCCAGCCGCTTCGAGCCGTGCGGCCTGGGCCAGCTCTACGCGATGCGCTACGGCGCGGTGCCGATCGTGGCCGCGGTGGGCGGGCTGGCCGACACCGTCATCGACGCGTCGGCGCCGGGCGGCACCGGCTTCTGCTTCACCCACGTCGACGCGGCCGGGTTGTTGTGGGCGACCGAGCGTGCGCTCGCGATGTTCCGCGACGCCCCGGCCGGCTTCGCCGCGCTGCGTGGGGCCGGCATGGCGCGCGACTCGTCGTGGACCAGCTCGGCGCGGGCCTACCTCGACATCTACCGGTCGGCGCGTCGAGCCCGGTCGTGATCGGGCGGGCGCTGGCGGCGCTCATCGCGATGACGGTCGTGGCGCTGGGGCTAGCCGCGCTGCGACGACCGCTGGCGGCGTGGCTGATCGCGGATGGCCGGCCCCAGGCGCAGCGGGCGCTGCGGGGCGCGGCCGGCGTGCCGTCGAAGGTGGCGCCGGCGTCGCTGGTGCGGGTGGTCGTGCTCGACGGGCTGAGCCGGGCCGACGCCCACCTGCCCGCCCTCGACGCGCTGTGCGCGCGCGGCGCCGATCTCGCCATCGACGTCGGCTTTCCGACCAAGTCGCTGCCGGTGCAGGCGGTGCTGTGGAGTGGGCTGACCGCGCAGCAGCTCGGGCTGGGGCCGCACAACGATCGCGCCACCGGGGTGCCGGGCACGCTGCCGGTCCGGTTTCCGGACAGCCTGGCGGTCGCCGAGTCGTGGTCCTCGATCGCCCGCGCCGTCGGCTTCGCACGCGTGATCCCGGCGCCGGCGGCTGATCGCGCCCGCGAGGGTCACGACCCAGCCGCCGCGGCGGCGTGGGCGGTCCGGTTCCCGGACCAAGCGGTGGCGGCGGCCGCCGGCCCGGTCCGACTGGTGCTGATCCACCTGCTCGCCATCGACGAGGCCGCCCACGCCCACGGCCGCCACGGCGCCAGCTACCGCGACGCGCTAGCCGCTGCCGACCGCACCCTGGCGCGGGTGCTCGCGGCTCGCCCCGACGCGACCTGGCTGGTGCTCGCCGATCACGGCCACGTCGATGGCGGCGGCCACGGCGATGCCGAGCTGGCGCTGCGCATCGTGCGAGGCTGCGTCGCGCCGTTCGGGATCACGCGCGGCGCGGTCCACCTGGTCGACGTGGCGCGCCACCTGCGCGACCTGCTCGGGGTGGCGCCGGAGGCTGACGCGGTGGGCCGGCCCCTGGCGATCGCGTTGGCCGCGCCCGATCCCGACGCCACCTTGCCGCGGCTGCCGGTGACCCGCGCCCTCGCGGCGGCCCTGGTGCTGGTGCTCGCGTTCGGGGCCACGCTGTGCACGGTGCGGCCGCGCTGGACCGTGGCGTGGCTGCCGGTCGCGGCCCTGGGCTACCTGATCTGGCAGGGCCCGCCGAGCTTGTCAGCGCGCGACCCGCGGGCGGCGGCGCTGTGCGCGGTCCTCGCGGCGATTCCCGCCAGAATCGGCCTACAGGGTCACCGGCGCAGGGTGAGCCCGTTCCTGATTCCGGCGCTCGGCGCGGTCGTGGCGGCGGGGCTGATCGCCGGGGTGCCGGCCGCGCTGGTCGACGGCACCGCACCGGCCACCCCGATCTGGACCGCGGTGCTGGAGCTGGTCGCCACCGTCGGGGCGGTGGCGCTCACCGGTGCCGCGGGCTGGCTGGCATGGTCCGCCGCTCCGGACAGCGCGGGTCGGTCCGGTGGCGAGCCCGCGCCCTGAGCCACCCCGTCTCATGTCCGAGTTCCGGACAGCTGGCCGGCGGTCCGACCAGCGGTGTCCGCACTCCGGACAGCCGGGCCTCGCGGTGTGTCCGGAAACCGGACTGACTGTCTGGGACCCGTGGCGCCCCTGTTGATATGTCTCCCGCCACGACGGGTTATTCACAGCCTTGTCCAGCCCTAACCGCCCGGTTCCGATACGTTTAACTGGCTACTCGAGCTGCCTGTGGAGAACCTGTTGGTTCGGTGGGCTGCCGGGGTCGGGAGCGACGAGGTCATCGGGGGTTAGGTGCGATAGGCGGATGCCCACAGCCGTCGCAACCTCATGACACACTGCGCTATCGATCCGTGAAGACTGAACATTTGCACAGTCTGTTCCGGGGTCAGCGGCCCCCGGCGGGCTCATCGCGAGGGGCCGCGCTGGTCGGTCACCGGACCTCGGCGAGCCGGCTGGGCCGGGTCGGCGCGACGACGGCTCACCGAGTCGGGCTGGCTCCGTCGGCCTGTCCGGAAGCCGGACAGGCGGTCTCGTCGCCGAGCTGGCAGGCCAGCTTGATGAGCTTGGTGCCGTGGGCCTCGTCCTTGGGCACGCCGCGGCCGTCGCGATGGAGCTGCCCCAGGAGGCGGCACCCGACCGCGTCGTTGCGGACGCAGGCCTTGCTCAGCCACACCGCGGCTGGCGCGGGTCCGGCCGGGACCCCGTCGCCGTGCAGGTAGGCCACGCCGAGGAGCCGGCACGCCGACGGGTCGCCGCCGTCGCAGGCGCGCTGGAACATCGTCACCGCGCGCTTGGGGTCGCGATCTTTGCGGTCGGCCAGCGCGAGGATCTCGCCGGCGTTGGTGCAGCCCAGCACCAGGCCGCCGTCGCAGATCTTGGTGAAGACCGCGAGCGCCGCGCGGTCGTCGCGCCCGCCACCCTCGCCCTTCGCGAGGGCGAGGCCGAGGTTGCGGCAGCCGAGCTGGCTGCCGCCGTCGCACGACCGCTGGAAGTGAGCGCGGGCCGCGACCGGATCGGCGGTGACGCCGTGCCCCTGCATCACGACCAGCCCAAGGTTGTTGCAGGCGGCGGCGTTGCTGGCGTCGCAGGCCTGGCGGTAGAGCGCGAGCGCGCGGGCCGGGTCGGCGGTGACGCCCTGGCCCTCGGCGTAGAGCACGCCCAGGTTGCGGCAGGCCTCGGCCATGCCCTTGCCGCAGGCGGTCTCGAGCTTGCCAGCCATGACCGCGGGGTCGGCGGGATCGAGCGCGGCGTCGTGCCCGCCGGCATCGAGCGCGGCGCCGTCGACGACCGGGTCGGCCGCGGGCGGCGCCTTGCGCTTGCAACCCGCGAGCCCCACGACGGCGACGGCGACGGCGAGCGCGACCACGAGGCGGCGGTTCATGCGACGGAGGTATCGTCAACCGCACCCCGGCGCAAGGTCAGCGCCCCTCGGCCTCGACCAGCGCCGCGAACCGATCGAGGAGCGCGCCGAACTGCTCGACCTCGGCCGCGGGCAGCTCGTCGAGCAGCAGTTCGAGCGAGTGCTCGACGGTGCCGGGACCGGGCTGGTCGAGGGCGTGGCCAACCCGGGTGAGCCCGAGCACGACCCGGCGTCGATCGCGGGGGTCGCGGCGGCGCTCGAGGAGCCCACGGGCCTCGAGCCGGCGCAGCGCGGCCGACACCGTGCCGGGATCGACGTGGAGCGTCGTCGCGAGCTGGCCCGCGGTGATGCCGGGATACCGGCCCACGCAGCGCACGATGAGCCGCTGCGGCGCGGTGATGCCGAGCCGACGCTCCATGCGCTTGGACAGCTGCGCCAGCGCGTGCTCGAGGCGCCACAGCCGACGCAGGGCATCGAGCGACGGGCCCAGCGGGTACCTCACCGCGGTCATCGGGCGGCCACCAGCGCGGCCAGCAGGCGATCGATCTCGCCTTGGTCGCGCAGGTAATAGCTGGCCGCCGAGGTCGACGACGCGCCGACCCGCACGCACACCAGGCGGCCCGGCTGGTCGAGCTCGAAGACGTCCTCGTCGGTGATGTCGTCGCCGACGTACAAGGCGGTGTCGGTGGACTCGGTGTCGCGGGCGCGCACGACCGCGTCGCCCTTGTGGGGCGCGCCGGCCGGCACCGCGTTGACGACCAGCTTGCCGAGGACGACCCGCATCGGCATCGGCAGCGCGGCGATGGCGGCGATGATGGCGGCGCGGGCCGCCGGCTTGTGGCGGGCCCGGCGGAAGTGCAGCGCCAGCGAGTAGCGCTTGTCCTCGAGATCGAGGCCAGCCCAGTCGGCGAGGTGCTGCTCGAGGAGGACGCAGGCTTGACCGACGGCGCTCTCGAAGGCGGAGAGGTCGGCGTCGGTGCCCGGCTCGACGCCGTGGTTGCCGATGACGTGGCGCAGCGGGATCCCGCGGACCCGAGCCGCGACGTCGCGCTGGCCGCGGCCCGACACCACGATCGTGCGATAGCGCGCGGCGACCTGGGCCAGCAGCCGCGCGGTGCGGGGACGCATCGCGGCCCGGTGACGATCTTCGACGATGGGCGCGAGGGTGCCGTCGAAGTCGAGCGCGACCAAGAGCCGGGTCCAGGCCAGCTGCGGCAGCACGGAGACCTCGCGCGGGGCGAACAGGTACTTCATCCGGCCTCGCCGCGCAGGCGCCCGGTCATGCCCGCCGCTCGGGGGCCCGGTTGCGGGCCAGGCCTCGGCTGGCCGAGGTGACCGCCAGCCGCGAGCGCAAGGTCAGGTCCTCCGCGAACCAGCTGCGGGTGGTGCCGACCAGCGCCGGGTAGCCCGCGGTCGTGACCACGCCGCGCCCGACCAGCGGCACCACCACGAACCGCACGGCGCGCCCCATGCGCCGTCTCTAACACGAGATACTTGGAGTTCCAATCATCGCTTGCTACAACCGCCGAATGTCGCTCGCCGAGCTCGGTCTCATCGGGAACTGTCAGATCGCCGCGCTGATCGATCGCCACGGCGCGATCGTGTGGTCGTGCCTGCCACGCTTCGACTCGCCGCCGGTGTTCGGGGCGCTCCTCGACGACGGCGGCAGCGGCGGTCACTTCACGATCGGCGCCGCCGACCGCCAGCCCGGCGTGCAGCGGTACCTGCCCAACACCAACGTGCTCGAGACCCGGTTCACCACCGCCGAGGGCTCGTTCCGCGTGCTCGACTTCGCGCCGCGGTTCCGCCAGCACGAGCGCAGCTTCCGGCCCACCAAGCTGGTCCGCATCGTCGAGCCGCTCGCCGGCACGCCGCGCATCCGGGTGAGCTGCGAGCCGGTGCTGGGCTGGTCGAAGGGTCGGCCGGCGCGCGAGCTGGGCTCGCACCACGTCGCGTTCCAAGGCTACGACGCGCCGCTGCGCCTCACCACCGACGCGCCGCTGTCGTACCTCGAAGGCGAGGGCTTCGCGCTGACCGGGCGCCGTCACTTCGTGCTGTCGTGGGGCGCGCCGGTCGAGGAGCCGCTGGCGCCGCTGTGCGAGCGCTTCCTCGCCGAGACCGTGCGCTATTGGACCCAGTGGGTGAAGCACTGCGACGTGCCGCCGATCTACCAGGAAGAGGTGATCCGCTCGGCCCTCGCGCTCAAGCTGCACTGCTTCGAGGACACCGGCGCGATCGTCGCCGCGCTCACGACCTCGATCCCGGAGTCGCCGGGCTCGGGCCGCACCTGGGACTACCGCTACTGCTGGCTGCGCGACGCGTTCTATGCGCTCGGCGCGTTCCGGCTGCTCGGGCACTTCGAGGAGCGCGAGCAGTTCTTGGGCTTCTTGCTCGACCTGGCCTCGGCCGCGCCCGAGCTCGCGCTGGCGCCGCTTTACCGCATCGACGGCAAGCGCGACCTCACCGAGGAGACCCTGCCGGCCTGGCCCGGCTACCAGGGTCACGGCCCGGTGCGTATCGGCAACGGCGCGGCCAGCCACATCCAGAACGACGTGTTCGGCGAGTTGGTGCTCGCCCTCACGCCGATGTTCCTCGACGCGCGGTTCCGCGATCACATCACGCCGGAGCTTCTCGACCTGGTCACGCGACTGGCGCGCCGCGCGGTCGAGGTCGCCGGCCAGCCCGACACCGGCATCTGGGAGCTGCGCACCTCGGCGCGTCCCCAGACCTTCAGCACGCTCATGTGCTGGGCCGCCGCCGACCGCATGCGCCGCATCGCCGAGCGCCATCGCCCCGCGGACGTCGCCGAGTTCGCCGACGCCGCGACCCGCATCCGCGACGAGATCCTGCGCGACGCCGTCGATCCGCGCCGCGGTTGTCTGGTCGCCGATCACGGCGGAACCGAGGTCGACGCCGCGTTGCTGCAAGCGATCACGTTGCGCCTCTTGCCCCCCGACGACCCCCGCATGCACGCTACCGTCGACGCCATCGCCGCTGACCTGTCGCACCACGGCTGGCTACGGCGCTATCGCACCGACGACGGCTTCGGCGTGCCGACCGTCGCGTTCACGATCTGTACGTTCTGGCTGGCCGAGGCGCTCGCCCATCTGGGCCGAGGGGCCGAGGCCCGCACGGTGCTGGCGCGCCTCAGCGACATCGACGCGCCGCTCGGGCTCTACGCCGAGGACGTCGATCCGTTGACCGGCCGGATGTGGGGCAACTTTCCCCAGGCCTACAGCCACGTCGGGCTCATCCATGCCGCCTTCGCGGCGTCGCCCCGCTGGTCCGAGCTGGGCGCGTGACCCGCCCTCTCCTGCGACTGGCCCGGTGGGCCAAGCGGCCCCTCGAGCAGTTCTTGCTCATCGAGGCGGCCAGCGGCATCGTGCTGCTGATCGCGGCGGGCGTGGCGCTGGTGTGGGCCAACTCGCGCTGGGCCGATGACTACGTCGCGCTGTGGCACACCGCGGTGGGCGTGCGGCTGGGCAGCTTCAGCTTCGAGCGGCCGCTCGAGTGGGTCGTCAACGACGGCCTGATGGTGATCTTCTTCTTCGTGGTCGGGCTCGAGATCAAGCGCGAGCTGCACCACGGCGAGCTGTCGACCTGGCGGCGCGCCACCTTGCCCTTCGCAGCGGCGGTAGGCGGCATGGCGGCACCCGCGCTGCTGTACCTGGCGCTGGCCGGCGGCGCGGCGACCCGCCACGGCTGGGGCGTGCCGATGGCGACCGACATCGCCTTCGCGGTCGGCGTGCTGATGCTGCTCGGGCCGCGGGTGCCGGCGGCGATGCGCGTGCTGTTGCTGGCGCTGGCGGTCATCGACGACCTGGGCGCGATCGTGGTGATCGCGCTGTTCTACTCGTCGGGGCTCGTGCTCGCCGGGCTCGGCGTGGCCGTCCTCGGCGTCGCCGGCGTGTTCGTGCTGCGCGCCCTGGGCGTGCGACGCCCGTTGATCTACGCGCTGCCCGCGCTGGTGGCCTGGGGCGGCACCTACGCGGCCGGCATCCATCCGACGATCGCCGGCGTGATCATCGGCCTGTGCACGCCGGTCGCGCCCTGGCTCGATCCCGACGGCCACGAGGTCGAGTCGCCGGCCGAGGACCTCATCGACGCCATGCACCCGTGGGTGTCATTCGTGATCATGCCGATCTTCGCGCTGGCCAACGCCGGCGTCGCGCTCGACGGGCTGCACCTCGACGGCACCTCGTCGGTCGTCGCGATCGCGGTCGCGGTCGGCCTGGTGATCGGCAAGCGCCTGGGCGTGCTGGCGGCGTGCGCGCTGGTGCTCAAGCTCGGCGTCGCGACCCTGCCGCGCGGGCTGGGGATCCGCCACCTGATCGTCCTGGGCGTGGTCGCTGGCATCGGCTTCACGATGGCGCTGTTCGTCGCGCAGCTGGCCTTCACCGAGCCGGCGCTCCTGGGCGCGGCCAAGCTGGGCATCCTGGGCGCCAGCGCGGTCGCGATCGCGCTGGGGCTGGTGGCGGGTCGCCTGCTGCTGCCCCGCGATCACGGCCCCGGCGTGGCCGCCACCGCCGACGAGGCCGAGGCCTCGACCGAGCAGTAGCGCAGCGCGTCGACACGCCACGAACCGGCAAGGTATATCCTGCGGGGCGATGTCCAGCGACGACCCCGACCTGGGGGCCATCATCGACGAGCGCTACCAGCTCGTCGCGCGGATCGGCCAGGGCGGGATGGGCGCGGTCTACAAGGCCATCCACGTCGGCATGGGCCGCGAGGTCGCGATCAAGGTGCTGCGGCCCGAGCTGGGCCAGCACGCCGACGCGCTGCGCCGCTTCGAGCGCGAGGCCCAGGCCACCGCCAAGCTGTCCCACAAGAACCTGGTCGCGGTGTCGGACTTCGGCATGCGCAGCGACGGCTCGCTGTACCTGGCCATGGAGCTGCTGCGCGGGCAGTCGCTGGGCGAGCTGCTCAGCCACGGGCCGCTGCCGTGGCCGCGCGCGGTCGCGATCGCGCGTCACGTCGCGCGCGGGCTGGCCCACGCCCACGGCCACGGCGTCATCCACCGCGACATCAAGCCCGACAACATCTTCCTGGTCGACGACGAGGACGACCCCGACTTCGCCAAGGTGCTCGACTTTGGCATCGCGCGCTCCCTCGACGGCACCGACGCGACCGTGACTCAGGCCGGCCTGGTGGTGGGGACGCCGGCCTACCTGTCGCCCGAGCAGGCGCTGGGCGGCGCCCTCGACGGCCGCAGCGACATCTACGGGCTGGCGATCGTCCTGTACGAGATGCTCACCGGCCAGACGCCCTTCAGTGGGCGCGAGCCGATCGCGATGCTCACCGCCCACGCGGTCGTCGAGCCGCCGACCTTCGCCGAGATCGCGCCGACGCTGGTGCTGCCCGACGGGCTCGAGGCCATCGTGCGGCGCGGGCTCGCCAAGGCCAAGGAGGACCGGTTCGACGACGCGGCGGCGCTGGCCGCGGAGCTCGATGCGCTGCGCACGCCGTCGTCGACCTGGAGCACCGCCGAGGCGGCCCAGCTGTCGCAGGAGCGGCCCGCGGTCGGCGCGATGACGCCGCAGCCCGCGCTCGCCACCGTCTCGCTGGCCGCGGCCCCGGCCCGGGCCGCCGCGACCGGCATGGTCGGATGGCTCTACGAGACCTTGCCGTGGCTACGCGATCGCTCGCGCCGTCAGCGCCTCGGGCTGATCCTGGGCGGCGGCGTGCTCGCGGTCGGGCTGGTGGCGGCCATCGCGGGCGTGGTGGGACCGTCGTCGTCGGTCGAGCGGCTCGGCGCGCCCGGCCACGTCGCGGCGCCGCGCGACGGCGATGCCGGCGTGGCGGCGACCGAGGCCGACGCGGGCAAGCCGGCCCTGGCGAGCGCCGCCGCACCCGCCGCCGGCCTCGAGCCCCTGGCCGCCGCGATGGTCGCCGCCGCCGACGCGCCCTACGACGCGCTGGTCACCGCGCTGCAGGACGGCAAGACCTGCCCGGCCCGCAAGACCGCGGTGGCCAAGCTGCGCGCCCACGGCGACGCCCGGGCGATCGGGCCACTCAGGAAGGCGCGCTACCGCATGCGCGGCGGCTTCCATGGCATCGGCCAGTCGAACTCGAACAGCTGCCTGAAGGCGGCCGCCGACGCGGCGATCGTCGCGCTCACGCCCCAGCCGGCCCCGCGGTAGCGCGGCGCGCGGCGGTCAGCGCGGAGCCTGGGCCGCCACGGTGGGACGAACGAAGTGGACGTAGGCGTCCTCGGCGACCGGCCCGCCGTGGTGGAACCCGCGGTACCCGATGATGACCGCCCCGGCGATGACCACCGCGAGCCCCACGTCGATCCAGCGCGCGCGATCGTGTCGGGGCGCCGCCGCCGCGACCCACAGCCCGGCCAGGAGCCCGAGCCACGGCACGATGCTCCACACCCGCGGCAGGCCCAGCGCGCCGCCGAGGTTGGGCGCGACCAGGCCGTCGCCGAGCAACCGAAACACCACCTCGTAGAGCGGGTTGTGAAACTTCTCGGGGAAGTGCGGGAACGTCGCCACGCCGAGCCCGTAGATGGCGAGGCCGACCGCGATCATCGCCCACGGCAGCGCGCGCCAGCCGCGCCGACCGTCGACGGCGTCGAGGACCGTGACGATCGGTGGCAGCAGGAACGGCAACATCACGGTGATGTAGCGCGGGCCGAACTGCCACCCGCCGCGCCAGAAGTTGAGGCCCGAGATGAACAGCAGGTAGATGAGCGCGATCGACAGCGACACCAGCGCGTGGCCGAGCTGGCCGCGCCGCACCATCAGCCACCAGCCGGGCAACGCGAGCAGCAGCATCGGGCAGAACAAGACCAGGCCGTTGTCGGGCGCGATCGTCGAGCCGGTGAAGGCCACCCAGCGCAGCTTGTCGAGGCCGAGGAAGCCATGCTGGTGGTGGAACGCGAAGGTCTCCGACGCGTCGTAGCCAGTCTTCCACGGCGAGCCGAAGCAGGCGTGGTGGTAGGCGAGCATGACCACGATCGGGAGGGCGGCGCCGACGGTGGCCCACAGGACCGCGCGACCGCCGCGCCGCTCGTGGACGAAGCGGGCCGCGACCCAGATTGCGATCGGCACCACCGCGAAGAGCGCCTGGTAATCGACCAGCGGCGCGGCCCCGGCCGCCAACCCGGCCGCCAGCATCCAGCGATCGCGGCGGCGATCGTCGACGACCTCCACCGCGAGGATCCACGCGGTGCCGACGCACGCGGCCGACAGCTGATGCGCGATGAACAACACCGAGTAGACCAGCGCCATCGAGCCCAGGCCGTAGCCGACCAGCGTGAGCCGACGCGCGGCGTCGCGCTCGCTGAAGCGGCGCAAGAAGCGCGCGAGCAGCAGCAGGAACAGCAGCGTCGGGATGGCGCCGGTCCACACCCGGAAGGTCCAGAAGGTCTCGCCCAAGGTCGGCGGACGCCCGGCGACCAGCTGGGTGGTGCGCTCGAGCAGCAGGTAGGCGGGGATCGCCAGCATCGACGAGCCCGGCGCCTTGTTGGAGTACTGGTGGCCGGCGTGGGGCGACACGTCCGCGGTGGCACCCCACTGCTTCACGCCGTGATCGATCGCGAAGGTCCCGTGATCGACCATGGCCTGGGTCAGGTAGATCCGCGGCAGCTCGTTGGCCGACTGGATGGCCGGGAAGTACGGGAAGACGTACAGGAACGCCAGCGCCAGCCCGAGCCACCAGCGGTGCCGGGCCAGCCAGGCCCCGAGGCGGCGCGCTCGGGTCGCGGGGAGCGGCTCCGTCGGAGGCACGCGGTCGTGTATCACGAGGCGGTCAGGATCCGCGCCGCCGACCGCCCACCGGCTCGGGTTTTGCGGAGCCGGCCCGGGTGGTGACCGCTGGCCGGAGCCGGGGGCCGCGGCCCAGCGGGTCGCGCCAGCCTCTCGTCGCGCCCGCCCGCCCGCCCGGCGCTGCGCGCGCCCCCGCGGCTGTGGTACACGCCCGGGGCGTGCTGCTGTCCATCCTGATCCCGGCCTACCAGGAAGAGGCCACCATCGGCGAGATCCTGCGGCGGGTTGCCGCGATCGACACCGTCGCCCTCGGCTTCGCCAAGGAGATCGTGGTGTGCGACGACGGCTCGCGCGACCGCACCTTCGCGATCGCCAGCGAGCTGGCCGCCGCCGATCCGACCATCCGCGTCGTCCGTCACGAGCGCAACCAGGGCAAGGGCGCGGCGATCCGCACCGCCCTCGCCGCCGCCACCGGAGATTACTGCCTGATTCAAGACGCCGACCTGGAGTACGAGGTCACCGACTACCCGGCGTTGCTCGCCGAGGCCGCCAAGGGCGCCGAGGTAGTCTACGGCTCGCGCTTCCTGGCCAACCCGCGCCCGACCGGCATGCGCACCGCGAACTACGTCGCGAACCGCATGCTCACGGTGACCGCGAACCTGCTCTACGGCCTGCAGATCACCGACGAAGCGACCTGCTTCAAGCTGTTCCGCACCGACCTGCTGCGCGACCTGCACCTCACCTGCACCGGCTTCGAGTTCTGCCCCGAGGTGACCGCGAAGGTTGGCAAGAAGAAGATCCCGATCGTCGAGGTCCCGATCGCGTACACCGCGCGCGCGATCGCCGAGGGCAAGAAGGTCCGCTGGACCGACGGCGTCGAGGCGATGTGGGTGCTCGTGAAGCACCGGCTCCGCCGAGCGCCATGACCCGCCCCGCCACTTCGCTGCGACGTGCGGTCGTCGGCGACGTGCGCATCGGCGCTGCGGCCACCGCCGGTGGCGCCGCCTTCGCCGGCCTGGTCGAGCTGATCGTCACCCTGTGGCGCCACCCGGGGCCGACCTCGCTCCTGGTCGACGTGCGCCTGGGGTGCCTGATCGCCACCCTCATGGGCCTGGTCTGGCTCGTCGTCGGGCCGCTGGCCGGCGCCCTGGCCGCCGCGCCCCGGCTGTGGACGCGCGTGGTCGACGGGCCCGACGCCGCGCTGGCCCGGCCCCAGCCCTGGCCGGCGCCCAGCCGCTGGCCGCTGGCCACCGCGGTGCGGGCCTCGATCGGCGGCCTCGCGGTGATCGCGTACGCCGTCGTCATGACCTGGCTCGGCGGCAAGCTCATCGTGTCGTTCAAGGAGCCCACGCTCACCGCGCTGGTGATGGCGGTGGCGTCGCTCCTGCTCGGCGGGGCCGCGGTGCTGGCCAGCCGCGCGCTCGCGACCGCGCTCCTGCGCGTGGTCGACCCGGTCGGACGCGGCGCCGCCCCGCCCCGGGGTTGGGTCGCCCGCGGGTTGGCCTCGCCCTGGCTCGGCCTCGCCCTCGCGGTCGGGGCCGCGGTCGCCGCGCTGGTGATGGCCGGCCACTTCCACCACCACCTGCGGCCGGTGTGGCCCTGGCGACGCGCGATCACGCTGGTCGCCTTCGTCGTCGGCGTCGGGCTGACCCGCGAGTGGTCGGCGCGCCGGGTCGCCGGCCCGGCCAACCGCCGGGTCGGGTTGGCCGCCGCCGGCCTCGCGGCGGTGCTGGTGCCGCTCACGCTCATCCGCGTCGGCGCCGCGCCCCAGGTGAAGTTCATCGTGGTGTCGTCGTCGCCCAGCCTGGCCCGGGTCATCGAGCTCTTGCGGGTCGCCAACGACCTCGACCGCGACGGTTTCGGCTCGCTGCTGGGCGAGAACGACTGCGCGCCCCGCAACCGAAAGATCCACCCGGGCGCCCGCGACTATCCCGACAACGGCATCGACGAGAACTGCGACGGTCGCGACTTTTCGATGCGCGATCTCGCGGTGCCGGCCGGGCCCAGCCGCCCGGTGCCGCCGGCCTTCCAGAAGCCGTGGAACGTCCTGCTGGTCACGATCGACACCGTCCGCTACGACTACACGACGTTTGGCCGCGGCGCCGACAGCCCGCGCAAGCGCGACACCACGCCTCGCCTGGCCCAGTTTGCCGAGCGCGCCACCGACTTCACGTTCGCGCAGGCGCCGTCGGCCGGGACGATGGCCTCGGTCCCGGCGATCCTGACCTCGAAGTTCTTCCACTCCGGCATCGCCCTCGACGAGACCAACAAGCCCGGCATGCCGCCGCGCCTCAAGCCCGAGAACCTCACGCTGCCCGAGGTCATGAAACAGGGCGGTTACACGACGGGCGCGATCCTGTCCCACGAGTACTTCAACGACTGGGGCATGGAGCAGGGCGTCGACAGCTACGACAACGAGATCGGCAAGACCCACGATGCCAACCGGGTGTCGTCCGATCGCCTGACCGATCGCGCCCTGGCTTGGATCGCCCGTCACCCGACCGGCAAGTGGTTCCTGTGGATCCACTACCTCGACCCGCACAGCCAGTACGTCCCGCACCCCGGCGACACCGCCTGGGGCGACACCCCCGAGGACCTGTACGAGGGCGAGCTCCACTTCACCGACAAGCACATCGGGCGGCTCCTCGACGAGCTGATCCGGCTGCCCGGTGGCGATCGTACGATCGTGGTGGTCACCAGCGACCATGGCGACGCCTTCAACGAGCACGGCTTCTCGGGCCACGCGATCGCGCTCTACCGCGAGATCCTCCACGTCCCGCTGCTGTTCTTCGTGCCCAACAACCCGCCGCGTCGGGTGGGCGGCGCGGTGTCGAACCTCGACATCCTCCCCACCCTCGCCGCGCTGTGTAACCTCGACACCGGCAGCGCCGCCTTCGAGGGCCACAACCTGGTGCCGCAGATCTTCTACGGCCAGGAGGATCCCGAGCGCGTGGTCTTCGCCGAGACCAACTACCCGGTGCCGATCCGCGCCGCGGTGTCGGCGACCTGGAAGCTGATCTTCAACATGAAGAGCAACTTCTACGAGCTCTACGACCTGACCCGTGACCCGCTGGAGAAGGCCAACGTGGCCTCGAGCAACCCCGGTGAGCTGGCGACCATGCGCGGCATCATGGACAGCTGGCTCGACCGGGTCGTGTTCTCGCGCGACGTCAACATGAACCAGGTCGCGCTCCGCATGCAGAAGGTGCTGCTCACCGCCCCGCCGACCCCGGCCCACCCGACGCCGGGGCTGTCCTTCGACAAGGGCGCCATCGAGGTGCTCGGCTACGACGTCCTCGACGCGGTCGCTGGCGGCAAGGCCACGGTCGCCATCTACCTGCACGCGGTGCGGCGGCCCTCGCGCGCGTTCCGCATCGGCGCGGTGCTGTGGGGCCTCCCGGCCGACCTCACGATCGCCGACGGCGGCCTCGCTGTCACCGCCACGACCGCGCCGATGGGTCCCGAGCAGGCCCGGGTCGGCGCCCGGGTGACCCTCGATGGCCTCCTGCCCAGCGACCACTGGCGCCCCGGCGAATACCTCCGTGAAGAGCTGGTGGTGACCCTGCCACCGACCTGGCACGCCAACCAGGTGCTGGTCGGTCTGGTGGTCGGCACGCCCGACAACAGCCGCCCCGACTTCAACGGCCCGCAGCCGTCCAACGATCCGTCGTGCATGACGCTGGGGCCAGCGACCGTCGCGATCGTTCCGCCGCCGGTGCTGGTGTCGCCGCTAGACGCCGGTCCGTGAGCCCGGGCAGGTTTTCGCAAGCCGGTCCGTATACGATGTAGGCCCATGTTCAACGACCTCTCCAGCCTGCTCTTCGCCCAGACCCGCGTCGCCGAGGAAGAGTCGGGGAAGCTCTACGACCCGGTCGTGGGCGTGGTCACCGACATCAAGGATGAGGGGAAGCTGTGCCGGCTCAAGGTGAAGATCCCGTCGCTGCCCATCACCGACAACAGCACCTGGTGCAACTGGATCTCGGTGGGCGGCAGCAAGGACCGCGGCTGGTTCTCGATTCCTCAGGTCGATGACGAGGTGCTGGTGATGTTCGAGCACGGTGACTTCGCCCGCCCGCTCATCATCGGCGCGCTGTGGAATGGCAAGGACAAGGCGATCGACAACAACGCCGACGGCGCGAACGCCCGCCGCAAGTTCAAGTCGTCATCCGGCCACACCATCACGTTCGAGGACGTCGAGAAGTTCATCCTCATCGAGGACGGCGGCGGCATCGGCAGCGTCAAGATCGACGGCAAGAACAACAAGATCGAGTTCACCGCCAAGCAGGGCGACGTCGCGATCCAGTGCAAGGAAGACCTGACGATCCTGGCCGGTGAGATCGCGATCACCGCCAAGGGCAGCCTCGACCTCATGGGCAAGTCGGGCGGCGTCAACATGTCGTCGGCCGGCGCGCTCAAGGTCAACGGCAACATGGTCGCCCTCAAGGGCTCGGCCATCGACATCAACCCCGGCGGCGTCCCCAAGGCCGCCAAGGCCGAGGGCACCGTCGCCGAGTCGCCTGACCCGGCGAAGGGCTAGCGCGCTTACCGACTCACTTAAGGGCCCGCGAACGAACAAGTCGACCGTTCTCGCGGCCGATCCATGCCGACTGGCTGCGTTGCCGGTTCCGGTCCTCGGGTGCCGCTTCACGCACCCGGTGCGGGGCCCTACTGCACGATGCGACCGCTGCCGCCGCCCGGCGCCTTGGGCGTATGAGGCGGCTTGACCGTGGGCGCGATCAGGTCGGGATCGGGGTTGGTGCCCTTGCGGAGGTACTCGGTGACGGGACGGTACGTGACCGTCCACTTGTCCTGCTTCACCTCGACGCCGCCCTTGTAGTACTTGCGGTAACGCACGAGCTTGTAGCCGTCGAAGCCGCTTTGGTCCTGGGCCTCGAAGCCGACCGGCAGCGCCTCGTCGAGGCGCTCCTCGGTGGTGTACGGCGTCGAATCGATGACCTTGCGCTCGAAGGCGATCTCGTCCCACGGGCGGGCTTGGCCGAGGATCTCGACCACCGCCTCGCCGCGCGCGACCCGGTAGTGAACCACGACCGGGAAGTCGTAGGGGTTCTTCATCTTGAGGTCGGTGTTGGGCCACACCACGGTCGCGTCGAGCCCCATCGTCACGTACGTCGAGGGCCGCGAGTGGTTCGTGGTCTTGACGATCTCGAGGCCGGCGAAGAACGACGCGCCAAACAGCGTCGTCGAGATCTGGCAGGTGCCGCCGGCCAGGCCGTCGACCATCTCGCCCGCCGTGATGACGTGGGCGATCTTGTAGCCTTCCTTCTCGGTGCGGTCGCCGACGGTCTCGTTGAACGAGAACTCGACGCCGGGCGCGAGGACCTTGCCGTTGAGCTTCGAGGCCGCCAGCTTCAGGTTGAAGTTGCGGTCCTTGTCGCCGACCGGGAAGGTGGTTCGGAAGGTGCCGAGCACATGGGAGATGTCGTCGATGCCGAGCTTGGCGCGGGTGATCGCGGACGGGACCGCCAGACCGACCAGCTCGACCCGGGGCGCGCCGCTCTTGGCCGCGGCCTCGATCCGGTCGAGCGAGGCGAAGACGTCGATGGCGAAGCCGGCCGTGTCGTCGTGGATGGTCTTGGTCTCGAGGTCGAGGTACGCGTTGGTCGGCGCGCGGTCGACGGTGGCCTTGAGGCCGCTGAGGGCCTTGGCGGCGGCCAGGCGGTCGATGCGGATCGGCAGCGCGCCGGCGCTGGCCAGCGTCGCGACCACGTCGCTGCGGCGCGCGGCGTAGGGCAGCTCGGCGGGATCGACCGACACCGCCAGCTCGCGCCAGGTGAGCGTGCGCTCACGGCCCGCGGCGCTGACGATGACCTTGCCGTCTAGGGCTTGGTCGACCGCGGTGGCCAGCGCACCGTCGACGCCGGTGGTGGGCATCGCGGCGTCGGCAGCGGCGACCCGCGGCGACGGGCTACGCTCGCCAGTGACGACGTAACCGCCCACCAGCGCGCCGCTCATCGTGAACAGGCCGGCGGCGAGACCGAGATAGATCGATCCGCGACGACGATCAGAAGTACGGGCCATAGGTTCCTCTTATCACGGGCGACTGCGGGAGCTGGAGTTTCGTCTGGGGTAGCAGTGCAGCACGTGGGCCAGATCGGCATCCTGCAACTCCGGTAGCTTGTCGCGAGCGGGTGGTCCGGGTGTCCGTCCGCCCACGCGCGCCGGGTCCGGCCCGACACGCCGCTGGGTTTGACACCCGAGGTTGCATGAGGCAGCTTGCTCAGCAGTGGCCTCATCCCTCATCCAACGCAACAAAGCGGTCGCACGGCGCAAGGGAGCCCTGGCGACAGCCGCGGGCGTCGGTGCCGCGGTGGTGCTGGTCGTGATCAACCCGATCGTCGGAGTCGTCGGACTGGCCGGCGCCGCGTATCTGGGATGGGACTGGCTGAGCTTCCGGATCAAGAACGGCCTTCGCCTCTGAGCTCCTGGGGATACTCCTGGGAATGACCGACAGGTCTGGGGGCGGGGCGATGTCCGACTCGTCGGCGAGCGGATCCGCAGAGCTGCGGCGCACCGCCGAGCGCCTGATCGGCACCGACCTCGACGGGCGCTATCGGATCGACGAGCTGATCGGCGCCGGTGGGATGGGCGCGGTCTTCCGCGGTCATCACAAGTTCATGGACCAGGCGGTCGCGATCAAGGTCCTGCGGCCCACTCTCGCTAGCGATCCCAGCGCGGCCCGGCGCTTCGTGCGCGAGGCCCGGGGCACGCTCAAGGTCGACAGCGAGCACGCGGTCAAGGTGCTCGACTTTGCGATCACCGACGACGGGCTGCTCTACATGGTGCTCGAGCTGCTCGAAGGCCGCACCGTCGGCGCCGAGCTGACCGATGACGGCCCGATGGCGCCGCGCCGCGCGGTGCGGGTCGCCCGCCAGGTCTGCGACGCGCTGGCCGCGGCGCATCGGGTCGGCTTCATCCACCGCGATCTCAAGCCCGACAACGTCATGCTGGTGCGGCGCGCCGGCGATCCCGACTTCGCCAAGGTGCTCGACTTCGGCTTGGCCAAGGTCATGGAGGGCGCCGGCGAGCACGCGCTGTCGATGGCGGCGCTCACCCAAGGCGGCCTGGTGTTCGGCACGCCCGATTACATGGCGCCCGAGCAGGCGCTGGGGCAGGCCCTCGACGCCCGGTGCGACCTGTACGCGCTGGGCGCGACGCTGTTCGAGATGCTGACCGGGCGCCCGCCCTTCGTCGCGGCCAGCCCGCTCGAGGTGCTGGCGGCCCACGTGCGCGAGCTGCCGCCGCGGCTGCGCACGGTGCGGGCCGAGCTGGCGATCCCGGACCAGCTCGAGCAGCTGGTGGCGAGCTGCCTGGCCAAGCCGGTCGAGCGGCGGCCGACCTCGGCGGTCGAGCTGGGCGTCGCGCTGCAGGCGATCGAGGCCCAGCTGGCGGGCGGGCGGCGCAGCGCGCTGGCCGAGACGATGCCGGTGCCGGCGCTCCGGGCCGACGTGGTGGCGACCAGGCCGCTGGCGACGGGGCCGGGCCAAGCCGCCGACCGCGGCGAGTCGGGTGGGCTCGGCCTCGGCGAGTCGGCGGCAGCGACGACGCGCGGCGCGTCGGCCGGGTTCAGCGCCGACGAGCTGCCGCGCCGCCGCTCGCGCGCACCGATGATCATCGTCGGGGCCGCGGTGCTCGCCGCTGCCGCGCTGGTGGCGATCGCGACCCGTCCCCGCGCGCGGCCCACCCCGGCGCTGGTCGTCGCAGCCGCCGGCGCACCGCCGGCCCTGCCGGTCGACGCCGGGGTCCTCGACGCGCCGGCCCGCGATGCCGGCAGGCCCGCGGTCGACGCGGCGCCGCGCGAGCCGACCGCCGGGCGCGCCGCCGCCGCTGCCGCCGCCGCTGCCGAGCGGCTCGCAGCCCACCTGAGCGCCGCCGAGTCGGCGCACCGCAGCGGCAACCGGCTGCGCCAGCTGGCCGAGGCCGACGCCGCGCTCACCCTCGCGCCCGGCAACCGCCGCGCCCGCTTCCTGATCGGCGATGCCCTGGTGGCTGCCGGTGACCTGGCGCAGGGCTGTCGTTTCCTGCGCCGGGCCGGGGCCGGGGTCGCCACCGCGCGGGCCGACGCCGCCGGCTGTCGCTGAATCCCCCGCGACCGGCAGAATTCGGTATCCTCGTCGCGGATGTCGACCGCTGAGTCCGCGCAGTCGTCCAGCACGGGCGCGAGCGATACCGGGGCCCGCCACGTCGGTGGCTACGCCCTCGGTGCGCTCTTGCGCCGCACCCCATGTGCCGACGTGTACCGGGCCACCCGCGGCGCCGGCGCCGACGGCGAGGCCACCGTGTACCTGGTCCACGCCGCGTTGTCGGCCCGCCCCGAGGTGGTGCGCGCGGTCCAGGCCCAGGCGGTCAAGGCCGCTGCGGTCACCGACCTCGCGCACATCGCCGCCACGCTGGGCGCCGGCTTCGAGGACGGGCTGCTCTACGTCGTGACCGAGGCTGAGGGCGGCCCTACCTTGCGCGACGTGCTGGACCGCAAGCGCGCCGGCTCGGGCGCCGGGCTGCCGCCGCGCGGCGCGGCCAACGTGATCGCGACCGTGGCCCAGGCCCTCCTGGCCGCCGGCGTCGTCCACGGCGGGCTGTCGGCCGAGTCGATCACGCTGGCTCGCACTGGCCGTATCTCGATCGCCGATCTCGCCCTGGGCCCGGCCCTCGCGGTCGCGGTCGGCCACGGGCTGGTGGCCGCCCCGGGTTGGCTCGCGCCCGAGGTTGCCGCTGGCGATCCGCCGTCGTCGGCGTCGGATGTCTACGCGCTGGGCGCCCTGCTCTACGACGCCATCGTCGGCCTGCCGCTGGCCCGCGGCGGCCCCCGCCCCAGCGACGCCGCGCCCGGGATCGCACCCGAGGTCGACGAGCTGGTCGCCCGGGCCTGCGCCGAGCGGGCCGAGCGCCGCTTCGCCTCGGTGGTGGCGCTGCGCGAGCTGGTGGTCGACATCCTGCTCGCGGCCGACGAGGACGCGGCCGACGACGTCGCGCCCGCGATCGCGATCCCGCCCGCCCTCGAGGCCACGATGCAGGACGGCCACGAGCGCTGGCTGGTCAGCAAGGGTCGCTTCGACTTCGGTCCGTTCTCGATGAAGCAGGTCGTCGAGCAGATCCTCCACGGCCAGATCACCCACGGCCACGTCCTCATGGACAAGGACGAGGGCGGGCGCGCCAAGGTCGACGAGCACCCGCTGCTCGGGCCGCTGGTCGACGCCGCCAAGCAGTCACGCGACGATCACCGGCGCGCCCACGCCGAGGTCAAGCACCAAGCCTCGGAGCGCACGCGCGGCGTCACGCTCTACGGCGTCATCGGCGCCGGCGTGCTGGCTGCGGTCGGCGCGGCCTACCTCGTCGTCACCACGCTCACCGCGGCCAAGCGCAAGGACGTCGAGGGCGTCGCCTCGATGGCCGAGGCCTCGCTGGCGGTGACGGTGTCGGCGCCCAAGCCTCCGCCGCCCAAGGCCCGCACCGGTGGCAGCGGCGCGCGCCACGGCGGCGCGGGCAGCACGGGCGGCGCCGGCGGCGGCGGCGAGAACCTCGCCTTCGACATGTCCGACGACCGCGACGGCGGCAGCGAGACGCTCGACATGGGCACCGTCTATGGGGTCTACGGCCGCTACGGCGGCAAGCTCGGCGGCTGCCTGCAGAAGACCGGCACGCGTAGTGCCGAAATCAACATCATCATCGACGGCCCGACCGGGCGCGTGAGCTGGGTCAAGGTCAACGGCACCCAGTCGGGCGCGCTGCACGGCTGCCTGTCGGGCGTGCTGCGCGCGATGAAGTTCCCCAGCGTCGACGGTCCGCGCACCCGCGCCGACTTCGAGATCGCGATCTGATGCTACCGACCACGACCAATAGCCGGGCCCGGCTGTCCGAGGTGATCCGCAAGCGCGCGCGGGTCACGCCCCTCATCGGGGTGCTGCTCGCGCTCGGCTTCGCGCTGGTGGTCGCGCCCATCGCGCTCATCGACAGCTGGTTGTTCGAGCCCCACGTGGTCGCTGGCGAGGCGGCGCCGGTGACCGTGCGGGTCCCCGCCTTCGAGGGCTGGAACGACGATCAGGTCTCGGGCCAAGGCGGCAGCGTCGTCGTCGCGCGCGGCGAGATCGCGACCGCGCGCCAGGCCGCTGTCGCCGAGCGGATGCGCGCCAACGCGCCGTCGAGCGGGGCCCGCTTCGCCGCCTACGCCGCGGTGCTGTTCCTGCTCGCGGCCGGCGTGACCCACCAGCTGCGGCGCTCGAATCGCGGGCGGCTCTTGCGGGTGCAGGCCTGCATCCTGGGGGCGGTCGCGCTGGGTGCGGTGGTGACCAAGGGCCTGCTACTGGCCTATCCGGTCTCGGTGCTGGCGGTGCCGGTCGCGCTGGGCGCCCTGGTGCCGACCTTGGTCTTTGACCGCACGGTCGGCCTGGCCGCGGGCGTGCTGTCGGCGGTGACCATGGGCTTGCTGGTGCCGTTCGACGTCGGCGTCTCGACGGTGCTGGTGGTGCAAGCGGTGGCCGCGTCGATCGTGCTGCCCGACCGCGCGCGGTCGCGCTGGAACGTCGCGCTGGGCGCCGGCGCGGTCGCGATGCTCGGCGCTGCGCTCACCTACCTCGGGTTCTTCTACCTGTCCGATGGCGTGGTGCCGGTCCACGAGCTGGCCGACCCGCAGCGCTCGGCCTGGCTGGCGGCAGCCTTCGGGGGCGCCATCGCGGGCGTGCTGACGATGCCGCTCCTGCCCCTGTTCGAGCGCGCGTGCGGCGAGATCACCCATGGCCGACTGGTCGCCCTCGAGGATCTGTCGAACCCCGTGCTCAAGCAGATCGCCGACAAGGCGCCCGGCACCTGGCAGCACAGCCTCGCGATGGCGAATCTCGCCGAGGTCGCGGCGCAGGCGATCGGCGCCAACGGTCGCCTGGTCCGGGTCGGCGCGTACTTCCACGACGTCGGCAAGTCGCTGCAGCCGAGCTACTTCATCGAGAACCTGCGGGCCGGCGAGGCCAGCCCCCACGACCAGCTCGCCCCCGAGGTGTCGTGCGACGCGATCTTCGCCCACGTCACCGAGGGCATCGCCCACGCCCGCCGCATGCGCGTCCCCGAGCGGATCATCGACTTCATGCACATGCACCACGGTGACGGGGTGCTCGAGTACTTCTGGGCCAAGTGCCAAGAGCAGGGCAATCCGCGCCGGCTCACCGTCGAAGATTTTCGCTATCCTGGCGTGCGGCCCCAGAGCCGGGAGACCGCGATCCTGGCGATCTGCGACGCGGTCGAGGCGGCGTCGCGAACGCTCAAGCGGCCCGATGACCGGGCGGTCGAGACCCTGGTCCAGCGCATCGTCTACGGCAAGCTGCACCTCGGCCAGCTCGACGAGTCGGGGCTGTCGATGGCCGACCTGCGCAAGATCAGCGACTCGCTCCGCGAGGCGATCCGCGCCGCGCACCACGGCCGCATCGAGTACCCCTGGCAGCGCGAGGCGGCGGCCGCCGCCGCACAGGCGGCCGCGAACGAGCCGGCGACCGCGCCGACCGTGAAGGGCCGGGCCGCGACGGCGACCCAGCAGATCATGCACCAGCCGCGGCTCGACTCGCTCGACGTGCCGAGGCCGATCCAGTGGGAGGACCTCAGCGGTCGCCCGCGCGCCGCGACCGAGCAAGGCATCGCGGAGACCCAGCCGATGGTGTCGCCGCTGCCGATCGCCGAGACCACGCAGCTGCCGCTCGCGGCGATCCCGGTCTCGACGGTGTCGATCAAGGCGCCGGCCGCGCCGATCGCGTTGGTGCCGATCGCCGTGAGCGACGCGGCGATCGGGGGGCCGCCGCCGGCCACCCCGAGCCCGAGCGACTCGGGTCCAGTGCCGGTGCGAGTGCGGGCGAGCGCGCTGGTCGTCGACGACTCGGGGCCGATTGGCGCGGGCTCGCGCAACACCGCGCAGCGCGACGCGATCGCGGCGGCGCCGACGATGCCGCCGATCGATGGCGTGATGGTGCCGCCGATGTTCGCGCCACCGACCGTGCCGCCGGTCGCGGTCGGCGAGGCCGAGATCTTGTCGGTCGTGGAGGCCAACGTGGAGCCCGGCGCGGTCTTCGTGCCAGATTCAATCGTCGTCACTGAAGTGGCACCGGCGGCCGAAGCCGTGACCGAGCCCGTGACCGAGCCCGTGACCGAGCCCGTGACCGAGCCCGTGACCGAGCCCGAGCCCGTGACCGAGCCCGTGACCGAGCCCGTGACCGAGCCCGTGACCGAGCCCGTAGCGGTGGCCGACGGCGTGACCGGGGCCGAGGGGGCGGGCAAGCCGAGCTGGGCCAGCGCCTTGGCCAACCGGCTCGACGCGATGCTCGACGCCGACGACGAGGAGGCCTTCGCCTCGACCCCGACGATGCGCAAGCCGCCGCCCCCGCCGCGCCGTCGCATCACCGAGAACGTCGGCGCCGAGGACGTCGAGGCGACGCTCGACCTGTCGCCGGCCACCCGGCCCGAGCCGAGCGGGCTCATCTTGGGCCCGCCGCCGAGCACCGGTCGCGTCCGCACGCTGCCGCTGGTCGCCGAGCCCGACCATGGCAGCGACGGCCCCACCGTGGTGCGCCCGCGTCCGAGCGGCGGACAGCTGCCGCCGCGCTCGCGCACCAAATCCGATCCGTGAGCGGCGGCGCGCTACCGGTACCCGGGGCCGCTCGACTCGGGCGTGACGCGGACCGCGCGCAGGTCGGCCAGCTCCACGCCGTACAGCTCGTGGCGCGCGGTCTCGATCATCGCGACGTCGCCGTGGATCTCGACCGACACGATGCGATCGAGGATGAGCGTCTGCGTGCCGTTGGCGAGGTACACCGACACCACCGTCTTGGGCTCGGCGTAGAACTTGTCGCCGTCGCGGCGGAGCTTGTGACGGGTGAGGACGTTGATCGCGCTGGCGTTCTGCATCGGCCGACCATACCACCGCGTCGACGGCGCTCTGGCCTGACCGATCGGCCAGTCGCGGCGCTGGTGCTGCTGGCCGCGCTCGCGCTCGCGACCTTGGGCTGCGCCGCGCGCACCGCGCCCAGCGCGTCGACCCAGGCCCACCTCCGCGACGCCGAGGCTGCGCTCGCCGTCAAGGACTACGACGCCGCGCGCGCGGCCTACGATCGCGCCGTCGACACGGCGCCCGATGCGACCAGCGCGCGCCTCGCGGTGCGCGAGCGCGCCGACGCCCGACTCTTCCTCGGCGACCTCGACGGCGCGGCTGGCGATCTAGCCCGCCTCACCGAGCTGGCGCCGCGCGATCCGGCGGCCTGGCACGACCTCGGCATCGTCCGCGCCAACCAAGGCGACCGCGCCGGCGCCCGGGATGCGCTCTACCAGGCCAAGACCCTCGCGCCCGACGATGCCCGCCCTCGCCTGGCGTTGGCAGCGCTGCTGTGGGCGAGCGGCGATCGTGCGGCCGCTGACCGCGAGTACCAGGCGCTCCTCGAGCTCGACCTGCCCGAGCCCGTGCGCGCCAAGGTGGTGTGGGCGATCGCGACACTCGCGGCGCCCGCGCCGTGACGATGGCATACTCGCCGCGATGCTGCCGCGCCTCGCTCTCGTCCTCGGTGCGCTGACCGCGACCGCCGCGCCGCTCGCGGCCCGCGCCGACACCTGGGGCTTCGCGTGGTCGGGGCGCATCGAGGCTGACGGCGCGCCGATCAAGGATCACAACGCCGACCCCGCCCAGCAGCGCGCGGCGGTCAGCGCGCTCCGCGCCTACGATCCGACGCTCACCCAGCCGTACATCCTGATCGCGCTCGATGACGACGACGACGAGGTCCGACTCGAGGCTGCGCGGGTCGCCGGCCAGGGCCGCATGGTCGCCGCGGTCGAGCGGCTGGTCACCTGGCTCAGCGATCCCGACAAGGTCGTACGCCGGGTCGCCACCGACGCGCTGGGCGCCATCGGCGACGAGGCCAGCACCAAGGCGCTCATCCGCACGCTCGGCGATCTCGACGGCGACGTCCGCCTGGGTGCGGTGCAGGCCCTCGCCAAGATCGGCCAGCGTGGCGATCACTCCGTGGTCGTGCCGCTCATCTCGCGGGTCTCGGACGACAAGACCGAGGTGCGTCGGGCCGCGGTCGAGGGCTTGAAGGTCATCGGCGATCGCCGCGCCGTGGTCGCGATGGTCTCGGCCTTCGGCGATCCCAACCTCGAGGTCCGCAAGGTCGCGGTCGGCGGCGTCGGCAAGCTCGGCGATCGCGCCGCGATCCCCGCGCTCATCCGCGTCATCGGCGACCCCCAGCCCGAGCTGCGCAACCTGGCGATCGCGTCGCTCGGCGATCTGGGCGCGGCCGAGGCCGTCGACGATCTGATCGCGGTGCTGGGCCGCGGCGGCGACGCGTCAGCCAGCGCGGCCTACGCCTTGGGTCAGGTCGCGGCGGCCGGCGACCGCGAGGCCACGCCGGTCGCGGTGCGTGCGCTGGTCGCCGCGCTCGCCGATCCGGCTGGACGCCCAGCGGTGCTCGAGGCGCTGCGGCGCGCCGGCCCGACCGCGGTGCCGTCGCTGGTCGATCACCTCGACGGTCGGCTGCCCGGCGACCCGGCGTCCGCGGTCGATCTCCTGGCCGACTTCGGCGACGCTCGCGCCACCAACGCGCTGATCGCCGAGCTCGATCGCGGCCGCATGGGCGTGGCCCGCGTGGTGGCGGCCCTCGCGCGCACCGGCGATCCGCGCGCGCTGGTGCCGGTGCTCGGGCTCATCGCCGCGCCCGATCCGGCGATCCGCATCGCCGCCATGACCGCGACCGGGCCGCTGCTCGGCCACGATCTGCGGGCCGCCGACGCGCTGATCGAGCGGCTGGGCGACGACGAGGAGAGCGTGCGCGTGCTGGCGGCCGACTACCTCGCCCAGATCGGCGCGACCACCGCGGTGCCGGCGCTCATCGGCCTCACCGGCGCGCCGCGCTCGGCCCGGCTGCGCCACGCCGCCATCGACGCGCTCGGCGCGATCGGTGATGCCAAGGCCGGCCCGGCGCTCATCACGGCGCTCGGCGATCCCGATCCGATCCTGGCCCGCGCCGCGGCCGACGCGCTGGCGTACCTCGGCGACCCCGCCACCGAGCGCGCCCTGGCCGCCGCCGCCCGCAAGGACGACGCGACCCGGCCTTTCGTGATCCGGGCCTGGGGTGCCGCGCTGCGCGATCGGGCGGTGCCCGGCGCCCGTGCCACGCTCGAGGACCTGGCCACCCGCGCCGCGCCGTCGACGGCGTTGGCCGCGATCGGCGCGCTGGCCGCGATGGGCGACCGCGGCGCGCGCCCCACGCTGGCGCTGCTGGTGGCCGGCGCCTCGGCCGAGCGCCAGCGCGCCGCGGCCTGGGCCCTGGGCGAGCTCGCCGACGACCAGCCGCCGCCGGCCGCGGTGGCGACCGCGCTGGTCGACGCGCTGGGCTCGAAGGACGACCGGGTGTCGTCGGCCGCGGCCTGGGCCCTGGGCCAGCAGCCGGTGCCGTCCGCCGATGCACCGCTGCGCCGCCTCGCCCTTCACGGCGGCTGGGCCTCGACGATCAACGCCACCGCGGCGCTGGCCCGCGCCGGCGGCCCCGACGCCGCGGCCGATCTGGTCGTGCTCACCGCGCACCGCTCGCCGCTGGTCCGCGCCAACGCGGCCTGGGCCCTGGGCGAGCGCCCGCTCACCGACGCCAGCGTGGCCGCGCTGCTCCACCTGCTCGCCGACGATCTTGCGCCCCGGGTGCGCGCGGTCGCGGCCCGCGCCCTCGGTGCTGGCCGCATGCGTCCAGCCGTCGCCGCCGCCCTGGCCGGCGCGGCCGACGATCGCAGCGAGGCGGTGCGCGCCGCGGCCGCCGCGACCACCGCGCCGTCGCCTCGCGACCAGTGGCGGCTCTTCGACGTGGTCGAGCCCGACGACGATCGCCCGGTCCGCGAGGAACCTTACTTCGTCCTCCTGGGCGCCACCGGGCCCGCCTACGCGACCTTCACCGACCGCCGCGGCGTCATCGCCGCCGAGCACGTCCCCGCCGACACCGCCCCGCCCCGCCCCGCCTCCGCCGAATCTGACCTCTGATTTCATCCGCGCCGCGCCCGACGCTCCATCATCAGCCCGGCTCGCCGGTCAACGCGGCTTGCGGCTGCACCCGGTGCTCACCGTTGCCCCGTCGAAGCCGCCGAACCTGGCATGGGCAGCGTCGAGCCCTCCGGACCGACGTAGGCGATGGCGGTCATGGGTTGCCCGGGCTGGGACTCGTCGAGCAGGCTCACGAAGGCAGGTCCGCTCGAGATCCGGGTCGCGTCCTGGAACGCGTGCCGAACGAAGTCGCGAAACTCGTCGCCGCTGGCGTGCACGGTCTCGATGCGGCACAACGAGTCGCGGCACTCGACGCTGAGAACCGACGATCCCTTGGGCAGCGCAGCACGCACACCATTTTCAAGGCTTTGGGCCCGATCTCTCGACGCGGTCAGGGGCGCCGCAACGAAGGATGCTTGCATCTGATCGCGCATCTCCTCGGACGTGACCGCCGATCCATTCTGCGATGGAGCTTCGGCGACCGCGACGCCAGCGGCACCAACCGGCTCGTCCTCGACGGGATTGGCCGGGCTCGGGCGCGCCGGCCGAGTCCACGCGACCGGCGCCGGCGCGACCCTCGGTTTCGCCGGCACCCCGAACTCCGTCCGAACGGTGGATGACGGTTCGACCTCCCTGGTCGCTACCAGGAGATACATGCCGCTGCCGAGCACGGCAAAGGCAATGACGAAGATCCATGGCTTCATGGGTGCCGCTCCTGGTCAGTCGGCTAGTAATTCACCGTGTGCACCCGACCGCCTGGAAGCACCAGGCAGTCGATCATGATCGAGCCCCCCGACGGCGCCCACACGTTGAGGAAGATGTCGGCGGGCGGACCGAAGAACGGTAGGCCGCCGGGGGCGGCGTTACCCGCGGACTGACCGCCGAAGACGAACGATGTCCCTCCGCTGTTGGAGCTCATGGCGTTGCAGCGGACGTCACTCGCGACACTGGCGCCTTGCGCTGTTACCGTCAGATAGTACCAGCCGGAGACGCTGCCATCGGTGACCAGCGGGATGTGCCAGAATGCGGCGCTGCTGGAGCTGTTGGTTACCGTGGGTCCGTTGGGCGACCAGAAATCGGCTTGCGAGAAGAAGGCCGAGCTGCCGCTGCGGGCGGTGATGGTGCGCGCTTCTGACGACAGGGGCGAGCCGGGTGTGGCTCTCATGCTGATCACGCGGCCACCCGGATCGACTTCCGCAGCGGTCGGAGGGTGAGGTCCATGGCGTCGGCCCAACGGTCGCGGAGGGCAAGCGCGCGGAGCTGGAGGATGGGCGGCCGGCCTCGTCCCCGAGCTGCCGCGCGATTTCGAGCGGCCCGGTTGGTCGCGCGGCCTGCAGCTGCCGCGGGCAGCTCAGTGGACGAAGTTGCCCATGCGCTCGTAGCGCATGTTGAGCGGATTCAAGTGCAGGATCCTCTCGCCAAAGCCGTTGAGCAGCGGCGGACCCATCGAGAGCCAGATGAAGATCGCCTTGCCCTTGATGTTCTCGAGGGGCACCGGGCCCCACCAGCGCGAGTCGTTGGAGTTGTTGCGGTTGTCGCCCATCGCGAAGACGTAGCCGTCGGGGACGAGGTAGTGCATCCGCGGCTTGCAGGTCGGGTTGAGCCGATCCGGATCGGGCGCGGTGCGCACCAGCGTGCCGACCGCGTGCTCGTTGTACATGCGACCACTACAGCCCGGCGTGGCCGAGCGCTCGTCGACGCCGCTGAGCGGAAACTCGTGGGACTGCGCGTTGCCCTCGGCACTCGACGCGCCAAAGCCCGGGTACACGTCGGCCAGCTGCGAGGCTCGCTCGAAGTCGACGTCCTCGGCGGTCGCGCCATCGGCGATGCGGCGCGCCTTGTACTGCTCCCAGTACGCGGGCCAGCCCAGCTGCTGCGCGGCCGCCGCGTCGGGCCGCTCGCGATCGTGGAAGACCGAGAACGCCTCGTCGCCGAGCCCGGTGGTGTAGTGGCTGCACTTGTCGGTGTGCCAGGCCGCCGAGCCCTCGGGCACGTTCCAGAACGTGCAGTCGGGATCGGTCAGCGTCTCCTTCACCTCGAGGCCGTTGACGTACAGCACGTCGCAGCGCACCTCGACGGTGTCGCCGCCCACCGCGACGATGCGCTTGATGAAGTCGCGCTCGGGGGTGCACGGCTGCTTGAAGACGATGACCTCGCCGCGGCGGGGCTTGCGCACCTCGAACAGCTTCACGTCGGTGTAGGGGATGTGGACCCCGTACAACACCTTGTTGACGAAGATGAAGTCGCCGATCTCCATGGTCGGCACCATCGACGCCGACGGGATCTTGAAGGCCTCGACCATGAACGCGCGCAG
>Ga0105048_10001227_pt1 | contig 41521 bp, 28 predicted proteins | sample MAT05_FD_78382 | JGI IMG/M metagenome (GOLD analysis project Ga0105048, IMG submission 78382) | Freshwater microbial communities from Lake Fryxell liftoff mats and glacier meltwater in Antarctica - MAT-05 | ecosystem: Environmental > Aquatic > Freshwater > Ice > Liftoff microbial mat | place... | reverse complement strand
GCCCCGCTGCGGGCGATGCCGGCGCGGAACAGGTCCGAGTGGGCGAGGAGGTTCGCGGTCATGAACGCCCCGTAGCTGTGCCCCATCACGCCGACGCGCGTCGGGTCCACGACACCCATCTCGGCCCCCTTGTCGATGGCGGCGCGGGCGTTTGCAACCAGCTGCTCGACGAACGTGTCGTTGGCGCTCGCCGGCGGCCCGACCACGGGCATCGACACCTCCATGACGGCGTACCCCTGCGTGAGGAAGAACAGGTGCGAGTAGCCGGTCGGCAGTGTGAAGCGGGTCGTCGAACCCTTGACCTGACCGGCGACGTTCGCGTCTGTGAACTCGGTCGGGTAGGCATAGAAGACGGTCGGCAGCTTCTGGCCGGGGACATGACCCGGCGGGACGAAGAAGGTGAAGTTGATGCCCGTCCCGTCGGCCCGCTTGGTGCTGACGAGTTGGCGTTTCGATTGCCGTAGCTCGGGTGCGGGGTCGCGGCCGGTCGTGAGTTTGACCTCCCGAAACTCGGCCAGGGGGTCGTCGCTCTCGTATTGGCGGTAAAGAATGTGCGGGGCCTCGGTCGGCGATTCTCGTTCGATCAACAACTTCCGGCACGGCAAGTCCAGGGCCGCCAGAACCCGCTCGTACCCTCCGCCCGGCGACGAGAAGTGTGTGAAGGCACGCTCGAGTTTGATGTCGAAGAGGCGGAGGAACGGGCGGTCGCCGGCGTCGGCGGCGGCGACACCGATCAACGCGAACCGCCCGTTCACCTCGTGGAGGACACGCTGCCCGTTGGGTAGCGGCCTCGTAACAGGCAAGCCCGTCTCGCCGTAGCGGTCCTGCGTCGAACGCTCGTACAGCACCTTCGGGTCGCCACCGCTGACCTCGGCCAGCATCGTCCGCGCCCACTTGCGGTCGCGGTCGTAATCCTTCACCAGCACTCGCTTGCCGTCCTCGAAGAAGCCGATGGTGGTGGTCGTACTGATCGCGGAGTGGCGGTGCGTCAGCGTGAGCGACGACTGCTCCGAGCTGCCGACGTTCGGGCGGAAGACGACCTTGTCGCGGGCCTCGGCCATCGTCCGCGGGTCACCGCCGTCGAGCGCCTCGACCCAGCACAGCCCGGCCGGCTGCGTCGGCATCCACTGCACCAGCCGCGGGCCGGTCGGCACGCCCTCGATCGGGATGCGGTCCTGCAGCGGCTTGTCCGCGATGGTGGCGACCACCGCCCCGGCCCGGTTGCGGAGCTCGACCGTTTTCGGGAACGAGCCGTAGCTGTAGAGGTACGAGAACGGCTTGTTCACCCGCGTCAGCAGGATCAGCTTCCCGTCCGGCGACACATCACAGCCGGAAATGATCGCCGGCGCGCCGACCGGCTCGACCTTGCCCGACGGGACGTTCACGAACGCGAGCTGCGACGTGCCGTAGTAGCTGAATAGTGCCTCGTCGTGGCTGTTCTGGAGTAGGTCTTGCAGTGTGCGCACGGGGCCGGCCTTCCCGCTCGTCTCCTGGATCACTGGCCCCTGTGGCTCCGGCGGCGCGGCCGGCGGCTCGCCTCGCCCCGCGGGAATGGTCTGCACCAGCAACTCGTCCGCGGTCGCCCACTGGAGTGGCGTGCCGAGGGCCGCGTTGACGTTGACGCCGGGCACCGGCGCGAGCGTGGCGGACGCGAGGTCGTAGACCCAGATGCGGATGCCGATGTCGAACGTACCCAGGACCGCGAGCCGCTTCCCGTCCGGCGACCACCGCGGGGTGCCGAAGTGAATGCCGGCCGGCAGAGCGATCGGCGTCTTCGTCCCGTCGAGGGTCGTGAGCATCAGCGACGCGACGATCCCGGCGCGCGCCGGGCCGTTCGTGCGCGGGTTGATGCGAAGCCCGGCCAGCTTCAACATCGGCTCCGCGAGTTCGGCGATCGGCGGGTAGCGGTCCTTGTGGATGAGCAGCACGCGGTCGCGGCTCGGGCTCACCGACACGTCCGGCGGCGGTGGAGCGTTCAAGATGGCGGACACAGCCGGCGGCGGCTTGAGGTAGCCGGTCTGGCCGTCGGCGGTGGCGGCGGTGAGGAGCACGACGGTGGACACGACGAGAACCCGCATGGGGCAGTCTCCGCGACGGGGAGGCCGAGCCAGTGTACCCGGCCAGGCGGTCGGCGTATACTGGCCGCGGTTGCACGACTCACCCGGGGCCTGACGGCCCTCGGCTCGCCTCCTCCCCGGACCCGCCATGACCCGGTTCGCACCCGCCGCCCTCGTCGCGGCCCTCGCCCTCCTCCCCGCCGACGCCCGACCCGACGCACTGCCGTCGGCGGTCATGCTCCCCGGCGGCGACGGCGTCGGAAAGGGGAAGCACGTCGTCCTCATCAGCGGCGACCAGGAGTATCGCTCCGAGGAGGCGGTCCCGCAGCTGGCGAAGATTCTCTCCACGCACCACGGCTTCAAGACCACGACGCTGTTCACCTTGGACAAGGACGGCCACGTGGACCCGCACGTCAACAACCTCCCCGGCACCGACGTGTTGAAGACCGCCGACCTGCTCCTCATTTTCACGCGCTTCCTGGCGCTGCCGGACGAGCAGATGGCGCCGATCGCTGAGTACGTCGCCGCCGGGAAGCCGGTGGTCGGCCTCCGCACCTCGACGCACGCCTTCAACTACCCGGGCAGCTCGAAGTCGCCGTTCGCCAAGTTCGGCAACGGCAGCGGCGTGAAGGGCTGGGAGGGCGGCTTCGGCAAGGTCGTTCTCGGCGAGCGCTGGGTGAACCACCACGGTAGCCACGGCAAGGAGGGCACCCGCGGCGTGCCCGCCCCCGGGCAGGAGAAGCACCCGATTCTGAAGGGGATCGCCCCCGGCAGCATCTTCGGCACGGCCGACGTGTACACCGTGACGCTGCCGCTGCCCGGCTGCACGCCGATCGTGCTGGGTGAGGTGACGGAGACGCTGGAGCCGTCATCGAAGGCGGTGAGCGGGAAGAAGAACGAGCCGATGATGCCTGTGTCGTGGACGCGCGACTACCAGGTGCCGGAGGGGGCGAAGGGGCGGGCGTTCACGACGACGATGGGCGCGTCGGAAGACCTGTCGCACGAGGGGACGCGGCGGATGATCGTGAACGGGTCGCTGTGGGCGATGGGGATGGAAGCCCGCATCCCGGAGGCGACGAAGGTGGAACTGGTGGGGAGCTACGCCCCGACGCGGTTCCGCAACCCGGGCCACAAGAAGGGGCAGACGCCGGCGGACCTGTTCCGCTGAGTCACGGGCCGAAAGCCCGGGGACGGCCGTCCCCGGGCTTGCCCACGCATCACCTCTTCGGCGGCGGGTTCGGCCGCGGCGGCCCGCCGCCGACCGCGCCGCCCATGCCGCCCGGAAACGGGTTCTGCTGATAGCCGCTGATCTCCCGCCGCGTCTGGCTCGCGGCGCCGTGGTCGCCCATCCTCTCCTGCACCCGAGCGAGCTGGTCCAGCGTGCCGACGGGGAAGTTGCCGCCGAACCGGCCCGGCCCGCCGCCGGCGAACGGGGGACGAACGTCCGCGGCCGCCGCTTCCAACAGGCGCCGAGCCGCGGGAAGATTCCCCTCCGCGCTCAGCAGCGTCGCGAGCCTCTGACGGGCCATCACCTGCTCGAACACCACGACCGGCGGCCGCCCCTCGCGGGCCGAGCCGGGGGACAGGTGGTCGATCGCGGCCCGGTACGCCGCGGCGGCGCCGACGGGGTCGTTCGCGTGTTCGCGCGCCGTACCCAGCTTCAGCTCGACCGAGCCGACGGCCCAGCGTCGGGGCGGGTCGGTGAACTCCACGCCGAGCGCCAGCGCGGCGACGAGTCCGTCAGTTATCGAAGGCATCCCGACGACGGCCGGCGGGGCGTGGGCGAGCAACTGCATCCGCTCGAAGCGCACGTCGGCGTCGTCGGGGAACTCGGCGGCGAGCGTGCCGAGGAGCGTGGCGGCGCGGCTGAAGGACGCGGCCGCCTTCTCCTGCCGGCCGAGCCACTGGTGCAGCTCGGCAACGCGGCGGTGGGCCTTCGCGGCATCGAGCTGCAACGCCGGCTGCGTCGCGTTCCGCTCCGCGAACTTGTCGTAGAAGCCGAGCACCGCCTCCAGCACCGCCGCGCGGTCGGCCGCGTCGCCGGCGACGGGGCCGTCTTTCGGGCCGTCCTTCGGGCCGAACGCCTTCGGCAGGCCGAACCCGAGTGCGAAGCCGAACCCGGGTCGGTTCTCGCCGCCCGCCGCGGCCTCGAACACGCGCTCGAACTCCTGCAGCGTCAGCCGCAGATTCGCCTCCAGCTTCGCGGACGCTTCCTGGGCCTCGCGCTGCCGCGCCTCGGCGTCGCCGCGGGCGGCCGTCTCGTCGGCCAGCGCCTTCGTCGTGCGCGCGTAGGCAACCCAGCCCACGACCGCGGCGAGCACCAGTGCCGCGACCGTCGTGAACGACAGGCTGGCGACGGCCGGGTTCCGCCGGCACCAGCGGGCGGCACGGCCGGCGAGGGTTTCGCGGCGGGCGCGTATGGGGCGGTCGTCGAGGAAGGCGCGGAGGTCGGCGGCCATCTCGCCGGCCGTGGCGTAGCGGCGGTCGGGCTCGCGGGCCAGCGCCTTCAGCACGATCGTTTCCAGGTCGCGCGGCACGGCCGGGTTCACGCGCCGCGGCGGAACCGGAACCCCGTCGGCCAGCTGCTTCATCAGTTCGGCCGGGGTGTCGCCGCAGACCGGCGGCTTCAGCGTCAGCAGCTCGTACAGCGTGGCGCCGAGGCCGTACACGTCGCCGCGGGCGTCGGCCGCCCGGTACAGCCCCTCGGGGGCCATGTACTGCAGCGTGCCGAGGACGTGGCCGGTCGCGGTGAGGCCGCCGGCGTCGTCGAGCTTGGCGAGGCCGAAGTCGGCCACCCACACCTGCCCGCGGTCGTCCAGCAGCAGGTTCGCCGGCTTCACGTCGCGGTGGACCACGCCCGATTCGTGTGCGTACTGGAGCGCGTCGGCCACTTCCATGCCGACAGCGGCGACGAACCGCCAGTCGTCGCGCCGGGGGCCGTCGAAGACCACCTCGAACGGCGGCGCGTCGGCCGCGGCGGTGTGCGGCCACGTGTCGTCGGCGCGGCCGGGGCGCGGGGTGTCGGCGTGGGCGGCGGCGTGCCACGCCGACACGACCGCGTTCAGCCCGCGGCCGGGGATCAGCTGCATGACGTAGTACGGCAGGCCGTCGTGCTCGCCGGCGCCGAACACCGGCACGATGTGCGTGTGGTGCAGCCGGGCCGCCGCCTTCGCCTCGCGGACGAAGCGCTCGCGGCGGTCGGCGTCCAGCGTGGAGTGCGTCGCCAGCACCTTCAGCGCGACGCGACGGCCGAGCGTTTCCTGTACCGCCTCGAAGACCACGCCCATCCCGCCGCGGCCTAGCTCGCGGACGATGCGGTAGTCGCCGAAGCGGTCCGGCATCGATCTCGACGCGGGGGCGGTCTGGCGGTGGCGCTTGAGGAGTTCCATCTGCGCGACGGCGGGTAGCAGGTCGCGCAGTTCGGCAGCGTGATCGGGGTGCGCGGCGGCGTAGTCGGCGACGCTCGGCCGCTCCCCGCGGCGCAGCCGGGCGGCGAAGTCCTCGGCGAGCACGTCGAGCGGGTCGCGGTCCACGGTCAGCCCTCGAATCCGGGAACCGCTTCGAGAATCTGCTTCAGCCGCGACAGCGCCCGGACGTAGCGCTTGCTCGCGGCCGGCGGCAGGATGCCGAGCAGTTCAGCGGTTTCCGTGTTGCTCAGCTCCTCGAAGTGCCGCAGGGCCAGCACCTCGCGGTCGAGCGGGTCCATCCGCGCGAGCCCCGCTTCGAGTTGAACGAAGCGCTCGTTCCGGTTCGCGGCCTGGCTCGGCGACGACCCGCGGGCGAGGAGGCTCGCCGCCATGCACGCCGAGTCCGCACCGGCCGGGCCCGCATGCAGCCCGACCTCGCGGCCGGCGTCCCGCTTGCCGGCGAGGTGCTCGCGGTGAACGTCCGCCAGCCGCTGCCCGACCACCAGCCGGAGCCAGCCGAAGAACGGCTGGTCGGGCTTCGCGAAATAGTGCTCGACCCGCTTCAGGGCGTCGATGTACGCCTCCTGGAGCACGTCCGACGCGGACACCCGGCCGGCGAGGCGGGCGTCGAGGCGGAACGAGACCATCCGCCGGAGCTTGTCGCGGTGCCGGTCGAACAGCACGCCGAGGGCGGTCTGGTCGCCGTTGCGGAGCCGTTCCACGAGCGCGGCGATCTCCGGGTCGGGGTCGGTGGCCATCGGCGGCGCCCTGGGGGTTCGGTCCCCCTCATGGTAAACGGCGGCGGGTCGGCCGCGAAGACCGCGAATGATGAGTGTCGCGGCCGGGCGCGAATTCCGTTTCCTCCGGTAGTGCCGCGGGCGACAATGACGTGGGATGAACTCTCCGGGAGGACGTGCAATGACGCGGGTGACGACGGTAGCGGTCGCGCTGCTGACCGCGGGCGTGGCGTGGGGCCAGCCGCCGGTCGGGCCGCTCACCGAGGGCGGACCGGGGCCGGTGAAGCTGATCGAGAAGGCCGACCCGCAGGTCGAGGCGTGGGTGAAGACTCTGACGGACAAGATGAACGACCCGCACGACGCGATTCGCGAGAGCGCCCGGGCAGCGCTGGTGGCAGTCGGTGGCCCCGCCCTTCCCGCCCTGCGGCAGATGGTCGGCGGCAACGACGCCAAGGCGTTCACCGCCCGCCGGCTCGTCCAGCAGATCGAGCGAAGCACGGCGGGCTTCCCCGGTGGTGGTGGGTTCGGCGTCACCGGAGGTGGGTTCGGCGTCACCGGAGGTGGGTTCGGCGGAGCGGGCGCGTTCCCGTCGCCCTTCGGGCTACCGCCCAACGGGGTTCCGGGTGCCCCACCCCCTCCTCCGCCGAGCGGCCGGCCGGGGGCCGAGGCCGTCCCGGGCGTGCCCGCGCCGCTGCGGAGCGCGCTCGGCGAGCTCAAGCTCGACGAGAAGCAGCGCGTCCAGGTCGAGAAGGCGGTCGAGGGGTATTCGACGATGCTGCGCGGTCTGCTGGAGGACGTTCGCTCCGGGAAGGTCGATCGGAACGAGCTTCGCGACGCGGTGACGAAGCTGGCCGACGACGCGACCGCGGAACTGAACCGCGCACTGACTCCCGACCAGCGCGCGACACTGGAACGGCTGACGCCGCGCGGCCGGTCGCTGTTCCCGACGCCGTTCGGCGAGGCGACGCCGGGTCGGCCCGAGCGTGGGGAACCGAACAACCCCGAGCGGCCGCGGACGCCGCGGCCCAACCCGGACGGCGGGCGGTGAGTCAACGGCGAGCGGCCCGCGTCAGCGGGCTGTTGGCTCGGGGCTTCGGCTCGGGTCTTGAAGCCCGGAGGGCGCCTTGGTTAGCCCGGGGCGGAAACCCCGGGCGGGCGATGGGGTGATTCTGGGTGCAACGCCCTTAGTTCACCGCGGACGCCGCCCGGGGCTTCCGCCCCGGGCTAACCAAGGCGCCCTCCGGGCTTCAGAGCCAACAGCCCGCTCACGCGGGCCGCTCGCCATCACGACGTTACTCCTTCGGCAGCGTCTGACCGTTAACCGTCTTCACGCCCTCCCGCGCCACCGACTCGATCGCGTAGCGAAATCCCGGCCGTAGGTCGCGCGAGGAGAGCGCAGCCGTCTTCAGATCGCCGTCCGTCACCCGCGGTGTCAGCTTCAGCTGGCTACCGCGCGTGGTTGCGACGACGAGGATCGTCTTCGCGAAGTCCACCTTCGGCGCGTCCTTGATCCCCCACGCCTCGCACAGCGCCTTCCACCCGGCCGCGCTCACCACGACACCTTGCTTGGGAGCCTTGTCCTGAAGCGTCAGGTCGTCCACGCTCCCCTTGATGCTCACCCCGCCGTCGGCCTTGTCCTGCGCCGGCGCGCCGGCGCCGACGAACAGGTACGCCGCGGCCGTCAGGAGCGTTGCACATCGGATCACGAGCGTTCCTCCGGGAAGTGTGGGCACTCTGATTGTGAGGGCGCCGCGGCGATGGTCAAGCGGGTCGACGCGCGAGGTTCGGTGGACGCGCCGGCGGGGGTCTATAAACTAAGCGGAGTTTGCGCCGACCCGTCCCCGCCCCCGCGTTGGATTCCATGCCGAAACGCACCGACCTGAAGAAGATCCTCCTCATCGGCTCCGGCCCCATCGTCATCGGACAGGCTTGCGAGTTCGACTACTCCGGCACCCAGGCCTGCAAGGCGCTGCGCGAGGAGGGGTACGAGATCGTCCTGGTGAACTCCATCCCGGCGACGATCATGACCGCCCCCGAGACCGCCGACCGGACGTACATCGAGCCGATCACCTGGCAGATCGTCGAGAAGATCATCGCCAGGGAGAAGCCCGACGCCCTGCTGCCGACGCTCGGCGGGCAGACCGCGCTGAACACCGCCATGGACCTCGTCAAGCACGGGGTGCTGGCGAAGTACGGCGTCGAGATGATCGGCGCCCGCGCCGACGTGATCGACAAGGCCGAGGACCGCCAGAAATTCAAGGACGCGATGGTCAAGATCGGCATCGACGTGCCGAGGAGCGGCGTCGCCCGGTCGCTGGCCCAGGCGCTCGACATCCTCGACGTCATCGGCCTGCCGTGCGTCTTGCGGCCGAGCTTTACCATGGGCGGTAGCGGCGGCGGGATCGCGTACAACCGCGAGGAATTCGTCGACCTCGTCACGAGGGGGCTGCAGCTGTCCCCGGTCGGCGAGACGCTCATCGAGGAGTCGCTGATCGGCTGGAAGGAGTTTGAATTGGAGGTGATGCGCGACGTCGCCGACAACGTCGTCATCATCTGCTCCATCGAGAACCTCGACCCGATGGGCGTCCACACCGGCGACAGCGTCACCGTCGCGCCGATTCAGACGTTGAGCGACAAGGAATACCAGCGGATGCGCGACCAGGCGAAGGCCATCATCCGCGAGATCGGCGTCGAGACGGGCGGGTCGAACATCCAGTTCGCGGTGAACCCGGCCGACGGCCGAATGATCGTGATCGAGATGAACCCGCGCGTGTCGCGCTCAAGTGCCCTGGCCTCGAAGGCGACCGGCTTTCCCATCGCCAAGATCGCCGCCAAGCTGGCCGTCGGCTACACCCTCGACGAGCTCCGCAACGACATCACCCGCGAGACGCCGGCCAGCTTCGAACCGACGATCGACTACGTGGTGACGAAGGTGCCGCGGTTCGCGTTCGAGAAGTTCCCCGAGGCCGACCCGACACTGACGACGCAGATGAAGTCGGTCGGCGAGACGATGGCCATCGGCCGCACTTTCAAGGAGTCGCTGCAGAAGGCGCTGCGCGGCCTGGAGGTCGGCCGGTTCGGCCTCGGCTGCGACCGCCGCGACCGCTGGGGCTCCGACAACCCGCCGACGACGGAGGAGATCGCCCAGAAGCTGGCCCGGCCGAACAGCGAGCGGCTGTGGTACATCCGCTACGCGCTCAAGGGGGGTATGTCGCTCGACGACATCCACCAGCGGACGAAGATCGACCCGTGGTTCCTCCGCGCCATGGCCGACCTGGTGACCGTGGAGGACGAGTTGGCCGCGCTCGGGTCGCTGGCCGCAGTCACGCCCGAGCTGATGCTGACGGCGAAGCAGCACGGCTTCGTGGACCGGCAACTGGCGAACCTGTGGCGCTGCCCCGAGTCGGAGGTGCGCCGCGTCCGGCAGGGGTTCGGCGTCGAGGCGGTGTTCAAGAGCGTGGACACCTGCGCGGCCGAGTTCGAGGCGTACACGCCTTACTACTACAGCACCTACGAATCCCCCATCCGAACGGCGCACGGCACCGCGGTGGAGGACGAAGTCCGAGCCGCCACGGGCAAGCCGCGGATCATGATCCTCGGGGGCGGGCCGAATCGGATCGGTCAGGGGATCGAATTCGACTACTGCTGCGTCCAGGCGGCGTTCGCGCTTCGCGCCGCGGGGTACGAGGTCATCATGGTGAACTCGAACCCCGAGACGGTCAGCACCGACTACGACACGTCTGACCACCTGTTCTTCGAGCCGCTCACCGTCGAAGACGTGCTCAACGTCCACGACCGGATGAAGCCCGACGGCGTCATCGTCCAGTTCGGCGGGCAGACGCCGCTGAACCTCGCCAAGGCGCTGGAGGCGGCCGGGGTGCCGATCATTGGCACCAGCGTGGACTCCATCGACATCGCCGAGAACCGCAAGCGCTTCGCCGTTCTCGTGGACGAGCTCGGCCTCAAGCAGCCGGCCAACAACACCGCCGTGGACGCCCCCGCCGCGGTGTTCGCGGCGCGGAAGATCGGCTTCCCGGTGCTCGTCCGCCCGAGCTTCGTGCTCGGCGGCCGCGACATGAAGATCGTCTACGCCGAGGACGAGCTCGAAGCGTATATGGAGCGCGTCGCCCCGGACGTGAACAAGGACCGCCCCGTCCTCATCGACCAGTTCCTGGAGAACGCGACCGAAGTGGATGTGGATTGCCTGTCGGACGGCACCCGGACCGTTATCGGCGGCGTGATGCAGCACATCGAGGAGGCCGGCATCCACAGCGGCGACTCGGCGTGCGTCATCCCGCCGTACAGCCTGCCGCCCGCCGTGATCGAGGAGATCAAGGTTCAGAGTCGGAAGCTGGCTGCGGCCCTGAACGTGAAGGGGCTGATGAACATCCAGTTCGCCGTCGCCGGGATGCGGGGCGCCGACCCGGTCGTGTACATCCTGGAGGCCAACCCCCGCGCCAGCCGGACGATCCCGTTCGTGAGTAAGGCCACCGGCGTGCCCCTCGCCCGCCTCGCGGCGCTGGTGATGGCCGGCAAGACGCTCGACGAACTCGGCGTGAAGGACGAGGTGGTGCCGACGCACTACTCGGTGAAGGAGAGCGTGTTCCCGTTCAACAAGTTCCCCGGCGTGGACATCATCCTCGGCCCCGAGATGAAGTCCACCGGCGAGGTGATGGGGATCGACGACGAGTTCCCGATGGCGTTCGCCAAGAGCCAGATGGCCGCGAGCGCCCCCCTGCCCCTCAGCGGCACGGTGTTCGTGTCCGTGGCCGACCGCGACAAGGAGGGCGTGGCGCCGGTGATGAAGGCGTTCGTCGGGATGGGTTACAAGCTGATCGCCACGCGCGGCACCGGAAAATTCCTGGCCCAGCGCGGCATCCCGGTCGAGGTGGTGCCGAAGATCGCGGAGGGGCGGCCGAACCTGCTCGACAAGATGAAGAACGGCGAGGTGGCGCTCGTCATCAACACGCCGAGCGGTCGCGGCAGTTCGTCCGACGAGCGGAAGATTCGTGCCGGGGCGGTCGCCAACCGAGTGACGTGCATCACCACGCTGTCCGCCGCCGAGGCCGCGGCCGAGGCATGTCGGGCGCTGCGTGAACAGGAACTGACCGTCGTTCCGCTGCAGGAACGGTTCCCGACGGCCCGCTGATGTGTCGAACTCTACGCCGCCCGGGGGAACAGCTCCCGTAGGCCGCTGACGTGCTTGCAGCGGTGGGCGTGGTTGTTCGCCCCGTGGTAAACCGCATCCGCGCAGGTGCAGTGCCAGGCGGTCTCGCCGGTCGGGGTCTGCTCCAGGGCGATCTGGTAGCGCTCGCGGCCGCCGAGCACGTCCCACGTCATCAGGCAACCGGGCTCCGACGGGTCGGGGTTACGGTACGTGACGCGGTAGTGGTACGGGCTCGGCTGCCGCTTGCGGTCGGGGCCGGGCAGGATCATCGTGATCAGGGTGAACGACGGCTTTGGGGTTGAGGTGGTCATGGCTACAAGTTGGAGGGGTCGTTCGGGTCTTACGATTCATTTTACCCGCACGGCCGTCCACCCCCATGTCGGTAGCCCACGCGGGCGGTAATGTAGACGGCACCCGCGGCCTGACGGCCCGCGGCTCGCCAACCCCCCGAGACCCGTCATGACCGACGACCCGCAGGCCCGCAAGGCCGCCATCCGCGAACAGGCCCGCAAGAACCGCGTCGCGCAGAAGGACAAGGACGAACTGAGCCGCGCCGTCTGCGGCCGGTTCATGTCGCTGCCGGCGTACCAGTCCGCGAAGACGGTAATGTGGTACGTGGACGCCGGCAGCGAGGTCCGCACCCGCCACACCCTCCCGGAGGCGCTGACCCACGGCAAGCGCGTGGTGGTGCCGTGGTGCGTGGTCGAGACGAACACCCTCGAACTGTTCCTGCTCGAAGACATGAGCGAGCTGGTCGAGGGGGCGTACAAGATTCTCGAGCCGAAGGACGAACTCCGCCGCCTCCCCGCGAAGGTGGTGCAGCCCGAGGAGTTGGACCTGGTGATGGTTCCTGGCACGGCGTTCGACGCGCGCGGCGGGCGGATGGGCCAGGGGAAGGGGTACTACGACCGCCTCCTCGCCCGCGCCCGACCGGACGCCCCGCTCGTCGCGCTCGCCTTCGACTGCCAACTCTTCGACGAAATCCCGGTCGCGGGGCACGACGTGTTCATGGACGAGGTGCTGACCGAGACGCGGGCGATCGCCGGCCGCGGGCGGGGTTGAGCCGTGGGCCGCCGCGAAGACTCGCCGTTCTGGGGCCAGGTACTACTGCGGCTGGCGGGCGTACTCGTCGCCGGGCTGGCGCTGGTGGTGTTATTCCGCGAGGTGATGGTGCCGATCCTCCGCGCCGACGCCGAGCGTGTGCAAAAGGAACACGCCCGGTGACCGCCGCTCGCGGCGGTGCAACGCGCTACCGGTACAGCAACCCCGGGTCGCTCACGTTCTGCTCGGCCACCGCCCGCGTGATCCGCCCCGCGAACATCAGTTGCCGCAGCGCCTCGTCGAACGACTGCATGCCGTCGGCCCGGCCGGTGACGATCAAATTGTCGATCCCCTCCACCTTCCCGAGCCGGATCGCCGCGGCGACGGGGTGCGTCACCCACAGCACCTCGAGCGCCAACTCCCGCTTCGCCCCGCACTCGACGCCCGGCAGGAGCCGCTGACTCACGACGGCCCGCAGCCCGAGCGCCAGCTGCGCCCGCACCGGCTGCTGCATGTCCTGCGGGAACAGGTCGGCGTAGCGCGTCACCGCCCCCTTCGCGTCGCGGGTGTGGAGCGTCGTGAAGACGAGGTGACCCGTCTCGGCGGCGCTCAGGGCCATCTGCGCCGTCTCGCGGTCGCGGACCTCGCCGACCAGGATCACGTCGGGGTCCTGGCGCAGACCGGAGCGGAGGCCGTCCGCGAAGGTCGGCACGTCGAGCCCGACCTCGCGCTGCGTGACGACCGTATGCGCCATCCGCGGGAACACGTACTCCACCGGCTCCTCGACGGTGATGATGCGGTAGCCGCCGGCGAGGTTGAGGCGGTTCACGATCATCGCCAGCGTCGTCGTCTTCCCCGATCCGGTCGGCCCGGTGAGGATAACTAGCCCGTCGCGGAGGGTGGAAAGGCGGTCGGCCAGCGGTTGTGGGAAGCCGGCCCACTCGAGGTCGGGGATGTCCGCGGGGATGACGCGAAAGCAAGCCCCGAGCTGTCCGCCCGCGTGAAACAGGTTCGCCCGGAAGCGGGCCGACCCGCCGCCGACGGGCAGGTCGAACGAGAAGTCGACGCTCCGATGCGACGCCAGCCGGTCGGCGGCCGCGGGCGGGCAAACGGTCATCAGCAGTGGTTCGAGCGCGTCGGCGGCGAGCGGCGGATCGGGGAGCGCGGTCAGGTCGCCGTGCAGGCGAAGCACGGGCGGGTGGCCGGCGATCAGGTGCAAGTCGGAGGCGCCGCCTTGCACCGCGAGGGCGAGCCAGGCGCGGAGTGGGTCGGGGACGGCAGAAGGCATGAGCATGGAATGACGAGGCGAGCCGACCGCCGTGAGGCGGCGGGTGACGTTCCCATCACCCGCCGCCTCACGGCGGTCGGCTCGCCGGCTCGTTAACGGTTGAACAGGAACGCCGGCGTGTTGATGAGCGCCCACGCGAGGTCCTGCGCCCCCAGCACCCGCGGGTCGGCCGGCGGCACGTCGGCGGCGTCGGCCGCCAGCCGCTGGTACTCGCGGTCCTGCGCCAGGTACAGCGCCCGCAGCCGGGCCTTCTGGGCGTCGGTCCGCTGGGCCGCGGGCGTCTCCAGCAGCGCCACCTCCTCGGCCGACAGCGGGCTCGCCAGCTTCGGGTTGGCGTCCGAGGTCACCGACAGGCGGAACTTCCCGACCACGTGGTTCGTGCCGAAGCGCTGGTCGAGGGTCGCGGTGAACGTGACGCCGTCGGCCACGGCCGGCACCGGGCTCTGGAACTTGAACAGCGCCGCCTGGTTGTTGCCGACGCCGTTGCCGACGGCCCAGCCGGTCGCCGGGTTGTTGTCCACCGCGTTCGCGGCCGGGAAGCCGTCCTGCTGCACGGTCGCCGCGAGCGCCGTCATCCGCACCGGGGTCTCCTTCGTCGCGTCATCCTTGCCGGCCTTCTGGTACGTCAGCTTGAACTCGTTCAGGACGAAGTTGCCGTTCTCGGCGCGGCCCGGCCCCTTGTTCGGCAGGCTCGCGTCGGCCAGCGTTTCGAGGCGGATCGCGGTGATCGCCTTCCCCAGCTTCGCCTTGCCGACGGCGGTGTATACGTCCACCTGCCCCGTCTTGCCGGTCGCCACGATCGTGCCGTCGGGGAGCACTTTCAGCGTCGCCCCGTCCTTCAGCGACGCCGGCGTCGGCCCCTGCTTCGATTCGGCTTTCACGATCTCCAGCGGCACCCACGTCGTCGGCTTCTCGGCGATGCGGGCCTGCTCCCACGCCACCTGCCGGCCGTCGAGCGTGGTCTTGTAGGCGTTGAAGGCGTCGGCCTTCACCTTGTGCTCGGCGACGAGGCGGGTGTGGTCCGGCCCGGCGGCGCGGAGCGCGGCGACTCCCGCCTCCCGCTCCTTCGACGACGGCTGTCGGGCGAGGATCGCCAGGTAGATTTCGCCCACCACCTTCCCGTCGTCCTTCTCGGCGTTCACCAGCCGCGCGAGGCGGTTGTTCGGGTCCTTCAAGGCGTCGCCGACGATCGGGCCGTTGACCATCGCCAGCACCGGTCCGAGGTTCATCCCGCCGGTGCGCTCGCACTCGCAGGCGCTCTCGCGGACCGGCTTGCCGAACAGGTCGAGGAACCCGCCCGGCAGGTCCACGTTGCTGTCCGGCAGCAGCGCCGCCCGCGACCCCGGGGGCAGTCCGGGCAGCCGGCTCACCGAGCCCGTCACGCGGTGGATGCTGTCGTACAGCACCTCGGCCGGCAGCCGACGGGCGAAGGCGTGCGAGTAGTTGATGTCGTCGTCGCGGTTCCACCGGTTCGTGGCGATGCTCAGCTGGTACGTCCGGCTCTTGCAGATGGTGCGAATCATGGCCCGCACGTCGAACCCGGACTTCACAAACTCGGTGGTCATCCGGTCGAGTAGCTCGGGGTTCGTCGGCGGGTTGCCGGCCCGGATGTCGTCGATCGGCTCGATCAGCCCGACGCCGAGGAGGTAGCCCCACAGGCGGTTGACGTAGCTCTTGGCGAAGTACGGGTTATCCGCGGACGTGATCCACTTCGCCGCCTGCAGCCGCCGACCGGCCGCGGGCGCGACTTCGGCTTTGATGTCGAAGGGGAAGCGCGGCGGGGCCACGTAGCCGGTGCGGTCGTGCTTGATCTCGCCGCTGTCGCCGTCGGACACCACCTCGACCAGCGCCTTGGCGCCTTCGACCGCGGTGCCGCCGATCCGCTGGCCCTTGTAGGCCGGGTCTTCGACCAGCCGCACCTGCGCGTAGAAGGCCGCGAGGTTGTAATAATTGTCCTGCGTCCACCGCTCGAACGGGTGGTCGTGGCACTTGTTGCAGTTGAACCGCACCGCCAGGAACAGCTGCGTGGTGTTCTCCATCACCGCGTCCGGCGTGCGGAGCACCTTGTAGTACGACGCCGGCGGGTTGGCGACGTTCGACCCGCTCGCGGTCAGGATGTCGAACGCGAACCTGTCGTACGGCTGGTTCGTGGCCACGGCGCTGCGAATCCAGCCGCGGAAGCTGCTGGCCCCCACCTCGCCGAGGAACTTGCGGTTCACCTGGAGGAGGTCGGCCCACTTGTTCGTCCAGTGCTCGACGAACGGGTCGCTGCCGACGAGCCGGTCGATGAGGGCGTCGCGCTTCTGCTGGCTCGGGCGGGCGTCGGCCAGGAACGCGCGCACGTCCTCCGGCTCCGGCGGCAGGCCGATCAGGTCGAGGTAGACGCGGCGGACGAACTCCTCGTCGGTACACAGCGGGCTGGCCTGAACCATCACCTGCCGCAGCTTCCGGTCCACGAGTTCGTCGATCCAGTTCTGCACCGGCCGCTGCTCCCACGCGAACCCGGCCCGGTCGCCGAGGACGACGACGGTGGAGGCGGCGTAGGCGCCCTCGTAGCGGGCCAGCATCGTCGCCTCGCCGCGGCGGATGCCGGCGACCACGCCGCCGCGGTCGGCCGCAACGACTTCCGTGTTGCTGCTGTCGATGAAGGACTCGGCGGTCACGTCGCGGGTACTGCCGTCGGCGTAGGTGGCGACCACGGCGAACTGCTGCTTCGCCCCGATCCGCGTCAGCGTCGGGTTCTTCGGGAACACCTCGATGCCCTTCACGCGCACGGTCTCAAGGTCGAGCTTCGCCCCCTGTGCGACCCACCGACGGATGATCTCGTAGTTCGGTTCGCCCGGCTGCGTCAGCACCCCGCCCTGGTGGGGAACGACGCCGCTCGTCTTCAGCAGCAGCAGCGACCGCTCCGGGGCGGCGCGGTTGATGCGGCGGCTCTCCAGGTCGTCGGTGAGGGCGCGGTAGTCGAAGATGGCGTCGTAGCCGCGGAGGGATAGCTTGAAGCCGTTCTTCCCGGCCTGCGCCCCGTGGCACGTCCCGGCGTTGCACCCGAGCCGCGACAGCACCGGCTGCACGTCGCGGACGAAACTGACCGGCTGGTCGGCCTTCGCGTTCCGCACCTCCACCGGCACGGTCACCTTCTTCCCGCCGACGCTGAACGACACCGACCCACTCCCGTCCGCAAGGGGCCGGACGAGGCCGTTCGTGACCGTGAACAGCCCGGGGGTGCGCTCGCCGAGGGAGTTCCGGGTCACGTCCACGACCTCGCCGGACCCGAGCTTGGCGGTGACGAGGAGCTGCGAGTACGCGAACGGCCCGTCCAGCTTGACGGCGGTCGGGCGCGCGTCGAGCGACACGACCGTTGCGCCGGGCGGGACCGGATCGGTTGCCGGCTGCGCGAGCGCCGGTGCAGCGGCGAGCAGGAGGGCCGCCGCCGCGGAGAGGGTGCGGAACATCTCGGGTGCCTCGGAGGGTGTACGAGCGAAGCCCGGGGACTGCCGTCCCCGGGCTTTCAGGGTTACTTGGTGTTGGGCCGTGCCACGAAGCTGCTCCGCAGCTTGCCAGTCGCGGGGTCGTGCAGCCACACGGTGCCGTCGAACCCCGCGGACGCGATCGTCTTGCCGTCGGGGTGCCACGCCGTCGCGTAGGCCGGGCCGGTCACGCCCTCGCAGTCCACCTTCTTGCCCGTGTCGGTCTCGTAGACCCGCACGTCGCCCTTGCCGTCCAGGCTGCTCGCGGCGGCGAAGTACTTGCCGTCGGCGTTGAACGCCAGGCCCGAAATCCGCCCCGGCATCTTTTCGAACTCGCGGACCTTGTTGGCGTCGTCGCCGATCTGCCGCTTCACCTCGCGGTGCATCTTGTACAGCCGCGGCGCACCGTCGGCCCCGCCAATGACCAGCTCGTCGTACACCTTCGGAGGCACCCCGGGGGTGTCTTCCGGCACCTTCTGCATCTTCTTGTCCTTCGTCGGCCGGCGGTCCACCGCCATCAATCCTCCGCGGAGGCCGCCGGGCGTGATGCTCGTCACGTTGTCCACGAACCGCTGCGTCGGCACCTCGGTGAGCCGCATGCTCATGTCGCGGCTGACCGAGACGAGGTGCAGGCCGTCCTGGCTGAACACGGTGCCGAGCACCCAGTCGGTGTGGGTGCCCATCTGGAGCGTCTGCTTGCCGGTGCTCGGGTCGATGGCGCGGACGGTGTTGTCGATGCAGCCGAACGCCACGGACTTGCCGTCCGGCGACCAGCTGACGCCGTACACCGTGTCGAACGTGACCGGGGCGGACACGACCAGGTCGTCGCGCTTGTGGTTCCAGACCTGCACCTCGCCGAACCGGCCCGGGGCTCCGCCGGCGACTGCCAGCCGCTCGCCGTTCGGGCTGAACGCCAGCGCGTTGATCCGCTCCGAGATGCCGACCAGCCGCGACGACAGCTTGTAGTCCTTCGCCCCGTACAGCAGAACCTCGTGGAAGCCGCTCACGGCGAGGTAGTCGCCCTGCGGGTCGTAAGCGAGCGAGGTGACGACCGGCGCCGCGGCGTAGCTCGGCGGGTGGGCCATGTCGATGACCGCCTCCTTCGCAGAGGCCGGGGTGTCGTCCGTCGCCCCCTGGGCAATCCAGTCGGCGATGAGCTTCACCTGCGGGGCGGCGAGCGGCTCGCGGTTCTTCGGCATCTCGGCCTTGCCGTTGTGGCCGCGGACGAGCTCCAACAGGTAACTCTTGTCGGCGTTCCCGGCCACGACGCCGGCCTTGCCGCGCTCGCCGGCCTTGAACAGGTCGGCGTGCGTGGTCATGACGTAGCCGCCCTGGGCCTTCGCCGGCTGGTGGCAGCCGTTACAGTTCTGCGCGAGGACGGGTCGGACGTCCTTGTAGAAGCTGACCTTCGCCGGGGCAGCCGGCTGCTTGGTATCTTGCGTCCTGCCGGCGGCGGTGCCGGCAACGGCGACGCCGAGCGCGAGGAGTGCGCGGGGGAGGGTCATGGAACGGCCCCGGGGGGAGAACGCGCGGCGGCCCATGAGCGGGCCGGGTGGGTAGAAGTAGCTTAGACCCCGGGCGGGGGCGGTTCAACGAGAAATGGCGTGCTCGTCGGCGATGAAGACACTTTGCCGCACGATCGAGAACCGATGGACGCACGATCCGAACCTTGATCTTGCTCGGATCGTGCGTCTTCGGTCTTCATCGTGCGGCCGAGAGTCGCCCCGGAGGGAATCGAACCCCCATCCCCCGGTTGTGATCCGGGTGCCCTGAGCCGTTGGACGACGAGGCGGCGAGCGGAAGCGGTGGGACTCGAACCCACAACGGGTACGAACCCGTTACCTGTTTTCGAGACAGGCTCCTCATCCGGCCGGGTCGCTTCCGCTGGCAGGGACGCGGACCCGGCCGGACGGGTTCGCGTTACTTCGCCCCGAAGCAGAACAGGTGCGTGCCGCCGCGGACGTACAGCCGGCCGTCGGCCAGCGCCGGCGTCGCCGACACCGGCTCGCCGAGCGACCCGCGACGGACCAGCTCGTACTCGCGGGCGGCCTTGAACACGTAGAACTCCCCGGTCATCGCGATGGATAGGACTTCGTCCCCCGCCAGGATCGGCGACGACATCACTTCCTTCGTCGTCACCCGCTCCTCCCACACCCGCCCGCCGGTCTTGGGGTCGGCGCACGCGGCGACGCCGTTGTCACCCATCCAGAACAGGAGGCCGTCTTTCGTCAACAGGCACGGCACGTAAGGCGTGCCGTCGTTCTTCCGGTCCCACACCTTCTTGGGGCTGTCGCCGCTCGGGTCGATGCCGAGCATGTAGCGGGCGCCGCCGCCGTCGCCGCTCGGGCAGACGATCAGCCCGCCGACCGCGACCGGCGAGCCGACCACGCGAAGCTTCATCTTCGCGCCGCTCCACTCGATCGGGTGCGTCCAGTTGGCCTTCCCCGAGGCCGGGTCGTAGCCGGTGATCTCGGTCGTGGTGCCGACCACCAGTTCGGTCCCCTTCCCCGGCCGCTCCCACACGAACGGCGTCGAGAAGCTGGCCCGGTGCGCCGGCCGCTCCACGGCCCACTTCTTCTGGCCGGTCGCGGCGTCGAAGGCGACCAGCGTGGCGTGGCCGCCCAGGTCCTTGCTGCCGTCGGCGTTCAGGTACACGGTGCCGTCGTGGACCACCGGCGAGTGCCCGGCCCCGTGGTCGCTGATGTACGAGCCGAGTGACGCGATCCACTTCTCGTTGCCGCTGAAGTCGTAGGCCGCGAGGCTCATCGCGTCGCCGTCCCACCAGGCGCAGTAGACGAGCTTCCCGTCACTGGTGGGCGTGCCGGAGGCGTAGCTGTTGTTGGCGTGCTTCTTCGCCGCGTGGCCGGGTACGTCCTTCGTCCACTCGATCTTGCCCGACGTGGCGTCGAGGCACACCAGGACGCGCTTCGAGCCGTCCTTCGCCGCGCTCTGCACGAACACCTTGCCGCCGACGACGATCGGCGAACTGACCCCTTCGCCGGGAATCGCGGTCTTCCACGTCGGCGACTTCGGGTTGATGTCCGGCAACTTCCCCGCCGCGGAGCCGGTGCCGTTGGGGCCGCGGAACCGCGCCCAGTCGGCACCGAGACTCACGGTTGTGACGAGGAGCACGGCGGGGAACGCGAGGCGGCGCATGAGGCCATCCGGGGCGGGGGAAGTGGGCGGGTGGCGTGATTATCCCAAACCGGCGGGCGGTTGCAACCACCCGCTCCGCAAACGATGAGGACGACGTGAGCGTTTCACCGCTTGTCGGCGGACGCTTGCGGACCTACTTCCTTTCGGTGAGACTGTCCGCCGTCGCCTCCCCCGGCGGCCGCCCCCGCGCCCGGTTCCAGAAAGGACCCCGATGTTCACGCTCCGTCACGCCCGGCTCGCCGGGTTCACTGCCGTCGCCGTCGCGGCCGCGGCGCTGTTCGGCGCCTACGGCCCGGTCTCGGCCCAGGACGGCAAGGACACCACGAAGACCAAGAAGGAAGCCCAGCCGGTCGGCAAGAAGGTGAAGTCGAAGATCAAGGTCACCGTCCCGGCCGAGGACGCCGAGCTGAAGATCGAGGGGAAGGAGACCAAGACGCCGGACAAGACCCCGGCCGTGCGCGAGTTCGAGACGCCCGAGATCCTCGCCGGGGAGTTCTACGAGTACACGTTCGAGGCCACCTGGCGGCCGAACAACTACACGGTCCTGACGCGCACCAAGACCGTCGAGTTCAAGGGCGGCGACGACGTGGCCGCGGACCTGACGAAGGAGGACCCGAAGCACCCGGACAAGGCCAAGATCCGCTGGGTGCCGACGCCCGAGGACGTCGTCGCCGAGATGATGAAGCTGGCCGCGGTGAAGGAGGGCGACGTGGTGTACGAGCCGGGGCCGGGCGACGGCCGCGTGCTCATCGCCGGCGTGAAGGCCGGGGCGAAGAAGGCCGTCGGCATCGAGATCGACGGGATGAAGGTGACGGAGGCCAAGGACAACGTGAAGAAGGCCGGCCTGGAGAAGCAGATCACCGTGATCGAGGGCGACGCCCTCCGCGACCCCAGCATGAAGGCCCGCGACTACAGCGAGGCCACGGTCGTGTTCCTGTACATGGGGAACGAGTTCAACAACCTCCTCCGCCCCATCCTGCAGTCGCAGCTGAAGCCGGGCACCCGCATCGTGTCGCACCGGTTCATCCTCGGCGACTGGATGCCGGACCGGTCGATCACCGTGATGGGGGCCGACGGCGACGAGTACCGCCTCCACCTGTGGATCGTCAAGGACGCGAAGAAGCCGAAGGAGTAAGGCACCCCGGAAAGCCCGGGGGCGGCCGTCCCCGGGCTTCGCCCCGATCACTATCCCGCGGCCACGACGTGCGCCCGGCTGCCGCCGCCGCCCTTCGCCAGCTTCACGACCAGCACCGAGCACGGCGCCTCGCGCATCACCTTCTCGGCGACGCTCCCCATCACCAGCCGGTCCACGCCGGTGCGGCCGTGCGTGCCGATCACGATCACGTCGATGCCGGCGTCGGCGGCGTACCGCGAGATCTCGCCGGCCGGGTCGCCTTCCAGCAGGACGTGGTGGACGGCGATGCGCTCGTCGGCGGGGCGGACGTGCTCGAGCTGGCCGAGCCAGTAGTCGCGCCCCTTCCCGGCCTCGGGCGAGCCGGGGGTGACGACGTACACCACCGTCAGGCTGGCGCGGTACGTCTCCGCCATGCCGACGGCGTGGAAGTACGCCTGGTTCGAGTAGCTGCTGAAGTCGGTCGGGTAGAGGATGCGACGGACCTGGATCATGGGCGGGCTCCGCGCCGGGGATAGGGGTGTGGCGTCTGAGCTCCGGCATCCTACCCCGCCGCCCGGCGCGGGGCCAGCGGCGAAGGGTGAGAATCAGACGCGCGGCCCGACCGGCTCCAGTGCAAACGTCACGCCGTCCGCCTCGACCGACGCCGGCAGCGGGAGGGGCGCCCGCTCGGCGTGCGGCCGGTCGTTCACCAGCACCTTTCCGCCGGGCACCCGCAAGCCGAGGCCGTCCTTCGAGCGGTACAGCAGCACGCGCTCGGTCACGCCGGGCACCACGACGTGCGACGCGCCCGCCGGGCCGAGGATCACCTCGTTCGCCATCAGCAGTACACCCTCGACGCAGTGAACCAGCCGGTGGCCGCTCGTGAGTTCGAGCTTGGCCGTGCCGCTGACCGGCACCGGGCGTTGGAACTGGAACTGACACGTCGCCCCGAGCGTCACCCGGTCGCCGGGGTTGAGCACCGACCGGGCCACCTCCCGGCCGTTCACCATCAGCGGCCGCGGGCCGGCGGCGGGGGCGGCCTTCCCGGCCTCGATCAGGAAGCCCTCGCCGTCGCGCGACAGCTCGGCGTGGATGCGGGACACGTCGGCGAACAACGGCACGTCCACCGGCCCGCCTTCCAGCACGGCCTGGCCGAACGTGACGCGCGAGCCGGTGCAGACGAGGTAGCCGGCCACGCCGTCCACCCACAGCAGGAAGCGCCGCGGCAGGCCGGAGCGGTCGGACCCGAAGTCGCGGTCGGAAGGCGGGTCGAACCGTGAGCCGCGCCACGACCGCACCCCGTCGTCGTCCGGGCGTACCGACAGCCGCGACGACGGCGGCCGGGCGGGCGTCGTCTGCGCGGCGGGGTTCGGCCGGGGTGCGTCGTCTTGCGGCGTGCTGCCGGGGTGGCTGAGCGTCACGGCGGTTCCGTTCGCGCCGTCGGGGTGGGCCGCCTGCCAGGCCTTGTCGCGGAGCGTGCGGGCGGCGTGGTACGCGGGCGCCGCCGCCAGCGCCTCCTCGGCCGCGACCACGGCGTCGCGCCATTGACGGAGTGTCGCCGCGTCCTGGGCGCGGCCCACGGCGTCCAGAAAGCGCTCGTGCCGGCCGCGCACCGATTCGCGGAACCGGTCGAGCGCTTCCGGCGGTGCCGGGAATTGATCGCGGAGGCGGTGGAGGTCGTCGATCGCGGGAAGAAAATCGCCGCGGTCGGCTTTTGCGGCGGCGGCCAGCCAGCCGGCGGCGCCGGACGCCACCCGTGGCAGTTCGGGGTGGCGCACGCCGCGGTCCTGGAGGCGGGCGGCGCGGTCGGCGGCGCGGTCGGGGTCGCCGGCCTCGAGCGCCGCCTTCGCCTGCACGAGGCCGAACCGCGACAGCGTTTGGCGGAGGTCGATCACGCACTTCTCGCCGGTGTTCAGCGCCTCGGCCGCGAGTAGGTCCTGCCACGCCGCCTCGGGGTTGTCGCGGTCCATCAGCCCGGCGGCTCGCTTGCAGTAGCCGCGGGCCACGTCCTTCGCGGCCTTCCACGCCTTGCGGTGGCCGGCCTCGATCAGCGGCGCGAGGATGCGGTGGGCGTCGTCCGGGCGGCCGGCGGCCACCGCGTCCGCCGCCTGCCTCAAAGTCAGCCAGGGGGGAAGGTCCATGACTCGGGTGGTCGTCCAGTCGGGCGAGTCTTTCCGTCCAGTGTACCAACGGCCCGGCGGTGCCGGTACGAAATGATCCTACTCGGCGAGCCGGCCGCCGTGAGGCGGCGGGTGACGCTCCCGGCGCGCTTCACCCGCCGCCTCACGGCGGCCGGCTCGCCTTTCGGTTCGTGCTTGCCCGACGCACTTGCGGAGAGTATGTTTGAAGTTGGCCCACCCCCCGCCGCCCGTTTCTGCACCATGACCCCGCCCCGCCTCCTCGCCGCTCTCGCGGTCGTCGCAGCGTCGCACGGTCCCGCGTTCGCCGCGGTCACTGGCTCCGTCGCGGCCGTCGAGCTGCGCGACGCTTTCGACGGCAAGCAACTCCTCGTCCGCGACGGCGACCGCGACCTCACGCGCGACGCGAAGTATACCAGCACCAACCCCGCCGTCGCGGTCGTGGACGCGAAGGGCTTCGTCTCCCCGGCGGGCGACGGAACGTGCGTCATCCGCGTCGAACACGCCGCTGGCCGACTGGACATTCCGGTCACGGTTCGCGGGTACGATCAGGGCCGGCCCGTGGACTTCCGCACCGAGGTGATGCCGCTCCTGAGCCGCCTCGGGTGCAACGCCGGCGGGTGCCACGGCAAGGCCGGCGGGCAGAACGGCTTCCGGCTGTCGCTGTTCGGGTTCGACGCCGAGTTCGACCACGCCGCCATCACCCGCGAGGCCCGCGGCCGGCGCCTTTTCGCCGCGAACCCCGACGAGTCGCTGTTCCTGTTGAAGGCCACCGGCCGCGCCCCGCACGGCGGCGGCAAGCGGCTCAACCCCGCCGGCGCCGATTACTCCGTCATTCGCCGCTGGATCGCAGCCGGCGCACCGGCGTCGGCCCCGGATGCCCCAAGAGTTGTGCGCATCCGCGTCACGCCGGGCGACGGCGTACTCGTTCCCGAAGGCCGGCAGCAACTCGCCGTGACCGCCGACTACTCCGACGGCACCAGCCGCGACGTGACCCGGCTGAGCGAGTTCCAGAGCAACCTCGACGTGGTGGCGACGGTCGAAGCGGACGGCCTCGTCGAAGCCCGGCGGCTCAGCGGCGAGGCGGCGGTGATGGCCCGGTACATGGGCTTCGTCGGCGTGTATCGCGCTATGGTCCCGCACGGCCCGCCGCTGGCGAGCATCCCGGACTTCACCCCGAACAATTTCATCGACGAGCTCGCGGCGAAGAAGTGGCAGCGGCTCGGGCTGCGGCCGAGCCCGCCGTGCGACGACAACACGTTCCTCCGCCGCCTCACGCTCGACCTGTGCGGCCGGTTGCCGACCGTCGAGGAAACGCGCGCCTTCCTCGCCGACGCCGCCGCCGACAAGCGCCTGAAGCTGGTGGACCGGCTGCTCGATTCGCCGGACTACTCCGCGTACTTCGCCCTGCGCTGGGGCGGCATCCTGCGGAACTCGAACCTCGCGGGGGCCGAGCAAGCCGCGGTCGCGTTCCACCGCTGGCTGCGCGACAACATCGCCCGCAACCGCCCCTACGACGAGTTCGCCCGAGGCATCGTCGCAGCCGCCGGCGAGTGGCAGGACGCCCCCGCGATCAACTGGCTGTGGCAGAACCGCGACGACCAATTGCACCAGGTCACGGCCGACGTGGCCCAAGTGTTCCTCGGCGTCCGGCTCCAGTGTGCGAAGTGCCACCACCACCCCTACGAGCGCTGGGGGCAGGCCGACTACTACGGCCTCGCCGGCTTCTTCACCCGCCTCGGCCGCAAGAACTTCGGCCAGCCGCCGCCGTACTTCGCCAGCGCCACGCCGACGACCGGCGAGCGGAACCCGCTGACCGGCAAGACGCCGGAGCCCAAGTACCTCGACGGCCCGGAGGCGAAGTTCTCGCCCGACGAAGACCCGCGGCACGCGCTGATGGATTGGATGGCGAAGGCGGACAACCCGTACTTCGCCCGCACGTTCGTCAACCGGATGTGGGGCCACTTCCTCGGCCGCGGCCTCCATCACGAGGTGGACGACCTGCGCGAGACGAACCCGCCGTCGAACCCCGAACTGCTGGACCGCCTGGCAAAGGAGTTCGTAGAGCGCAAGTTCGATATGCGGTGGGTGGTGCGGGCGATCGTGACGAGCAAGGTCTACGCGCTCGCCAGCGAGCCGACGGACGCGAACCGCAACGACAAGCAGAACTTCGCCCGCTACTACGCCCGCCGACTGCCCGCGGAAGTGTTCCTGGACGCCGTGAACAGCACCTGCGGTGTGAAAGGCGGCTTCAGCGGCGTGAGCCAGAACGCCCGCGCCGTGGACCTGCCGCACGAGGGCTTCGGCTCCTACTTCCTCGACACGTTCGACCGCCCCAAGCGCGTGACGGTGTGCGACTGCGAGCGCTCCACCGGCGCCACACTCGGGCAGGTGCTGCTGCTGGCGAACTCCGACGAGATCGAGAACAAGATCGCCGACGGAAACGGCCGCGTCGCCAAGCTGGTGACAGCGAAGGCCGAGCCGCGGGCGGCGGTCGAGGAGCTGTACCTGGCGGCGCTCTCGCGGCTGCCGACGGACGTGGAGCGGAACCGCGCGGCGAGCTACATCGCCGAGGCGACGGACAAGCCGAAGGCGCTCGAGGACGTGCTCTGGGCGCTGCTGAACTCCCGCGAGTTCAGTTTCAACCACTAGACGCCCCAAAGCCCGGGGACGGCTGTCCCCGGGCTTTCGCCCCGATCAAGCTGTGGGGTTTACAATGACGACCACGACGCGCCGCACGTTCCTCCAGGTCGGCGGCCTCGCGGTCGGCGGGCTCACGCTCCCCGGACTCCTCCGCGCCCGCGCGCAGGCGCCCGCGCGCTCGCACAAGCGCTCCGTAATTCTCGTGTGGCTCGCCGGCGGGCCGAGCCACATCGACATGTACGACCTCAAGCCGAACGCACCCGCCGAAGTCCGCGGCGAGTTCCGGCCCATCCCCACGAACGTGACCGGCATCCAGATCGGCGAGCACCTGCCGCGGCAGGCCGCGATCATGGACAAGTTCTCGGTCGTGCGCTCCGTCACGCACACGCAGGCCGGGCACGGCATGGGCTCGCAGTGGATGCAGACCGGCTACCCGGTCACCATCGAGGTGAACGACAACATCCACCCGTCCACCGGCTCCGTCGTCGCCCGGCTGAAGGGGCCGAACGACCCGGGGTTACCCGCCTACGTCAACCTGCCGCGGCAGGTCAGCTTCGGGAAGGCGGCGTACCTCGGAGCCGCGTACAACCCGTTCTCCCCGGACGCGAGCCCGAACGACGCCGCCTTCCAGGTGCGCAACCTCCGCCTCCCCGGCCGCATAGACGCGTCGCGGCTCGACCGCCGCCGGCAGCTCCTGCAAGACCTCGACACCGCCCGCCGCGACATCGACCTGCGCGGCGACCTCGACGGCCTCGACACGTTCTACCGCGACGCCCTCGACATGGTGACGAGCCCGAAGGCGCAGCGGGCGTTCGACGTGACCCGCGAGGCGCCGCGGCTCCGCGACAAGTACGGCCGCAACGACCTCGGCCAGAGTTGCCTCCTCGCGCGGCGGCTGGTCGAGGCCGGCGTGACGTTCGTGACCGTGCAGGCCGGCGGCGGCTGGGACACGCACGGCAACAACTTCACCGAGCTGAAGCGTCGGCTGCTGCCACAGTACGACGCAGGCGTGGCGGCGCTGATTGAAGACCTCTACGACCGGGGTCTATCGGACGAGGTGCTGGTGATGTCGCTCGGCGAGTTCGGGCGGACGCCGAAGATCAACAAGGACGCCGGCCGCGACCACTGGCCGGGCGCGATGAGTGTGCTGTACGCTGGCGGCGGGCTGAAGATGGGGCAGGCGATCGGCACCACGAACGCCCTGGCCGAGTACCCGACGAGCAAGCCGTTCACGCCGGGGTGTGCGCTCGCAACGATGTACCACGCGGTCGGCGTGGACCACCGGCACGTCTTCTACGACGACGCGCAGCGGCCGCTGAACGTGCTGCCGGAGGGCGAGCCGATCCGGGACTTGTTGAGCTGATCAAGTGCGTCTGAGCCGGCGGCGTCAGCCGTCGGAGCGCACCACGAATGGGGACGCTCCGACGGCTGACGCCGCCGGCTCCGTTCGTGTACCGGCGCTTCGCCTGCTACAATGCACTCGTGTTCCCCGACTACGAATCCTGGCTCGCGCCGTTCGCCATGCGCTCCGCCGCCAGCCGCGGCCGCCGCTACCCGGAGCCCGACCACGCCTTCCGCTCGCTGTACCAGCGCGACCGCGAGCGCGTCGTCCACTGCACCGCGTTCCGCCGCATGACCGGCAAGACGCAGGTGCTCGTCGCCAGCGTCAACGACCACCACCGCACCCGCCTCACGCACACGCTCGAAGTGGTGCAGGTGGCCCGCACCGTCGCCCGCCGGCTGCGCCTGAACGAAGACCTGACGGAAGCCATCGCGCTGGCCCACGACATTGGCCACCCGCCGTTCGGCCATGCCGGCGAGGAGGCGCTGAACGCCTGCCTCGCGCCGCACGGCGGCTTCAACCACAACCTGTTCGGCCTCCGCCGCGTGGACGAGCTGGAGGAGCGCTACCCCGGCTTCCCCGGGCTGAACCTGTCGTTCGAGGTGCGCGAGGCGTTCGTCCAGCACGCCGGCGCCGACCACGAGGAGTTCCGCGGCGCCGGCCGGCCACTACTCGAGGCGCAGGTCGTGGACGTGGTGGACAGCCTCGCCTACGACACGCACGACTCCGACGACGCCCTCGGCCTCGGCTTCATCACGCTCGACGACCTGGCCGCGGTCGACTTTTGGGGGCGAGCCGCGGAGCGGGTGCGGGCGCACACGCCGGGCCTGTCCGGCAACCCGTTCCGCACCGCCGTGGTGCGCGAGCTGCTGGCGTGGCAGGTGACCGACCTGCTCGACGAGACCGCCCGCCGGCTGGCTGAAGCGAACGTGCGGACCGTAACGGACGTGCGGGCGGCGCCAGCGCCGCTGGTCGGCTTCTCGGCCGAGGTGCGGCGGCTGAAGGCGGGGTTGGAACGGTTCCTCCGCGAGCGCGTCTACCGCCACCACCGCGTGCTGCGGATGACCGCCAACGGCAAGCGCATCCTGTCCGCGCTGTTCCGCGAGTACGTCGCCCACCCGGAGTTGCTGCCCGAAAAGCACCTCCGCCGCTGGGACGGGGCCGACGCCCTGATCGGGAAGCCGCCGCCGGGGTGGGTGACGGCGAACCGCCAGCCGCTGCCGGGGCTGGAGCGCGTGGTCGGCGACTACCTCGCCGGCATGACTGACCGGTTCGCCCAGGCCGAGTACCGGCGGCTGTTCCTGCCGTCGATCGAACTGTAGCCGCCGCCCCCGGCTGGGGTTATACACACCGTGACGGCGCCGCCCGGCCGCTCTCCATCGAGACCCGACATGCTCCTCTGGCTCCTCCGCGGCGCGTACGTCGCCCTCCTCCTGGGCGTCGCCGCCTTCGCCGCAAACGTGTTCATCGAGGATAACGACCACACCCGGGGCGTCGTCGTCGCCCTCTGCGTACTGGCCGTCGGCGGCCTCGTGCTGTTCACCGACCTCCGCGACAAGCAGAAGCACATCACCACCATCTCCGCGGTGTACCTCGGGCTCCTCCTCGGGCTCCTCCTCGGGTGGCTGCTGACGCTGGCGCTGGAGCCGCTGCTGGTGTACGCCTTCCAGCACCGCCCGCAGGCGGTGCAGGTGTCGCGCGTGCTGGTCACGCTGGTCTGCTGCTACGTGACGATTTCAACGCTCCTGCAGACGAAGGACGAGTTCCGGTTCATCATCCCCTATGTCGAATTTTCCAAGCAGGTGAAGGGCGGCCGGCCGCTCGTGCTCGACACGAGCGTGATTATCGACGGCCGCATCGCCGACGTGTGCGATACTCGACTGATCGACACGAAGCTGCTGGTGCCGCGGTTCGTGTTGCAGGAGCTGCAGGCCATCGCCGACAGCTCGGACAAGCTGAAGCGCGGCCGCGGCCGGCGCGGCCTGGACGTCCTCAAGCGGCTCCAGACGAACCCGAAGATCGAGCTGGAGTTGCACGACGGGAACGTGCCGGAGTTGCGGACCGGCGAGCGGATCAAGGTGGACGAGCGGCTCGTCATCCTGGCGAAGGCGCTGGGCGCCCGCGTGGTGACGAACGACGTGAACCTGAACAAGGTGGCGCAGCTGCAGGGCGTGGACGTCATCAACCTGAACGAGCTGGCCATCGCCATGCGGACGGTGGCGCTGCCGGGCGAGCTGATGACGGTGAGGATGGTGAAGGCCGGCGACCAGATCGGCCAGGCGGTCGGCTACCTGGAAGACGGCACGATGGTGGTCGTCGAGCAGGGCCGGCCGCTGATCGGGCAGGACGTGGCGGTGGTGGTGACGAGCGTGTACCCGACGCCGGCCGGGCGGATGATCTTCGGCCGGCCGGACGGCCGGGCCAGCGGCACCAACGTGTCCGGCGCCACCCCCGCCGCGGCCCCTCCGCCCACGCAAGGGTCGGGCGGCCACGAGCCGCTGCGCCCGCCCGGAAAGCCCTGACATCGGAGAGCGTCCATGGCCCGCTTCGTTCCCGTCGGATTCTTCGCGGCGGGCGTCGCGGGCGTTCTTCTCGCCGGCGGCCCGCCGGCCGTCGCCCGCCAGGACAAGAAGGCCGAAGCCCTCCCGCCCGCCGCGACCACGTCCGACGTGGAGGCGGTGGAGAAGGTGCTGCTGGCGCGGAAGGAGTACGAGGCGAGCCTGAAGAAGCTGTGGCAGCACTACACCACGGCCGGCGACAAGCTCCGCCAGAAGTGGACCGAAGACGAGCTGATGGCCTACCACCTGATGTTCAAGCCGTCCTACAACCTGGACGTACACGACGTGCCGCCGCCGACCCTGCAGGCCACGACGAACGTCCGCGAGGCGAACGAACTGTTTCGCATGGCGATGGAGTACAAGGGCAAGGGCACCGGCAACGACTACATCCTGAACATGCGCCGGGCCGAGGTTTTGCTGCGGGAAATCCTGGAGAAGTACCCCAACTCGGACAAGATTCCCGAGGTGGCGTACCAGCTCGCCCAGTTGTACGAGAGCCGGGCGTACAACCAGCTCGACCGCGCGGCCCGGTACTACGAGCGGTCGTTCCAGTGGGCGCGCGGCAGCCGCACCGACGCCCGCCTCCGCGCCGCGATCATCTACGACCGCCAGTTGAACGAGCGGTCGAAGGCGATCCTCCTCTACCGCGATGTCGTCGAGCACGACATCGACGCCGAGCGCATCCGCACCGCCGAGCGGCGGCTGGCCGAACTCACCGGCGGGAAGAAGTAAGCCCCCGCCGTATACTCACCGGATGGCCCCGTCCCACCTCCGCCGGCCGTTGGTGCTGTCCATCGCGGCGGCGGTCGTCACCATCGGGCTGAAGGGGACGGCCGCCGCCGTGACCGGATCCGTCGGCCTGTTCTCGGACGCGCTCGAGTCCGGCGTCAACCTGTTCGCCGCGGTCGTGGCCTACGTGTCGCTCGTGTACGCCGCCCGGCCGGCGGACCCGAGCCACGCCTACGGTCACGAGAAGATCGAGTACCTGTCCAGCGGCCTCGAAGGCACCCTCGTCCTCGCCGCCGGCCTCGGCACCATCGGGTACGCCGTCCGCCGCCTGTTTTACCCCGAGCCGCTGGCGAACCTCGAGATCGGCACCGTCATCGCCCTCGCGGCGTCGGTGGTGAATTTCGCCGTGGCGCGGGTCCTGCTCCATTACGGCCGCACGCACCGATCGATCGTCCTCGAAGCCGACGGCCGGCACCTCATGTCCGACGTGTGGACCTCGGTCGGCGTCGTCGCCGGGATCGGCCTCGTCGTGTGGACGGGTTACGAGGTGCTCGACGTGCTCGTCGCCGTAGCTGTCGGGCTGAGCATCATGTGGACCGGCGGCGAGCTCATCCGCCGGTCATTCGACGGGTTGATGGACCACGCCCTTCCCGCGGCCGACCAGGAGCAGATTCGCGCCGTCATCGCCGCGAAGTTGCCGCCGGGTGCGGCGTTCCACGCGCTGCGGACTCGGCAGGCCGGGGCGCGGCGCTTCGCGGAATTTCACCTCCTCGTCGCCGGGGACGAGTCGGTCCGTGCCGCGCACCACCTCGGCCACGAAATTGAGGCCGCACTGGTGGACGCCCTGCCGGGGCTCGAGGTGCTGTTCCACGTCGAGCCGGTGGACGAGCGCGAGTCGTGGGAGGGCGAATACCTGGAACGGCTCGGGGAAGTGCCGCACCCGCCGGGGGCCGCCGATGACCGCTGACACCCTGGTGTCACTGTGGGAGTCGTCGGCCGTGCGGACGGTCGCGGCGGGCACGGCCGGCCTCGGCCTCGCGGCCGGGGCGGTCGGCACGTTCGCCGTCCTCCGCCGCCAGAGCCTCCAGGGCGACATGGTGTCGCACGCCGCCCTCCCGGGGCTCGCAGTCGCCTTCCTGCTCGGGGCACGCGAAGCGGGGGCGCTGGTGCTCGGCGGGGCCGTCGCGGGTTGGCTGGCGATGGCGGCCGTCGGCGCGATCACGCGGCGGTCGCGGGTGCCGTTCGACGCCGCCCTCGGCGGGGCGCTGGCGGTGTTCTTCGGCCTCGGCCTCGTCCTGATGACCTACGCGCAACACCACGTCCCCGACGCCTCGCGGCACCCGCTCGACCGCTACCTGTACGGCAACGCCGCGTACCTCCGCGACGACGACCTGGTGATGATCGCCCGCCTCGGCGGCGCGGTGGCGCTGGTACTCGTGCTGTTCTGGAAGGAGTTCAAGCTGCTGGCGTTCGACCCCGACTACGCCCGCAGCCTCGGCTACCCGGTCCGCCGGCTCGACCTGTTGCTCACCACGCTGACGGTGGTGGCGGTGGTGGTCGGATTGAAGGCGGTCGGCGTGGTACTGATGACGGCGCTGCTGGTGGCGCCGGCCGCCGCGGCGCGGCAGTGGACGAACCGGCTCGGCGGTGTGGTGCTTCTGGCGGGCGTTTTTGGCGCGGCGGCCGGGGTGGGCGGGGTGGTGTTCAGCCACATCGCCGGCGGCGGGGTCAGTCTGCCGACGGGGCCGACGATCGTGCTGACGGCGACCGCGATTGTCGGTCTGTCGCTGGTCTTCGGTCCGGCGCGGGGGCTGGCGTGGGCAGCGATCCGGCGGAAGAGCGGGGTCGCGTGAGCGCCCCGTGGGTACGCTCACCGGACCACGCCCGGCGTGAATCGAATCGCGTTCGCACGGGGCGCTGACGCGACCCCGCTCGCCGGGCGCCAGAGTGGCCAATGTCCTCGACCGCCCTCACCGCCGTCGTCCTGTCGCTGGTCGCGGCCGCTTGCGCGCTGCCCGGCGTGTTCCTCCTGCTGCGCCGCATGGCGCTCGTCAGCGACGCCGTCGGCCACGTTCTCCTGTTCGGCATCGTGCTGGCATACTTCGTCGTCCGCGACGTAGATTCGCCGTGGCTCCTCGTCGGCGCCGCGGCCGCGGGGCTGGCGACGGTCGCACTCGTCGAGTTGCTCCAGAAGACGCGCCTGGTGAAGGAGGACGCCGCCATCGGGCTGGTGTTCCCGGCGCTGTTCGCCGGCGGCGTCCTCCTCGCGTCGATGCACCTGCGGAACACCCACCTCGACGCCGACGCCGTCCTCCTCGGGCACCCCGACTTCGTCGCCGGCGACGAGTGGGTGGTCGGCGAGCTGGCCGTCCCGCGCGCCGCGGTGAAGCTCGGCACCGTGCTCGCGCTTAACCTCGGGCTGCTGCTCCTGTTCTTCAAGGAACTGAAGCTGACGACGTTCGACCCCGCCCTGGCCGCGTCGCTCGGGTTCCGCCCGGGGCGCATCCATTACGGGCTGATGGCCGTGGTGTCGGTCACGGCGGTGGCCTCGTTCGACGCAGTGGGGCCGGTGCTGGTGGTCGGCTTCTTTGTCGTCCCGGCCGCGGCCGCGTACCTCCTCACCGACCGGCTCGGGATGCTGCTCGCGCTGGCGTGCGGCATCGGCGTCGGGGCGGCGTGGGGCGGGACTTTCCTGGCCGCCGCGGTGGACGCGAACACGGCCGGGGCCGTCGCGGCGGTGCTGGGGTTGGCGTTCGCGGCGGTGTTCGTGTTTGCCCCGGGGCGCGGGCTCGTGGCGCAGGCGGTGCGGCGGTGGCGGCAGCGGCGCGACTTCTTCGAGACGATGCTGACGGTTCACCTGTTAAACCACGAAGGGACCACGGCCGAGGCGGACGAGTCGGCCGCGGCGGGGCTGCACACGCACTTCCACTGGTCGGTGCGTGACACGGCCGCGGTGGTGCGGCGGGCGGTGCGGCACGGGTTGGTGGGACGCGCGGGTGAGGGGCTGAAACTCACGCCCGCGGGGCGCGAGCGGGCGCTATTCATCACGGCGGGCCGAGCCCCGTCAGGGGCCGGGTGACGGTTACTCCGTCACGGTCTCGCGTACGGAATCCGGTCCGGCACCGGCGGCGGGACGACCATGGGCACCGGCAGCGGGGCCATGAGCGCCCCCACCGACCACGGCAGGATGACGAGGCCGCGGTCCGCCGACACGGTCTGCGTGCCGTTCGCCAGGAACGCGGCCGACACGACCGGCGCCGCATGCCGGCGGAACACGGCCGGCTCGCGGCCGGGGAGCGCCGCGTCCCACAGCCGCACGGTGCGGTCGGACGACGCCGACAGCACCATCCGCCCGTCGCGCATCGCCAGTGCCCGCACCGGGCCGGCGTGGTTCCCGATGACGACGCCGGACTTCGCGACACGTACGTCCCACATCCGCACCCGCCCGGCGTCGTCGCCGGTGACGGCCGCGATTCCCGACGGGTCGAACGCGACCGCCGAGACCGGGGCGGCGTCGTGCTCGAACCGGCGCACCTCCGCGCCGGTGTACAAGTCCCAAAGCACCGCGAACCGCCCGGCCGCGACCAGCGCCGTCTTGCCGTCCGGAGACACCGCGACGGACGAGACGTAGCCGCCGACATCGCGGCGGCGCAGCACCTCGCCGCTGCCGGCCTTCCACACCGCGACCACGCCGTCGAACCCACCCGTCACGCCCCACTTCCCGTCCGGCGTGAACGCGACCGCGGACACGAGCCCGTCGTGGCCGGTGAAGCGCGACACTTCCAAACCGGTCTGCAAGTCCCACACGCGGGCCGTGCCGTCGAGGGAACCGGACATCGCGCGCTTCCCGTCGGGCGACAATGCGACCGCCCACACGCTCGCGGTGTGACCGACGAACCGCTTCAGATCGCGGCGTCCTTCCACGTCGTAGAGCCGCACGCTGCGGTCGCCAGAGGCGACGACCGCGCGCCGGCCGTCGGCGCTGAACGCGGCCTGGTTGGCCGTCTCGCCGCGGGCTTCGAGCGGGTCGGTTTCGCCGGTGTTGTCCGGGAGCGTCGGGCCGTTCAGCGTGCCCTGGTAGAGCGTGCCGAGTTGCAGTTCGCGGACGTGGTCGCCGAACGCCTGCACCCAGATTTGCCGGCTCACCGTGCCGCCCGCCGACCGCAGCGCGCCGACGTGCCGGGCCAGCGTCTCCGACGTGTTGATCCGCTGCACGAACTCCTCGGGCCGCAGCCCGACCTCGGCCGCGGCGGTCGTCAGGTCCATGTCGGCTTCGTAGCGGCCGGTGATGGTGCTGACCGGCTCGAACCGCGTCACCTTCGAGCCGGTCTTCGCCAGCGCCGCGGCGTAGCGCTTCATGTCGTCGTTCATCACGTCTAGCGACCGCTCCTTCGGCGGGTACAGGGCGCGAATCACCTCCGCGTCCTGGCGGCGGAACGCGGCCGGGTTCTTACCGACGTGGTCGCGTACCTGGTCGGGCTTCGGCAGGATGCCGGTGACGTGGCACGACATGCACGACACGCCCGCTTCAACGGCGCGGTCGGGCCGCTTCGGGTCGGAGACGATGGCGACGGGCGCCTTGTCGAGCCGGGCGTTGACCGCGTTGACGAGGAAGAAGGCGTGCAGGCCGTTCGGCAGAGCGAAGATCGCCTCGCCGCCGGCGTGCTGGAAGGGCTGCTCCGCGGCGACCGGGCCGAGCGGGTGGGCGAAGACGTTGCGGCGGTCGGCGAGGAGGTTGCCGTTGGCGCGCTCCGTGAGGTTCGCGGGCGGCTCGTCGAAGTCATACGTGCGCCAGTACATCCCCTGGGCCGAGTCGTGGCGTTCGAGGACACGGTTGAACCGCGACACGCCCGAACCGTTGAACCCGACCCGGATCACACGTTCTTGCTGGATGTTGAGCGTGCTGTCCACCCGCAGCTGGCGTTCGAGGTCGGTGAGGTTCGCGGGGAGTTGCAGCACGTCGTAGTACAGCGGCGCCCGGCTGGCGGTGGCGACGTACCAGTCGGCCCGAATCACGGGAAGTCGCGCGGCGGTGTTCACGCTCACGGCCCGCGCCGCGATGGTGTCGTCGAGTACGCCATAGGGGTATTCGAGGAGGATGCGGTTCCAGATGGCGGCGTCCCACTGGAACCATCGGAGGTCGATCCGCAGCACCGTGCGGGCGGGGTCGATGGCGACGGGGATGCGGACGGTCGAGTTCCACGACAGGCTGTTGACCAGCTTCGACAGCGCATTGCGGTACGTTTGCAGTTCGTCGTCCGATAGGCCAGCGTTGTGCAGGTGCGTGAGCGTGAAGTATCGCTGGAAGCGGCGGGCGCGGCGGTCGTGGGTGTCGAGGTCGGCGAGGACAGCGGCGTGAACCTCGGCCGTGGTGATGGGCGCCCGCGCCGCGAGGCTGGCGCCGGGGGCGCCGGCCTGAATCCACGCGCGAACCGCAGCCAACTCCGCCTCCGACGGCCGCGGCTGCTCGTCGGGCGGGGGCATGGTGCCGTCGGCCATCCGCTTGAACAGCCGCGACTCGTCCGGGCTGCCGGGGACGATCTTCTTGCGGCTCACGAGCTTGCCGAGGTCGCCGACGTAGTTCAGCCCGCCCTCGACCGCCCCGTCCTGGCCGTGACAGCGGACGCAGTGCGTCTTCAGCACCGCCCGCGCCTTGTCGGCCAGCGGTTCCTGACCAGCTGCGGGCGTGGCGACGAGCAGCACGGCGACCAGCGAGATCGACCTGGCGAACATCCGGCGTCCTCCCGGGGCTCGGCGCGAGCCGCGTTCCCCCTTATCATCGATACCACAACCCGCCGCCGGTTCCCACCCGACGCGTGTCACGCGGACGTAACATGACCCACTCCCGCCGCGACTTCCTCAGCTTCCCCGCCCTCGGCCTCGGTGCCGCCGCCGCGGTTCAGCTGCTGGCCCGCGACGGCGTCTTGAGCGCCGCGACGCACCACGTCCCGAAGGCGAAGCGGGCGGTGCAGATCACCCTCGTCGGCGGGCTTAGCCACATCGACTCGTTCGACCCGAAGCCGGCGCTGTCGCGGTACCACGGCCAGGCGCTGAAGACGGACGAGCGGCCGGACGTGTTCTTCAACCAGGTCGGGTTACTGCGCCAGCCCGACTGGGCGTTCCGCCCGCGCGGCCGCAGCGGGCTCCAGGTGAGCGAGCTGTTCCCGAACATTGCTCGACACGCGGACGAGTTGTCCGTGATCCGCTCGATGACGGCCGAGAGCGCGAACCACACGCCGGCGCTGTTCGTGCTCAACAGTGGCTTCCAGTTGAACGGCTACCCGTCGCTCGGCGGCTGGCTCAGCTACGGCCTCGGCAGCCTCACCGAAGAGCTGCCGACGTTCGTCGTCCTACCCGACAGCCGCGGTGAAGCGAACGGCGCGGCGTCGAACTGGACAAGCGGCTTCCTGCCGGCCCAGCACCAGGGCGTCGTCTTCCGCGGCGGCGAGGTGCCGGTGAACGACCTGACCCCCGCACGGCCGATCGACCCCGGCGCCGAGCGCGCGGCGCGGGCGTTCCTGGAGGAGCTCAATGGTGCCCACCTGGAGCGCGTCGGGGCGGAGTCGGACCTGACGGCGCGGATGCGGAGCTACGAGCTGGCGGCGCGGATGCAGCGGGCGGTGCCGGCCGCCGCGGACCTGTCGCGGGAGAGCGGGCGGACGATGTCCGCGTACGGGCTAGACCGCCCCGAGACGGCCGACTGCGGCCGGCGCTGCCTGCTGGCGCGTCGGCTGCTCGAGCGCGGGGTGCGGTTCGTGCAGGTGTACAGCGGCGGCCCCATCGCGGGGAACCCGCGCACGAGTTGGGACGCGCACGAGAACGTCAGGGAGAACCATGGTACCGAGGCGGCGCGCATCGACCAGCCGGTCGCGGCGCTGCTCGCCGACCTGCGGCAGCGCGGTATGCTCGACGACACGCTCGTCCTGTTTACAACGGAGTTCGGCCGCACGCCGTTCGCGCAGGCCGCGGCGGGGACAGTCGGCCCGGGGCGGGACCACAACAAGTACGCCTTCAGCTGCTGGCTCGCGGGGGCGGGCGTGAAGGCCGGCAGCGTGTTCGGCACCACCGACGACATCGGCTGGAAGGTGGCCGAGCATCCGGTGGCGTGGCACGACTTCCACGCCACCGTGCTGCACGTCCTCGGCATCGACCACGAGAAGCTGACGTACTACCACAACGGCATCCGCCGCCGGCTGACGAACGTTCACGGCGAGGTCGTGCGCGGCGTTCTAGCCTGAGTTAGCCTTGAGGAACGCGGCGATTTCCTCCACCTCGGCCGCGGTCAGTCGCCAGTCGGCGGCGCCGACCAGCGCAGGCAACTGACCCGGCCGACGGGCGCCGACGATCGCCGCCGTCACCGCCGGGTGCCGCAGTACCCACGCGATCGCCACCTCGCCCGGCGACTTCCCGTGCCGCACGCCGATCGTCTTCAGTAGTTCGACGAGCGCCAGGTTCCGCGTCAGGAGCGGCTCCTGGTAGTGCTTGTTCTTCTCCTTCCGCCAGTCGTCCGCGGGCAGCGCGGCGATTCGCACGCGGGTCATCGCCCCGGTCAACAGGCCGCTCGCCATCGGCGAGTACGCGATGACGCCGACGTTGTGCTCCAGGCAATACGGCAGGACGCTCGCCTCCACCTCGAGGCGGACCATCGAGTACGGGGGTTGCAGCGACGTGATCGGCCCGAACGGGGCCACGCGGGCCATCTGCTCCGCGCTGAAGTTCGACACGCCGATCCAGCGCACCTTCCCCTCCGCCTTCAGCTTCACGACGGTCTGCCAGCCCTCCTCGATGTCCTCGTCGGGCTCGGGCCAGTGGACCTGGTACAGGTCAATCACGTCCACCCGTAGGCGGCGTAAACTCGCCTCGCACTCGCGGCGGATACTGTCGGGCTTCAGCGATTTACCGATCTGCCGGTTCTCGTCCCATACCCGCTCGCACTTCGTGAACACGAACGGCCGCTTCCCCGCGGGCACGCCTTCCAGCGCCTGCGCCACCACCTCCTCGGAGTGGCCGAGACCGTAGACCGCGGCGGTGTCGATCCAGTTGATGCCGAGGTCGAGCGCCTCGCGGATCGCGGCGATGCTGTCGGTGTCGTCCTGGGCGCCCCAGCCGAACGCCCAGCCGCCGCCGCCGACGGCCCACGCCCCGAAACCGATGGCGGTGATGTGCAGGTCCGAGTTGCCGAGCCGTCGCGTCTGCATCGCCGCCCCTCCGCTGCGCCGGCGGACGCCGGCCGGTCCCGATCCTACCCTCACGGTATGCAACCCCTCGTGCTCATCAACGCCGTCGGCCTCACCACCCGGATGCTGGAGTTCGCCCCGCGGCTGAAGGCCGTCGCCGCCGCGGGCTGGGTGGCGAATATGCCCGAGGTGCTTCCGGCAGTCACCTGCACGGCGCAGGCCACGATTCTGACCGGGAAGCTGCCGCGAGAGCACGGCGTGGTGGCGAACGGCTGGCTGTTCCGCGACACGAACGAGGTGCGGTTCTGGCAGCAATCGAACCGGCTGATCGAGGCCGAGCCGCTGTACGCGACGGCACGCCGGCGTGCGAAGGTGCGCGGCCGCTCGTTCACCAGTGCGAAGCTGTTCTGGTGGTTCAACCAGGGTGCCGCGGTGGACATCTCCGTCACGCCGAAGCCCTGGTACGGCGTGGACGGGAACAAGGTGTTCGGCGTGACCGGCAACCCGCCGGGCCTCGCGGAAGGGGTCGAGGTGCGTGTCGGAAAGTTCCCATTTCCCGCGTTCTGGGGGCCGATGGCCGGGAAGCCGAGTACCGATTGGATTGCCGCCGCAGCCGGAGTGGTGATGACCGACCACACGCCCGGCCTGACGCTCGTGTACCTGCCGCACCTCGATTACGACCCGCAGCGATTCGGTCCGGCCGGCACCGACATGGCGGGTTGCGTGAAGCAGCTCGACGACGCCTGCGCCCCGTTGCTCGATGCCGCCACTCGGGTCGGGGCGAAGGTGTGGGTGGTGAGTGAATACGGGCACTGCGACGTGACCCGGCCGGTGTACGTGAACCGGGAATTGGCCTCACATGGCCTGCTTGAGGTACGTGACGGCCCCTTCGGACAGCAACTCGACCTGTTCGCCAGTAGGGCGTTTGCGGTCTGCGACCACCAACTCGCGCACGTCTATGTTGCGGACCGAGCAGACGTGCCCAAGGTCGTGGTGCGACTCGCCGCACTGCCTGGGGTGGCCCGCGTGCTGGTAGGGGAGGAGCGCGCCGAGATCGGCCTCGACCACCCGCGGTCGGGGGAAATGATCCTGCTCGCGGAGCACGACAGCTGGTTCGCGTACCCGTTCTGGGCGGACAATCGTTCGGCACCGGACTACGCCCGCGCCGTCGCCATTCACCACAAACCCGGGTTCGACCCGTGCGAGCTGTTCTTCGACCCCAAGTTGCGGTTCCCGAAGCTCCACGCTGCGCGGCGGCTGGCGCAGAAGAAGCTCGGCTTCCGCACCGTCTTCGACGTGGTGCCGCTCGACGCGAGTATCGTTCGCGGCAGCCACGGCCTCGCCGCGGCCGACCCGCTCGACCGGCCGATCCTCATCGGCCACGGACCGAACCCGGGGGCGTCGGTGCCGATGACCGCGGTGCGGGACTTGGTGTTGGAGGCGCTCGGGTTGGGGGAGTGACGCCGACGTGTTTGGATGGGCGGCCCACCCGTGCCACGGGTGGGCTTTCTGGCCGTGTTGATGTTGAAGGTGAGCCGGGTGGGTTATCCGATCAGCCGCCGAAGCTCGCGGACGTGGCGCGGCACCGCGACCTTCGGGTCTTCCGCGGCCTCGTACTCCAGCGCCACGTAGCCGTGGAAGTTCCCGTCCTTCAGGATTCGCACCACCCGCGCCAGGTCGGCGTCCTCGCGGCGGCCGCCGGGGTACACCTCCGTCTTCACCTGCGCCACCACGCCGTACGGCACGATCGCCGCAATTTCGCGGTACGGGTCCGCGGTGCGGAAGTTGCCGGTGTCGATGTTCACCCCGAGCGCCGGGCTCCGCACCGGCCGCACCAACTCCAGCAGGTGCTCGGCCGTGTCGGTGATGCCGCCGTGGTTCTCCAGCGCCAACTGCACTCCGAGCCGCTCCGCGACCGGGCAGCACTCGATCAGCGCGGCCACCACGCGGCGCTGGGCGTCGGCGAGCGTGTCGCCCTTCTCCACGGTGCCGGCGAAGATGCGGACGGTGCGGGCACCGAGGCGGGCGGCGCGGGCGGTCCAGTCCTTGACGTGCTGCACCTCGCGGGCGCGGCGTGTGTCGTCCTTCAGCGTGAACTCGCTGCGGATCGGCACCCCCGAAATCGCCCGCCGCTTCCGGGCGGCGTACTCGCGGAGCTTGTCGAGGTAGGCGTCCGTGGTGTCGGCGAAGAAGTACGACGTCAGCTCGACCGCGTCGAGCGGCAGGTCGGCGGCGATGTCGATGAAGTCGAACAGGGTCATCGTCCCCGTCTTCACGTCGAGGAACTGCCGGTAGCTGTACGCGGCGAGGCTGAGCTTCAGGTCGGCGGTCGGGCCGGGGCGGCGGATGGGGTCGATGGCGGCGGCGAGGCCGGGGGTCGCGGCGGCGAGGGCGGTCGAGCGGAGGAAGTCGCGGCGGGTGAGCATGGAGAGGGCTCCGGTCAGGTTCGGCGAGCCGACCGCCGTAAGGCGGCGGGTGGCGGCGCGAATCGCATCCG
>Ga0105048_10001224_pt1 | contig 41599 bp, 37 predicted proteins | sample MAT05_FD_78382 | JGI IMG/M metagenome (GOLD analysis project Ga0105048, IMG submission 78382) | Freshwater microbial communities from Lake Fryxell liftoff mats and glacier meltwater in Antarctica - MAT-05 | ecosystem: Environmental > Aquatic > Freshwater > Ice > Liftoff microbial mat | place... | reverse complement strand
TCGCCAGAGCAAGAACACGACCGTGGTCGCGAGACCGATGTAGAGCAGCGTGAAGCCTACGAAGGTTAGGAACACACGGTCATCCGGCAGTGGCGAGCCCAACCCACGACGCCGTCGCCACTGTCGCGCGATGATCCAGACCCCGAGTGCAACCAACAGCATCCCGCAGCCCACCATGATCTGGAACGCGAGGTGTACGATCAAGACCGGTGGACGATCTATAACAGGCACGGCATCCAGTCCTTGCCGACGGCGAACAAGATCGCGGTGCCTTTCGCCCAGCGCCAGTGACATGGCCATCTGGGAGCAGGCGGCAAGGGGGTCGTTCATCTGGTCCCGACCACCTGCCCTCGGCATGCTCCCAACCCAATGCGCACCGCGCCCTCTCGCTCAGCGTATGCCGTCATGACCACCTCGTCGCCATCCTCGAGAAAGGTGCGCGTCTCGCCGTTCGACAAGGTGATGGGCTCCGAGCCTCTCCACGTGAGCTCGATCAAACAGCCGCGACTCTCGCGTGCGCTCCCTGACACGGTGCCGCTGCCAAGCAAGTCACCAACGCGCATGGCGCACCCACCGCTCGCATGGTGGGCCAGCATTTGGGCCATGGACCAATACAAATCCAACGTACTCCCTCGCGTAAGGCGCTCCGCGGCCTGGCCAGCCTCGCGCATACGCGCGGTCTGCAGCGCGACTTCCATGGTTAGTGCAAAGCCACCAGCCGCACGATCGGCAGCATCGTCAAGATACGGGAGCGGTTGAGGGTCATCGACGGCACGCGGCGCGAGCGGCGCGCGGAACGGCGCCAACGCGTCGGTTGTCACGACCCACGCACTGATCGTCGACGCAAAATTCTTCGCCAGGAATGGACCGAGCGGCTGGTACTCCCAACTCTGGATATCGCGCGCCGACCAATCGTTGAGAATGCACACGCCAAAGAGATGATCCTCCGCCTGTGCCAACGGAATCACGGACCCTATCGTATTGCCAGCGCCCACGAACGCGCCCAACTCCAGTTCGTAGTCCAGCGAACGCGACGGGCCCACCGTGGGGATGTCGTCATTCGGTCCCTTACGCTGGCCTGATGGGCGCACGACTGCCGAACCAGAAACGACAATCGTTGACGAACGCCCATGGTAACCGATGGGGACCCACTTGTAGTTGGGCAGCAATGGGTTGTCGGGTCGAAACATCGATCCCACATTGGTCGCGTGATGCACCGACGCATAGAAGTCGGTGTAGTCGCCAATCGCCACCGGCAAGAACATGTCAGCCTGCTGTTGCGAAACAAGGGCGTATTCCGCGGTTTGCCGCAAGTGCACCGGCGTGCTGTCGGCGAGCAGCGCGGAGACCGCCGCGCGCAGCGCCCGCCTGGCGATCGGACCACGCTCCATCAGCGCGTTCAACGAAGGTGATGCACATACGCGTGCGGCACTGCGCGCCTCCTCCGAAGCCGACGCAAAGAGCCCGGCGGCCAGACACGCGGCGACATCGAGGATGTCGTCGCCGATAGCGATGCCGACGCGCGGCGCCTCCAGTGATTCCGTGCGACGGAACACACCGAAGGGTAGATTCTGAATCGGGAAATCCGCACCGGCGCGATTTGCCGAGGCCACCCAGCTGCGCAATGTTGGATCGGTCGTCGTATCGTGCATCAGATCCAGCCCATCGTGCGCACTGCATCGACCGGCTCCGTAAATGAGCAGGAGCCGAAGCTCACCAATACATGCTCGCGTACCCGTTGCAGCAGGGCGCGATCAAGCGAGACGGCTCGCTGCATTTCTGCGCGCCATGTCACGGCCACGTCGTCGATGGCGAGTTGCGCCGGGTTTGTCTCGAGCAGCAGGCGCTGTGCGTCGGTCGACGTGCCGCCGGCCGCCAGCAAGGCCGCGCACAGAAACACGTTTAGGTATCCGTACATGCTGTCGATGGGTGCATCGGCTGCATAGGTCAGGGGGTACCGCCCACCAAGTGGATGATGCAGTCCAGCGGTGGCCTTGGCCGTCACGTTCAGGTCGATACACTGCGTCAGGAACGCCACGATCGCGGCGGCTTGCGGAAATGCCTCGCTGGTTACGCCACCTGTGCGCATTTTGGCACGACGTCCGGTCGCCGCGACGTGCGGAAGCAGCGCGACCGCGCGATCCAACGGCAGCTCGAGGTAGGTGGTCAGGGTGGTCGGCACCAGCACGTCCACGCGCGCGATGTCCTCGGTGCTCGCCACACGCACTTCGTACACATCCACGAGTGCTCCGCATTCTTCAAAACAGACACGATGTCGAGCGTTGAAGGCGGTCATCGCCGCTAAGTCCGCAGCAATATCCGCGCTCGCAACCGCGGCAAGACGCCACGGGATTGCTCCGGCATCGCGAGGCAGCAGCGGGTCGGCATGTGTCGAGAACTCTTCCAGGGCGTTTGCCGGACAGATGAATCTGCCCAACATCCAGCCACTCCCCGACGCACGATAGTGCGCGTAGTGGCGAACCGCCGTGGCCATGGACACCGACGCGGGCGGATAGAGTCCAGCGTAGTCCACGAGGCCTTCCAACAGAATGCGGGACGCGTGATCGGTGACGAGTGCAGCGCGAACGGACATACGTGTGGCTCCCTCAGAGGTCTTCGAAATCGAGAGCAAGATCGAGCGCCGGTGCCGAGTGTGTGAGCGCGCCGATGGAGATCCGGTCAACACCGGTTTCCGCAATACTGCGCACCGTGTCCAGCGAAACGCCGCCCGATGCTTCAGTGATGGCACGGCCACGACAGCGGACGACGGCGTCGCGCAACTGCACGAGCGACATGTTGTCCAACAGAATGCTATCAGCGCCCGCAGCAAGCGCCAGCGCTACTTGTTCGAGAGTGTCACATTCGATTTGGATTGGCGTGCCTGCAGCGGTCAGAGCGCGCGCGCGCGCCACGGCCGCCGCCACGTTCCCGTTGATCGCGGCGAGGTGGTTGTCCTTGACCAACACCGCGTCCCCCAGGTTCATGCGGTGGTTCACGCCGCCACCGGCGCGGACGGCGTACTTTTGCAGCGCGCGCCATCCTGGCAGCGTCTTTCGCGTGTCGAGAATGTTCGCAGACGTGCCGTTGATCTGTTTCACGAACGCGGCCGTGAGTGTCGCGATGCCCGACAGGTGTTGCATGAAGTTCAGCGCGACACGTTCCGCGGACAGGAGCGCGCGCGCATGTCCGGACACATGCATCACGATCGACCCCGCACTGACGGCCGTGCCATCGGCGGCATCGATGCGTACCACCACGTTGGGATCGAGGAGCCGAAACGCCGCTTCGGCGAACGCAGCCCCGGCAATCACGCCGTCGCGCCGCGCCATGATCGCGCCGCGGACCTTTAGCTCTTCCTGGACCGTGGCGAGCGTCGACACATCATGCTGCGCCTGATCTTCGTCAAGCGCCGCGCGCACGAGGGCTTGCAGCGCGTCGGCCGCAAGGGGAAAGGCGAGATCGCGGGAACTCATCGCACCAATCGCCGACGGGTGCGCCGGAATGACATGTGCACGGACGGCCTCCCAGGCGTTGGCCGGCGTGGGACGCAACGGCGGATGGTAGCTACTCATTCACCGGGGTCCTGACTCGCCGACGGAAGGGGACTGCTTGCACCGCCGATGGACACCATGCGCTCGATTGACAGGCGGGCTTTCGCCGCGACATCAGCCGGCACCGTGATGCGATGTTGCAGATGCAACAGGGCATCCCGCACCTTGGCCAGTGTGGTCACTTTCATGTAGGCGCACACGGCCCGATCGTTGGCAGCGATGAAGTGCTTGGTTGGGTTTTCGCGGCGCAGACGATGCAAGATACCGACTTCGGTGGCCACAATGAACGTGTCCTTCGGCGACTGCGCCGGTCGCCGAATCATGCCCTCCGTCGACAGAATGTGCACCCCGTCGGCAGGAATCGCACCGGCCGAAATCGCGTCGACCACGGGCGTAGCACACCCGCACTCCGGATGAATCAGGAACTCCGCGCCCGGATGCTGCGCGCGCGTGAGATTGATGTGCTCCGGATCGATCCCGGCATGCACGTGACACTCCCCCATCCAGACATGAATATTTTCGCGTTTGGTAAGCCGTCGTACGTGCGCGCCAAGAAACATGTCGGGCAGGAACAGAATCTCGCGGTCGGCGGGAATCGCGTTGACGATGTCGACCGCATTGCCCGATGTGCAGCAGTAGTCACTCTCTGCCTTCACTTCCGCCGTGGTATTGACGTACGCCACGACAACGGCACCGGGATACTCTGCTTTCCACGCCCGCAATTGGTCGGCGTCGATCGTGCTGGCCAACGAGCACCCGGCCGCGAGATCGGGCAACAGGACGGTTTTGGTCGGCGACAGAATTGCCGCCGTCTCAGCCATAAAGTGCACGCCGCAAAACACGATCACGTCTGCACTGGTCTTCGCCGCTTCCCGCGAGAGCCCAAGGGAGTCGCCAACGTAGTCCGCAACATCCTGAATCTCCGGACGCTCGTAGTTGTGCGCGAGAACGACCGCGTTCCTGGCCGCAGCCAGCGCGCGAATCTCAGCAGCAAGCGCGGGGTCGTAGTGGGCTTCAAGGAGAGACATGGAGGGAGGGGAAGAAGTATGGAGTAGGGAGTAATGAGTACGGAGTATGTAGGTGCAGTACGGAGTACTTTTTACTGCAGTACTGAGTACTGCTTACTGCAGTAGGAAGTACTGCTTACTGCAGTAGGAAGTACTGCTTACTGCAGTAGGAAGTACTGCTTACTGCAGTAGGAAGTACTGCTTACTGCAGTAGGAAGTACTTTGTACTGCGGTAGGCAGTACTAAGTACTGCACGAAAAAGTACTCAGTACTGCAGGTACATACTCCCTCCTCCGTACCCCCTACTCCCTACCAAGTAATGTGTCTCTCCTGCCACTTACGGCGGGTCTTCGGAAAATCGCTGCGGAAGTGCCCTCCGCGCGACTCCTTGCGCATGAGCGATGCCTCGGTCACCAACGTCGCGGTCGCGAGCAGATTGCGCTCTTCGGTCGCACCGGGCGGCAGGCGTTCGCTAATCGTGGCCAGCTTCGCGAGACAGCGGCGCAGCCCGGGTGCGGTGCGGGAGATCGAGGCATAGTCCCACATCAGCTGGCGGATCTCGTCGGCGGCCACTTGGGCGGCGCCGCGGTCATCCAGCAATGGTACAGCCCAGTCCGCTTCGTCTGGTTCCAGTAGGCCCACAGGCGTTTCGATCAGGTCGCGGGCGACGCGTTCGGCGAAGACCAGCCCCTCCAATAACGAATTGGACGCTAACCGGTTCGCGCCATGTACGCCGGTTCTCGCCACCTCGCCGACTGCGTAGAGCCGTGAAATGCTCGAACGGCCGGCGAGGTCGGTCACCACGCCACCCATCATGTAGTGAGCGGCGGGGGTTACCGGGATGGGCTCTTGCGACGGATCGATGCCCCGCGCCTTGCAGATCTGGAAGATGCCAGGGAATCGATCGGCGAATTGCACCCCGAGTTTGGTGGCGTCCAGAAATACCGTACCGTGGGCCTGTTGCTCTCGGAAGATCTCTCGGGCTACCACGTCGCGAGGGGCAAGTTCGGCGAGCCGGTGTCGCTTCGGCATGAACCGCTGGCCGCGGCCGTTCAGCAAAATGGCCCCTTCTCCCCGTACAGCCTCGAAGATCAAGGCCAATGGGTTCTCGGAGGTATCCATGGCCGTCGGATGGAATTGCACAAACTCCATGTCTGCGAGGCGGGCGCCAGCCCGATGCGCAATCGCAAAGCCATCTCCAGTAGCGACTTGCGGGTTGGTGGTATACCGATAGATCTGGCCGCAGCCACCGGTGGCCAGCACGGTCGCGTCCGCCACAATCTCGACCGCCTTGCCAGCGATGCTGGCTCGGACGCCGGCGCACCGAACGCCGTCGTCGTCTTCGATGAGAAGCAGCTCCAGGACGCGCGCGGTCTCGTGCACCGTAATGTCACTCGACTCCCGCACCTTTGCGACTAACGTGCGGGCGACTTCGGCGCCGGTCTGATCCCCGTGCGCGTGCACGATGCGATGACGCGAATGGGCCGCTTCCTTACCGAGTTTGAAGGCGCCATTGGGATCGAGGTCGAAGCGCGCTCCCGCCGCCTGAAGCTCGCGCACGCGCGCAGGCCCCTCGTCAACCAGCACCTGGACCGCTTCGGCGTCGCACAACGCCGCACCGGCGGCGAGCGTATCTCTGCGGTGGAGCTCGGGCGAATCGCCAGCGCCGAGTGCCGCCGCGATGCCGCCTTGGGCATAGGCGGTCGCCGAGTCGAACAGGGAGCGCTTGGTGAGGACGGTCACCAACCCGTGGCCCGAAGCGCGCCACGCGGTGTGTAAACCAGCGACCCCGCTTCCCACTACGAGAAATCGTGTCCGGATTCGGTCTGTCATAGTATTTTGAATCAAAGGACTGTCATGCGCCGATGCCAGCGGGTGATCGACGCAGGTTCACACTTCCCTTCCCTCAGGAGTCGCAGTCATGCGTTGTCCGTTTGCGCGCGGTTCAGTGGCCATTGGTGTCGCCTCCGCTTTCTCGTTTGCGCCCCTCGCCCTGTCGGCGCAACCCGGCGGCGTCGCGTCGGCGTGTGCGCTCGATGCCAATATTCCCAAGGAACTCGCGATCCTTGAGTTGCAGATTCAACGGGCGCGTTCAGCGCAGGCGCCCGCCGAACGGCAGTCGGCCTTGAAGAGCATCATGAAAGAGTTGGACACAAAACCAGAGCGTTTTGCGAAAAACCCCGGGGGCTACAACTTGCGTGTGGCACAGGGGCTGACGTTGTGGGCGCTGGAACCCGGAATTGGGATCGCCCCCACACGCGCCTCACTCGGCTTCGTGACCAATCCGACGGCCTCGATCGATCTGATCGACGCACTCGACGCCTCATTCAAGGCGATTGTTGCGGCGCTTCCGTCATGCGACAGTGACGTCAAGGCGCTTCGTCAGAACGAAGTGTGGCTCGCGGCCACGCGTCGCGCACTCGATGCCTCGAACAGTGGGGAGATGGACTCGGCAAGCTTCTACGCGACGCGGTCGCTCAAGCTGTCCACGCAGAGCCCGTACCCGCACTATGTGCTGGCCAACGTGGCCAACCAGAAAAAGGATCGTGCGGCCGCCATCGGACACTGGAAGCAAGTGATTGCCGAGTCTGGTGCGGACACGTCGTATCGCGAACTGAAGAACAACAGCCTGTATCTGCTGTCGGTCAACCAGCTCGAGGCAGCAGAAGCGGCGAGCGGCGACGAGAAGAAGGTGTTGGCGAAAGAAGCCGCCGCGAGCTTCAAACAGCTGCTTGCCGTGAACCCGGAAAGCCCCGACTCGCCCAATATCATGTCCAGCTGGGCCGACGCCCTCAACCTCGCTGGCGATTCATCCGCAGTCCCGGGCGTGTACGCGGAGATGCTTGCCAAACCGGCAGGCTATAGCGACGTGGCGCTGTCGATGGCGGCGGTGATCGCGACACGCGCGAACAAGACGGATGACGCCATAGCGTTGAACGAAGCGGCGATTGTTCGCAATCCCAATGCGCGCGATGCGCTGCGGAATCTTGCCGCGACCTATTATGGCAAGGACGACTTTCCAAAGATGTTTGCGCCAACGCGAAAGCTGGTCGCCATCGACCCGAACAATTACGACGGCTGGATGATGTTCGCTTACGCATCGCAAGGGCTCTCGAAAGCCGTCAAGATCCCCGAGGTAAAGAAGGGAACCGCGCCCACGGCGGAACAGCGCAAGGCCATTGAAGTGGCGGCCGCCGATCGGAAAGCGTGGAACGACTCAACCGTCAAGTACATGGGGGTTGCCGAAGGACTGCCGGTCAGAGTGGAGATCACGAGCTTCCAGCGCGGCGCCAAAGAGGTGACGCTGACGTTGCAGTTTGAACAGCAGGCGGCGGCGGATGGCAATTACACGGTGACCGTCGAGTTCTTGAACGCCGCTGGCGCCGTGGTCGGCACGGCGACGTCGCCGGTTGGCCCGTTGAAGAAGGGTGAGAAAAAGAGCGTGCCTTTCAAGGCGACCGCCGAGAACGTGACGGGCTACCGATACAATCCGGTGAAGTAGAATGCATCGCGCGGCGGCGTGTGCCGTAGCCGCGTCGCTCATTGGAGGCTGTGCGGTATCGCGCGCCGGGGGGCAATCCTCCGGCGCGCGCGTGCGTTTTGAAGGCGGTGCGATGGGTGTGGTGGCCATCACGCATGCCACACCGGCGGTGTTTGGCGAGAGCCGCACTGAAGGGTATCTCACCCAGCCCAATGTGATGGCAACGCTATCGCGCTCCGGGCTGTCGTTCGCGGGGACACTCAACCTCGAAGGCTATACCTTGCGTCGAGGCGAGTTGAATGCCGGCATTTATGGAGAAGGATTCGTCGATCGACGACACCCGCACACCCTGGTGCACGAAGCGATGCTGGCGCTGACATCGCCGTCCACGCATGGTCTTCGCGCGTCGCTCACTGCGGGAAAGGGATTCACGCCCTTTGGCACCGACGACCCCATGATGCGACCATTCGTCAAATATCCGGTCAACCACCATCATGCCCAGATCATCGAACGTGTGCTGGTTGGTGGAGCAGTTGCATGGGGCACGGTGAGCCGCGGTGTGAGCATCGAGCATGCCGTCTTTAACGGCGACGAACCGGTTGGACCTTTTGCGGGACCGCAGTGGCAACGCGTCGGCGATTCGCGCGCGTCACGTGTCACGCTCATGCCGACGCGCGGGATGGAGGTGCAGGCCAGTCGCGCCTTTGTACGGTCGCCGGGCATCATCCAAGGTGGCGCGTTCGACCACACGCAATCGAGTCTTTCAGTGCGCATCGATCGCGGCGCCGGCACGGGCGGCGATGCCGCAACGCCCACGATGCCTGGCCACTCGATGAGCGATCACACCAAGAGCGGTCATGCCATGAACGGGGCTCGGCGGTACTTGCTGGCCGAGGTCGCACGGACCGACGAAGGGTTTGGCGCCGCTCGCGCGTTTCGATATCATAGCGCGCTGCTCGAAGGGCTGGTCAGCAACCGGGGCTGGAGTGGCGCCTTGCGATTGGAGCGCACCGATAGACCGGAGAGCGAACGCTTGCTCGACCCGTTTCGACTTCCCAACGGCCACATCGACTTTCAGATCATTGGTATCACGCAGTGGCGTGTTGCCACGCTCAATGTGGCAGCGCCGCCGCTTGGTACCGGGCGACTCCGACACGTACGTGGGTTGCCGCACTTTGTTCCCTACGTCGAAGTGAGCGTCGCGCAGCCCCGTGCGCGGCTCTCACCGACCGTGTTCATTCCCCGCGATTTTTACGGACACTCAACGCTCTGGTCGTTCACGACCGGGCTGCGATTACACGTTGGCACGATGCGCACTCGCATGGGTCGCTACGGCGTCCTCGCCCCCTAACCTTTGGAACCTCGCATGACGATGTGCAGACTCGCTCGATCGATGGTACTGCTCTCGATGTTCGTCGCATGCGGCGGGTCGGGAGACACCCCGACTCCCGCGCCCACACCGACCATCGGTATCGCGGCGAGCGTGAGCGCAGCAACGGTGTTGCGTCCGGCCACAACGTCAACGCAAATCACCATCGCCCGTGGTGGGAGTTTCACGGGGCCCGTCATCCTGGCGGCGACAGGCACACCGTCGGGCGTCGTGGTGTCCTTTGATCCGGGCACACTGGCCTCGGGCACGACCACCAGTACTGTCACCTTCACCGCGACGAGTGCCGCGCTCGCCGAGACGACGCCGATTGTCATCACGGCCAGCGGCACCGGTGTCACGACGGCCAGTACGACATTCTCATTGTCCATCACCGCTCCCACGTCAACGATTTCTGTCTCCACTGGCAGCAGCATCACGGTCGTGCGCTCGGCGATCGCATCGATGCCGGTCACGGTGAATCGGGGGAGTTTTACGGGTGCGGTCACGATGGCGGCAAGTGGCGTACCGGCTGGCGTGGTGGTGTCGTTTGACCGAACGACCCTCGCCACCGGTGTATCCACTGGCACGCTCACCGTGACGGCCAGCAACAGCGCCGTCGCGGCAACCACGCCAATCACCGTGACCGCGTCTGGCACTGGCGTTGCTTCTGCGACGTCAGTGGTGGCGTTGACCGTCACCAATCCAGCACCGCCGGCCCTCACGTCCCTCGGCCTTGGGGCCGTTACTGAGCGCTATACCGCTGAGGTGTGGGTGCGCGGCGCAACAGCGTACACGACGAGCTGGGGCACGCGCGGCGCCGTACGCGGGAACGCCATCAAGATCTGGGACGTGAGTCCAAATGCACCGGTACTGGTGGACTCAATCATCGTGGCCAATGCCGGCACACTCGGTGACGTGCAAGTATCTGACGACGGCACGCTGCTCGTTGCCGGTATCGAGCCGACACCCAACGGGGGGTTGGCGATTTATGCGATGGATACGCCGCGAACAGCTCGTCTGCTGGCCCGTACCACCGGTGGCGAGTTGCAATACGGCGTGCACACCGCGGAGCTCGCACGCGTCAACGGTGTGCTGTACGCGTTCTGCTCGGTAGATCCCGCGAGCGGCGTGCCCGCGCGTTTGGTGATCGTGAGCCTTGCCAACCCATCGCAGCCAACCACTGTGGCATCGTTGCAGATGGGCGCGCCGTTCATTCACGATGTGTTCGTGCGCGATGGTCTGCTCTTCACTGCTGAGTGGAACGACGGCGTCGGGATCTGGGATATCGGTGGCGGCGGGACCGGCGGGACGGTCGCGGTGCCGAAGCGGATGTCCCGCACGCCTTCGGTCGGCGGCAAGGTGCACAACATGTGGTGGTTCCACGATCCGACAACGAACGGCAAACGCTATCTCTTTGTCGGCGAGGAGGGTCCTGGTGCGATCGGGTCGAGCTCCGCGGGTGACGTACACGTGTTCGATGTCACCTCGTTGACGGCGCCGACAGAGGTGGCCCGCTACACGGTGCCCGGTGCGGGCGCGCACAACTTCAGTGTCGACGAGGCCAATGGCCTGCTCTATGCGGCGTTCTACAACGGCGGCGTCCGCGCACTGGACGTACGTGGCGATCTTGGCGCCTGTCGCGCCGCGGAACGACTGAGTGACGGTCGGTGTGATCTCACCCTGATGGAGCGCGAGAAGGGCATCTTCGCACGCAGCGGTTTGTACGTGTGGGGGATTCATTGGTCCACGAGCGGCGTTTTTGCCAGCGACATGCTCAATGGCCTCTGGCGCATCACACCAGCCGTGCGATAGCCCCTCGCCATACCCTGGCCGTGCGATAGCCGCTGAGAGAAACGGCGGGTTGCCCCTTCCGAACCACATGCCAGTCGGCGAACCTTCGCTGCTATGCGCCGAACGCTTTCGCTGATCGGGGCGCTTGTGCTCGCCCACCTCGCGTTCCTGACGATTACGCCCGCAGGGGCTACCAAAGCCGACAATTCGGAAGGTCTCGATGTCGGCATCGTGTTTGACGTGGGCGGTCGCGGTGACAAGTCCTTCAATGACGGTGCGTATCTGGGTGGCGTTCGCGCAGCGAAGGAACTTGGCGCGCGACTGCGGTATATCGAGCCCGGCGACGGATCCGACCGAGAGGCCGGCCTGCGTCTGCTCGCCGCCGAAGGGTTGGATCTGGTGATCGGCGTTGGCTTCATTTTCAGCGACGACGTCAATTTGCTGGCGAAAGAATATCCGAACGTTCGGTTTGCCAACGTGGACTATGCCGCGTCCACCGACAGCGTCGGGAATCCGCTGCCCATGCCATCCAATCTGGTCGCGCTCAAGTTCCGCGAAGAAGAAGGGTCATTTCTTGTTGGGGCATTGGCGGCCCTAGTCGGCAAAAGCAAGAAAGTGGGCTTCATTGGCGGCATGGACATCGCGTTGATTCACAAGTTCGAAGCCGGATATCGCGCGGGAGTCACACATGTGTGCCCGGATTGCGAAGTCCTGGTGGCGTACGCCGGCGTAACTCCCGAAGCGTTTCGCAATCCAGGCAAGGGCAAGGAGATGGCACTGAGCCAGTACAGCCAAGGCGTGAACATCATTTTCCACGCGTCAGGCTCCACCGGCCTTGGCGTGTTTGAAGCCGCGCGAGCGGCCGGGAAACTCGCCATCGGTGTCGATGCAGATCAATACAGCGAGGCACCTGGCTTCGTGCTCACCAGCATGGTGAAAGGCATTGACGAAGCGGTGTTTCAGGCAGTCAAGGCCGTGAAGGAAGGCCGATTCCAGAGCGGCATCCAGCAGTTTGGCCTCAAGGAAAAGGGTGTCGGCTATGTGTACGATACCAACAACAAGGCGTTGATCCCTCCAGCGGTGCGAGCCCGACTCGATGCGCTGACCGCAGAGATTGTGAGTGGTGCGATCACAGTGCCCAGTACACGATGAGTATGATGGACCACGGCACCGCCATGCGCACGGCGGTCTCGACCGCCGATGCTGTTCGGTTGCAAGGCATCGCCAAACTGTTTGGCAGCGTGGTTGCCAACCGTGACGCCTCACTGAGCGTAGCGACTGGCGAGATCCACGCACTGGTTGGTGAAAACGGCGCCGGTAAAAGCACGCTGATGCGCGTGCTGGCGGGCATGTATGCACCTGATCAGGGTACCCTACATGTCAACGGTCGGGACGTGACGGGATGGTCCACGCCCGACGCGATCGCCGCTGGCGTCGGCATGGTCCATCAGCATTTCATGCTGGTGCCCACGCTGACCGTCGCCGAGAACATCATCCTCGGGCTCGAGCCGTTGAATGGGCTTCGTGTTGATATGACGCGGGCGATCGCTGAGGTGAAAGCACTGTCGGCGAAGAGTGGATTGCAGGTGGATCCATCGACGCTCGTTGCCGACCTCACCGTTGGCGAAGCGCAACGCGTGGAGATTCTCAAGGCACTGTATCGCGGCGCGCGCATTCTGATTCTCGATGAGCCAACGGCGGTGCTGTCACCGCCGGAAGTTCGCGATCTCTGGACGGTTCTGCGGACATTGAGAGAGAATGGCGGCACGGTCATTCTCATCACGCATAAGTTGGATGAAGTGATTGCTGTATCGGATACGATCACGGTCATGCGTGCGGGAATGACCGTGTCGCGCTTCGCGACGGCGGGCACCACACCGCGTGACATTGCACGCGCGATGGTGGGTCGTGACGTGCGTCTCGCACTTGACGCCGTTGCCACCAGCGCATGCGTGCGAGTGAGCGGTGTGGCTCCGGCGACCCGTGTCGCGGGGCTCACGGTACGATCTGATCGCGGCACCGTGGCCGTGAACAACTTGTCCTTCGAGATTGCGCCGGGCGAGATCCTCGGCATCGCCGGCGTGGAGGGCAACGGACAAACCGAACTACTCGAAGCGATCGCCGGCCTCCGCCGTCCCGTTTCAGGCTCCGTGTTTCTTGGAGAGCGCGACATGACCGCGATGGCTGTGCGGGAGCGCGCCGATGCCGGGCTTTCACACATCCCGGAAGATCGGCACCGTCGTGGCTTGGTTCTTGAGTTTTCTATCGCCGATAACCTGATCCTTGGTCGACAGCATCACTTCTCGTCGATGCGAGGGCTGGACGGTGAACGCATTGCGCGCAATGCCGCCGCGCAGATCCAGGCCTTTGATATTCGTCCACCGATTGCTTCGCTTCCGGCGCGTGCACTCTCTGGTGGGAATCAACAGAAGATCGTGATTGCTCGCGAAATGGGACGCCCGTTCACGGTGTTGCTCGCCGCGCAGCCAACGCGCGGCGTAGATGTCGGTGCGATCGAGTTTATCCACGAGCAGCTTCGCAAAGCGCGTAGCGAAGGCAAAGGGATTCTGTTGGTCAGTGCGGACCTTCCCGAGGTCATCGCCCTCTCGGACCGGGTGGCCGTCATGTACGGTGGTCGATTTGTGGTGGTGATGGCGGCGGGAGATGCGACCAGCGAGCGGTTGGGTCCGTACATGACGGGGGCTGCCGCGTGACCGAGCCCACGATACCGATGAAGAGCACGAGCGAAATCGGCGCGGTGGCCGTCGCTCCGGCCAAGGCCGGATACCGCAGCATGTTGGAGAACGTGTTACCGGTGCTTGTCGCGCTCGCCATCGCGGCGGTCGTGGGCGACGTGCTCATTCTGACATTCGGAGAATCTCCGGCAAACGTGTATTCGCTGCTCGTCGAAGGCACGTGGGGCAATTTCTATGGCATCGGGCAAGTGTTGTACAAAGCCACGACGCTCACCTTTACAGGTCTGGCCTTTGCGTTGGCCTCTCGAGCGGGTTTGTTCAACGTTGGTGCAGAGTCGCAACTGGCGATGGGCGGCTTCGCCGCAGCGCTCATGGGATATCTGCTACCGGCCAGTGTGCCTGGTGTGATCGCTGTCGTGCTGTGTGTGTGTGCCGCCGCCGCCGGTGGTAGTGCTGTGGCAGCGGTGCCGGGCGCCCTCCGGGCGCGATTCGGTGCCAGCGAAGTCATTGTGACGATCATGCTGAACTTTGTCGTGCTCGCGCTCCTCAACTGGTTGGTGTCCTCGCATTTCCACGTCACAGAAACGCTGCATACGCTGCCCATCAATAGTGGGCGCGTGTCCCGACTGGCCGACATGTTCTTGGCCTTCCGTGGCAGCGCCGCGAATTGGACCATGCTGCTGGCCATCGCTGCGGCGCTGATCAGCACGTGGTTTTTGTTCCGAACCCGCGCGGGCTACGAGTTGCGCGTGGTGGGGTTGCAGCCCGACGCCGCCGAGTACGGTGGCGTGTCCGTACCGCGCGTGCTGTTCTCCACGATGGCGTTGTCCGGCGCGCTCGCTGGCATTGGTGGCGTGAACTTCGTGTTGGGGTACAAAGGGTATTACGAAGAAGGATTCGCCGGCGGAGCGGGCTTTCTGGGTATCGCGGTCGCGCTCGTTGGGCGGAATCATCCGATCGGCATTGTCTTCGCCGCGTTGCTCTTCGCGACGTTGTCTCAAGGCGGACTTGCCGTCAACGCGCTCGTGCCGAAGCAGCTGACCGATATTCTGACGGCGGTCGTCATTCTTGCCGTCGCGATGTCCGTGCCTGAAGTGCAGCGCCAGATCCGACTCAGCACGGCGCGCGCGTTGGCCATGCTGCAAACGAGCACGTCTCGCGCGGAGGGCAAGACATGATTGTGCTCGTCTTCCTGCTGCAGACCATTCGCATCGCCATTCCGTACTTGCTCGCTGCGGCCGGCGGCGTCATGTCGGAACGTGTCGGCGTAATTGCGCTCGGCCTCGAAGGTCTGATGCTCTCTGGCGCTTTTGGTGCCGCGCTGGGGAGTTATTACGGTGGCAACGCGTGGGCCGGACTGCTTGGTGCGCTCGTTGCCGGACTGCTCACCACGAGCATCATTGCCGTTGCGACCTTGCGCTTCAAGGCCAATCAGGTCGTGGTGGGAGTGGCGATCAATCTGTTGATCGTCGCCGCGACGCGATTCTTTCTACGGCTGGTTTTCGACAGCGCGAGCAACTCGCCGCGTGTGGCCGGCTTCGGCGGTGAAGGCGCCGCCAACGCGATGCTGGCCAGCTTTGCGAACCCGGTGGTGTGGATCGGGTTGCTGGCCCTTCCAGCTCTTTCATGGTTGTTGTATCAGACTCCGTTCGGACTGCGTGCTCGCGCCGTTGGCGAGAAGCCTGAAGCGGCTGCGACACTCGGCATCGCTGTTGGTCCGTTACGCCTCAAGGGCTTGTTGCTTTCGGGCGCGCTCGCGTCGCTTGGCGGCGCCTATCTCGCGCTCGATCAGCACCAGTTCACCGACAGCATGACGGCGGGACGCGGATTCATTGCGCTCGCGGCGGTGATCTTCGGGCGATGGGAGCCGTTGCGCGTCGCGGTCGCCTGTGTGCTCTTTGCCGCCGCGGAAACGCTGCAGATCCAACTGCAGGGCGCGCAGCTGGTTCCAAGCCAGTTCATCGAGATGATCCCCTACCTGCTCACGATTATCGCGCTGGCAGGTCTGGTTGGTCGTAGCGTAGCGCCGGCCGCACTCGGGAAGTCCGAGTGACGCATCGCCGCGACACAGGTGACCCGCAGTGAGTGAACCAGCGGTCCCACTAACGCGTGAGCCGGCGTCCCCGCAGGCGCATGAGCCGCCCGGCAGCGAGCCTGAAGAGAGCGCGTTTGGCAAGTTGGTTGTCCTGATGATCACGGCGTTCATCGACATGCTTGGCATGTTGATGATCCTCCCGCTGCTCCCGTTCTATGCGAAAGAGCTGGGAGGCGGCGGACTGGTGGTCGGATTGCTGGTCAGCGCGTTCAGCCTCGCGCAGTTGATCAGCGCGCCGCTGTGGGGACGTTTCAGTGACAAACATGGTCGTCGACCGGCGCTGATGGTCGGGCTGGCGGCGAGTGCGATTGCGTACGTGGTGTTTGCGTATGCCGATAGCCTCTGGTTGCTGTTCCTCTCGCGCATCGTGCAGGGCGCCGGCGGCGGCACGGTGAGCGTGATTCAGGCCTACGTCGCGGACGCCACAAAGCCCGAGGATCGTGCGAAGTCGCTGGGATGGCTCAGTGCCGCAACGAATGCCGGCGTCGCGATCGGACCGGCGATTGGTTCGGCGGTCAGCGTGTGGGGGCCGCACACGCCAGGGTTGATCGCGGCTGCGCTCTGTGTGCTCAACGTGATCTTCGCGTCGCGCTACCTCACCGAGGTGCGCAAACCACGCGCGGCTTCCGTAGAGGGGGAGCTGCCGGTGAAACGCAAGAGCAGTCGCGAAGCGGTGTGGCGTGTTGTGAGTCATCCCGATGAGCCCGCGTCACGGCTTGTGCTGATCTACGCCATCGCGATCGGCGCGTTTCAGGGCATCACGTCTATACTCGCCCTGTTTCTGGCGTACCGGTTTGGCGTCACGGAGAAGACCATTGGTTTCTTCTTCATGTACATCGGTGCCCTGAGCGTGATCGTGCGCGCGCTGTTCCTTGGCAAAGTGGTCGATCACTTCGGTGAAGCGAAGCTCAGTCGTTACGGTATTTTGTTTCTTGCCGCCGGCCTGATTGGCATGGCGCTCTCGCACAACTACATCGCGCTCGTCTTCGCGGTTGGTCTTCTGCCGCTGGGGACCGCGTTCACGTTTCCTTGCGTCACCGCCATGCTGAGCCGCGTGGTGAGCAGCACGGAGCGAGGATTGTACATGGGTGTGCAACAGACGTACGGCGGGATCACGCGCATCGCGTTTCCGGTAATCTTCGGCGCGGCGTTTGATAGTATGCTCGGCAAGCCAAGTCCGTTTTTTATCAGCGCGGTGTTGGTACTCGCCACGTTGCTGCTCGGGCGCGATATGGAACTCTACGCGCCGAGGGTGAAGCGCAGCGGGTAAGCTTGCCACTTCAGCTGCGCCGCTCCAACGAACGTCGGCGCGGCGCAGTGGAGTCGACCTACCGAAGACTACGCGGCGTCTGCGGCAACCCCAGGTTGGCGTCACACGAGCCTGCGATCTTCCCGACTGTTCATTATCCGGCGCGGGACAACGGTTTCAGAAGCGCGATCTGCCCCGACCTCCAGCGGACGCAGCAACCGCTCGGCCACCATGGTCACCCGGTCCTTCTTTCCCTTCCCTGCGCGGATGAAAAGCTCGCGACGCGACAGATTGACGTCTTTCACCCGCAGCTGACAACACTCCATCAATCGCATGCCGCTACCATACAGCAGCGTCGCCATCAACTGCGGTACACCCAACATCTCCGCCAGCACGCGCTCCGCCTCGCCTCGCGACAACACCACCGGGAGACGCACCGGGCGCTTCGCATGCAGATGGTCCATGGGCGACGCCCATCGGCTGCTCGAGCACTTCCCGGTACAGGAACAACAGCGCCGCCAGCGCCTGGTTCTGCGTGCTCGCGCTCACGCCACCGTCCTGCGCCAGGTGCGTCAGGACGTCGCGTACGTGTCTCGTCTCGAGGTCACGTGGGTGTTTGCGTCCGTGAAAGCGCACGAACCGTCGCACCCAGTGCGAATAGGCCTCGAACGTGCGCGGACTGTAGTGCTTCGCACGCACCCGATCGCGGAGGACGCCCAACAATGTTCGAGCTTGTGCCATGACGCGAAGGCTCGCACATCCCACCCCTTATAGCGGCACCCGCGCGACGCTGCACCATACCCCGCATTGCCGCGGAATCCAATCGGCACCAGTCGGTCACTGCCCAACCACCGAGCTATTCCAAGGACTGCACGGTGGTGTCGTCGGTCAGGAAAATCGCGTCAGGGAGAAGAGCGAGATATCAAATCCCGGGTCCCGATCAGTCGACAAATCCGCCAGAATCTCCCCGATCGCGCTCGCGAACTTGAAACCATGGCCCGAACATGGACTCGCCACCACGACGTGATCACTCTGTGGATGGCGCCCCATGAGAAAGTGCTCATCGGGCGCGTTCGTATACAGGCACACCGCACTGTTCAGCAGCGGACCGTTGGCATCGGGCATGTAGCGCGACAGGATCTCACGCACAAAATCCACCTCGTGTTCACCAACCTCGCGACGCATGGTGTCGGGATGCACGGTGTCGCCGTAGTGATGCAGCGCGAGCTTGAGCCCGTCGCCCACGTCAGGGAAACCGTACCACGAGTGTCCCGTGTCGTATTCACTGATGAACACCGGCAACACATCACTCGTGAAGTGCTCCGGTGAGCGCAACGGCGAGAACCAGTATTGCACGTTCCGCTGCACCGTGAGCGGTAGCGCCAACTCCTGCGCCACGTCGGTGGTCCATGCGCCGACAGTGATCACCAGCGACGCCGCGCGATATCGGCCACCTGTGGTGGTCACTTCCACGCCACCCTCCACATCGCGCCATCCCAACAGCGTTTCGCCCGTCTGCACCTCGGCGCCGAACGACTTCGCCATGTGCAACGCCGCGCCGATCGCCAATTCGGGCGACAAGATGCCCGCACGCGGTTCAAACACGCCCACCATGTTGGCGTCAGGGCGGAATGCGGGAAAGCGCTGCTGCACCTCGCGCGCAGTGAGAAGCTCGTGCGGCAACTGATGCAGTTCCGCGCTCAACTGCGCACCGCGCACCAACATCCCGTCCGGCGGCCCAAGCATCAGCCCACCCGTTTGACGGAACAGTGTCACGCCGCTCTGCCGCTCGAGCGTGTCCCAGCAGTCGTAGGCGCGTTTCACCAGCGGGACATAGCGCGGGTCTTCGAAGTAGGCCTCGCGAATGATGCGCGAATGTCCGTGCGACGAGCCCATCGCGTGCGGCGGGCTGAAGCGATCAAAGCCCAGCACGCGGTGGCCGCGCTGCGCCAATTGATACAGGGTGAGGCTGCCCATCGCGCCGAGTCCGGCGACAATCACATCGAACGGTGTGGTCATGCGGCCAAGGTTATCGCGAGTACGTGGTGGTGACAACGGTCGCGTTTCGATCACTTTGCGTGTATCGCCCCCACGCCTCCGTCGCCCGAATGTGATGGCGGGCCTGCGTCAGACGCGACATCCTCTCCCGTAGTTGTCTGTTGCAACTCCGCTTCGGCCACAGCGACCTCCAGGCGTTCGTGCTTCATATCCAGGCGCAGGCGGCCAAACAAGCCCATGTACACGTTGGCCATCCAGACGAGCGAAAACCCCGCAATCACGACGCCACGCCAGTCTGCGTACAGCAGGTGATATCGGGTGAACACCAGCAGGATCGCGGTGATCCAGTGGCTCAGGCAATACTCGCATGTGACCAGGTAGAACAGCTTGCGAACCACGACTGAAGACGCGGACTTGGCCTTCGCGGCGCAGGCATCATGCAGTTCTCTGAAGACCTCCTCGTGTGTGATCGTCCACGTCACGCAGGCCACCGGCAGCGCCAACACGAAGAGGGCGAGCGTCGGTGGCATGTCCGGATTCATGGCGGTGTCTCGCGAGGGGAAGACAGCAGTCTCTGAGGCTCCATGACCCCACTGACGTGAATCAGGTCCGCACGGTGCTCGCGCGGCGTCGCAGTTACACCGTCACGGCGCGTGCGCGCAACCAGTCCGCAATCGCGGGTTCGTCAGCGACGTCGGTGGCGACGTCGAGCATGAGCTGGATAATGTCGGTGGGCGACGCATGCACCGCGTACCCATTGATGCGCAAGAACGTCCAGCCGGACATGTAGGCCGTGCGCTTGTTCGCATCCTGGTAGCCGTGATTCTTGGCAAGGCCGAAGATGTAGCTGGCCGCGCACTCGAATACGTCCGCGTTGGCGTACTCGAATCGGTTCCGTGCGCGCCCGATCGCAGACTCGATACCGCCTTCGTTCAAGACACCTTGATTGCCACCGAACTGCCGCCGCTGGTCCTCGTGAATCAGGTCAACGACCGTGCGGCTCAGCCAAACCGGCTCGCTCGCCACTAGAGCTTCGCCAGCGCGGCCATGGCAGCCCGATTCTCCCTCGCACCTTCGGCATACGCCGCCAGCGCAATCTTGGTCGCCGGGTCCGTCGCGGTCAGCAGGATGCCGTCCGGTGTCTCGATCACAAACACCTCATCGTCAGCGGCGAGGTGCTGGCGCAGGAGCACATCCTTGGGCAGGATAGCACCGACCGAGCCACCGATCTTCTTCAGGGTAATAGTCTGGGCCATTGGAGTCTCCGGAGCGGGTGGGCGGCGCGTGCAATCACCATCAGGCGCACGGAAGGAAGCGAGGGAGCCTGGACCATGAATATATAACTTTAGTTAGACTCATGCAATGCCGTTCATTTGGCCGAGACCCCGTCTCCACTGAACTCCGCCAATACCAGCCGCCGCACATCCGAAGGATAGGTGCGCACCACGATCGTTTCGCCGTTTATGCGCGTGCGCACGCTGCGGCTCGTATCGCGCGCAAACCACTGCAGCACGCGATCCGCCGACGGCACACCCACCGGAATGCCCCTGGCCGGTTGTGCGTCGATCATCACGGTATCGCGCCCCACGCCCAGATAGCCGCGAGGCCGCACCATGAGCACGCTCACACTGTCCAGCCGAGGACGCGGCGGGGCCGGCAGTCGAATGTGCACGAGGTCTGTGGAGCGGAGGAACGGGGAGCGAAACATGTGAAGGATGACGGCGCTATCGGCCTGCACCACTTCGAACTCGTAATAGCGGCCGGGCTGACCAACGAATGGCCCCCACCGTCCCGTGTGGTTGGTGACGGCGCGGTGCGCAGCGGCGTGCACGCGAATGCCCGTGACCGAATCCACCTCGTGCACCGTGACGATCGCACCTGCCAGCGGCAGGTTCGTTGGCGCACCGCTCGCGTTGGCGCTGATCATGCCATTCAGGACAACCGTGGACTGCGGCGCAATAGTTGTGCGTGTCGGCAGGCGCCCCGTGAGAAACCGGTATTGCGCATCGAATGCTGCCGGACCGAACGCGACTTCGCGATGATCGGTCCCGGGCAACACCACGTTTATGGCGCCACGCAGCGCCGGCCCATCAAAGCCCGCGGTGGTAGACGCGCCGGCCATCCCTAATCCCGCTCCATCGGGCTGCGCATACTTGTCCAGTCGATCGGAGCGCAATGTGAGAAATCGCACACCAGGCACCACCTCGCGCGGACTATTGAGGGACTGCACATACGCGCCCGCACCATTCGACTCGCCGTCCAGCTGCGTCGTGGCGTTCGCAAACACGCCGTGATGTGGCGTGCCACAGGTGATCACGTGCGAGACATGCGACGCACCGCCGCCGAAGCGCAGGTAGTTCATAATCGTCAGGCCACCCCGCGAACTTCCGATCAAGGCGACCTTGCTGGCGCCGGTGCGCAGCAACACGCGCGTTACGAACGCTGAGAGCGCCGCCGTCTGATCTTCAGGCGTAGACCGATTGGCTTCCACCGCACGAATCGTGCTGCTGGCCACCGGACTTGGCAGATCTACCGCAAAGAGTCGTTCTTCCGGATACCCATTCGACGCGAAGCGCATGATCGTCTGATCCCACATCCCGGCGTGGTCCCCGTTGCCATGCACCAAAACAATCGGGATGGGCACGCCACTCGTACCCGGCGCGCGACGAGCCTGTGCCATCATCGGCGGCGCAACGGTGAGCAGCAGCACGACCATCGTGCATCGATGGGCGAGGCGCAACGCGGGGAAGGTCATGGGTACGCTGAAGGGGAGTCGAGGCGTAGCTACTCACCGTACATTACAACTCCGCCATACCTCTTCCAATATCCATCGCGTCCCCATCGCGTCTCGATAGCTCGCTGTCACTTCTCCATAAACCTCTCCACCGCGCTCCATGCCGAACGACACACTCAACATCGCCGGTGCCCAGATCGCACCGGTCTGGTTGGATCGCGCCGCCACGATCGCCAAGGTCGTGGCCTTCGTGCACGCCGCAGCAGACCAAGGCATGGAGTTGGTGGCGTTCGGTGAAGCGCTCATTCCAGGCTATCCCTTCTGGATTGAACTGACAGACGGTGCGCGCTTCGATTCACCACTGCAGAAAACACTCCACGCACATTACCTCGACCAGGCGGTGCAGATCGAAGCGGGACATCTCGACCCGATCCGGTCGGCCGCGCGTGATCGAGGGATCACGGTGGTCGTTGGATGCATCGAACGCCCGCTCGATCGCGGCGGGCACAGTGTGTTTGCCAGTCTGGTGTACATCGACGCGACGGGGACGATACAATCGGTTCATCGCAAGCTCATGCCAACGTACGAAGAACGCTTGAGCTGGGCGCCCGGCGATGGACACGGACTGCGCACCCATGCACTCGGCCCGTTCACCGTGGGCGGGCTCAACTGCTGGGAGAACTGGATGCCGCTGGCCCGCACGGCACTCTACGCCCAAGGCGAAGATCTGCATCTCGCCATCTGGCCCGGCAGTGTGCGGAATACCGAGCACATTACTCGGTTCATCGCTCGCGAGGGCCGTTCGTATGTGCTGTCGGTATCGAGTGTGCTGCGTCGTGAAAACGTTCCCACGTCCTTTCCATTCTCGCAAACGCTGCTCGCGCAGATGCCGGATGTGCTCGCAGAAGGCGGCACGTGCCTCGCGGCCCCCGATGGGTCCTGGCTTATCGAACCGCTTGCGCACGAGGAGCGACTGATCTGCGCCACCATCGAACATCGCCGCGTGCGCGAAGAGCGCCAGAACTTCGACGCCACGGGACACTACGGTCGGCCAGATGTGTTACAGGTGCATGTCAATCGCGAGCGTCAATCGACGATACGCATACACGACTGACTCACCGCGAACACCCCGCAGGCTACTTCCAGACGCTGATGTCTGCTAACGGTTTACGATCGATGTCTGGCACTTTCGCATCGGCGGCCGGATAGCCAACCGGCAATACCAGCATCGCTTTCTCATTCGCGGGTCGCTCCAGCAACGTCGCCAAAAACCCCATCGGACTGGGTGTATGGGTGAGCGTCACGAGACCCATGTGGTGAATGGCCGCTACGAAAAACCCGGCGGCGATACCACACGACTCCTGCGTGTAATAAAAAGTGCGCTTTTCGCCGTCCGCACCCAATCCATGAGACTGGCGAAACAGTACCACCACCCACGGCGCGTCTGTCAAATGCGGCTTGTGCGCATCGGTGCCCAACGGTGCCAGCGCCTCCAGCCATTCCGGCGTCGCACGTTCGCGGTAAAACGCCTGCTCCTCCTCTTCGGCGGCCTGACGGATCTGCGCTTTGAGCAGGGGATCCGATACCGCCACGAACGTCCACGGCTGCTGATGCGCGCCGCTGGGCGCCGTACCAGCCGTACGAATCGCCTGCTCAATCCACTCGCGAGGCACAGCCTGTGTGGAGAAATGGCGCGTGGTGCGCCGAGTGTTCATGTGCTGGTAGAACTCGAGCGCGCGGGCCTGCGAAGCGTCCGGCGGCAACCGATCGAAGCTGAGCGGCACGAACGACTTCTCAGCCATTCACGTCGTCTCGCACTCCCATGGCGGTGAGCATCGGGGGCTCCTCGTCGGACGTGTCTCGCAGCACGATGTAGTCGGACGGAACGGTGTGACCGCTTTCGTCGCAAAGTGCAAGTTCTCGGGTCAGCTCGGCAGCCTCGCGAAAGCGTTCGCGCCGGTCGCTACGAGCCAGCTTGGAGTGATCACGTACCTGGGACACCACGCTGGTCGCACGACGCACAAGCGTTTTGATCGTTTCGTAGGCGGGCAGCACACTGACCACTCCCTTCGCCTTTCCACCCTCAACGGCCAGCTCGACGGTGCCGACGGCAACGCCGTGGTGAATAATCGAGTAACGCATACGGGCTCCGCGATAACGAGAGGCTGAGTCCGCTGCGGAAGAGACCGCAGCGCCTATGGAAAACATGCCTGTTCAGTCGCGCGAGTCAATCCCTCGCAAGTGCATTCGCTAAAGCTGGCTAGCGGCTGTGCCGGTACATCATGGTCACCAGTTCATCGTACATCTGCTCGGCGTCCGCATCACCCGCTCGAATGGCCGTTGTCGCGCAGTGCTTGAGATGATTGCGCATCAATTCGCGACCCACCGAACGCAACGCCTCGTGCACCGATGAGATCTGCGTCAGGATGTCGGCGCAATAGCGATCGTCTTCGATCATCTTCTGCAGTCCGCGCACCTGCCCCTCGATCCGCCGCAGGCGCTTGCCGTTCCGTGCCTTCGCATCGGCGTCCACCGCGACGGCTTTACGAGCGCCTTGGTCATGAACCGAGAGCGCACCTCCGCATTCTGCGGCAGTGCTGCGAGGTGCGACCTTTGACCCGATGGCTTTCGGCACAGCGAACGGCTCCTTGTGTGGACGGTACATGGTCTTCATGCGTGCGCGGAACGTGCGCGGAACGTGCGTGGAACGTGCTCAGGACGACAAGCGGGCGCCGCGAAGTCGCAAGCTGTTGGAGACCACGCTGACGGAACTGAACGCCATCGCGGCACTGGCGAGAATGGGGCTTAACAGCAGACCAAAGGTGGGGTACAGAATGCCGGCGGCGACCGGAATCCCAACGACGTTGTACACGAACGCCCAGAAGAGATTCTGCTTGATGGTACGCATAGTGCGGCGTGAGAGGGCGATGGCATCCGCGACGCTGCGCAGATCGCCGCGCATCAGCACCACGTCTGCTGCCTCCACGGCAATATCGGCTCCACTCCCGATCGCCATTCCCACATCGGCCTGCGCCAGTGCTGGCGCGTCGTTGACGCCGTCCCCCACCATAGCCACGACGTGTCCGGCCCGTTGCAACTCGCCGATATGGGCAACCTTGCCGGCCGGCAACACGCCCGCGATGACGCGGTCGATCGAGGCCGCCGTGGCGATGGCCCGCGCGGTGCGCTCGTTGTCACCCGTCAGCATCACGACCGTGAGTCCGAGCGCGCGCATGCGGGCAATCGCTCCGCGCGAGGTGTCCTTGATCGGATCGGCAACAGCAATCAGACCCGCGAGCGCGCCGTCCACGGCAACGAACATCGGCGTCTTGCCATTGGCCGCCAAGGTCTCGGACGCACTGCGCAGCGGTTGTGTGTCGATGACATAGTCGGCGAGCAATTGCGCGTTGCCAACCAACACCGCGAAGCCATCGACTACCCCCAGTGCGCCACGTCCCGTGAACGATTCAAACGCCTCTGGTGCCTGCACGGCCACCCCGCGCGCTCGAGCCTGGCGCACGATCGCGTCGGCCAACGGATGCTCGCTGAGCGTTTCCAGAGACGCGACCAGCGACAGCAGGTCGTCCGTCGACATGCCTGTGTCGCCCGCGCGGCGAGCCGGCGTGCCTGCGATGACCGGGTGATCGAACACCGAGTGTGGTGCGGCAATGATGTCCGTCACCACCGGTTGACCTGCCGTCACGGTCCCCGTTTTGTCCACGACGACGACGGTGATGTCCCCAGCGCGCTGCAGCGTCTCGCCCCCCTTAAACAACACCCCGAGCTCGGCCCCCCTGCCGGTTGCGACCATCACCGCCGTTGGAACCGCAAGCCCCATCGCACAAGGGCAGGCAATGATCAGGACCGCCACCGCGGCAGCGAACGCGCGCACCGCTGGCGCCTGCTCGACCGCTACAAACCAGATCATGAACGTCAACACCGCGATCGACAAAATGACCGGCACGAAGATGCTGGAAATCCGGTCGGCGACGCGCTGGATCGGCGCGCGTGAACCCTGCGCGTCGCGCATGAGTCGAACGATCTGCGCGAGAACACTGTCCGATCCCAGTGTGGTGGCGCGAAAGCGGAAGGCGCCTGTCCGATTCATCGTTGCGCCGATGACACGGTCGGCAACACGCTTCACGACCGGCATCGATTCCCCGGTGAGCATGCTTTCGTCGACGGCGCTTTCGCCGCTCACCACCTCGCCGTCTACCGGAATGCGCTCGCCGGGTCGTACGACCACAATGTCGCCCTCGATCAGCTGCTCAACCGGCAGATCGACCTCGACGTCCGCGCGTACAACGCGCGCAGTTTTGGGGCGGAGGTTGACCAACAGGCGCAGCGCGGACGACGTTCGCGTCGTGGCACGCGCTTCGAACATGTTGCCGGTCAGGATCAGCGCGATGATGATCACCACCGCTTCGTAGTACACATCGGGAGCTACGCCGCGCGCAAGAAATTGCTGCGGTGCGACGGTGGCGATGAGTGAGTACACAAATGCCGCACCGGTGCCGACGGCAACGAGCGTGTTCATGTCCGCCGCGTGATGCCGGAAGGCAGCCCAGGCTCGCGTATAAAACTCACGGCCGGCCCAGCCCATCACCGCCAGCGTGAGCAGCAACAGGCACCACGGGATAAACGCGGTCGGGATGTTGTAGAGCCACGGCATCACGCTGCGCAGCGCCGGGCTCATGACCTGCATGGCCCACTGCATGAACGGATCGGCGGTCACGTGGTGCCCCGACGATCCGTCCATCGGCATGGAGGATGTCATGAGGGGCATGGAGAGCACCATCGCCACGATGCCGATGATCACGCTCACGATGGCTTTCACGCGAAGCGTGCGATACGCAGCGGTCGTCGCGGCGTCGCGCGCGTCTTGTTCTTCGAACGCCGTTTGATCCGGCGAGGCCAACGCGGCGCCGTATCCGCTGTCGCGAATGGCCTCCACCAATTGCTGCGGCGAGACGGCGTGGGGGTCGAACGTGACCGTGGCGTTCTGCATCATCAGGTTGACCGACGCATCGGCCACGCCCGTGTGCTTTTGCAGCGTGCGTTGCACACGCGATTGACACGCGGCACAGGTCATCCCAGTGACCGGGATGCGGATGGTTTCCTGTGCGGTCGTCGCGTTACTCATGGGTGTCGCGGCCCGCGCCGTCTGCAGCCGATGGCGACGAACGGCCGGCGAGAAAGAAATACCAGTTGATCCACCCAATCAAGCCGAGCCCGACGATCACGACGGCCCACTCGGCGCCGTTCACGGGGACGTCAGTACGGCAAACCCCTCGTCCTCGATGGCCAGTGCGATCTGTGCGGGCGACGTGGCCTCGGCATCGTAGCTGATCGTTGCCTTCCCGATCGCGACCTGTTCGACGACCACGCCGTGGACTGACTGCAGCGCCTTGGTGACAGCGCCGACGCAATGATTGCAGCTCATGCCGCTGATATCGAGCTCAAGGTGGGTCATCGTACAGCCTCGGGAAGGAGTGATCATCGGGGGAACCAGCCACCGCGGCGTCGGCCCAAACCACACGCCGCACCGCGGTTCTTGAAGCATGGTATACCCCCTCCCCCTATGTCAAGTTCCGGACAGCCACCGCACCATCGCCGACACTGGCGCGGCGCCGGAATGCAGCGTGTATTTGGCGTACGCCGTGGGCTTTCGCCCACGCGATGCCATCACGCTCCACGCCGAGTGCTGTCTATGTTCTTCGCTACCCTGCGACCTGCCCTTGCCGGCGTCTTCGTTGCGACTGGTGCAGCTGCCTGCGCCCTGCAGAAAGACAGCAGCGCAGGACCCCCTGCCTCGTCCACGCCCAAGGCGATGCCCACCGTCGTGACGCCCGCCATCAACGTCGCCGAGGTCGACGCGTTGATCAAACGCGTCGTGCAGGACAAGCAACTCGTGGGCGTGTCTGTGGGTGTCATGCAGAACGGCAAGGTCGTGCTGGCCAAAGGATACGGCTTCCGGCGCCTCGATCCGAAAGAGCCGATGACCGCCACCACGATGCTCCCGATCGGATCGGTCACCAAGCAGTTCACGTGCGCCGCCGCGTTCCTGATGGCACAGGATGGCACGTTGTCCATGCGCGACCGCGTGGCGAAGTATGTGCCGAGCGCCACGCGCGCCGGTGATATTTCGTTGCTCGATCTGGGTCAACATGTGAGTGGCTATCGTGATTATTACCCGCTCGACTTTGTCACCCGCGAAATGCAGAAGCCCGAGTCGGCCGACACCATCATTGGGCGCTACGCCATGCGGCCGCTCGATTTCGAACCGGGATCACGCTGGTCGTACAGCAACACGAACTTTCTCATCCTCGGCAAGGCCATCGAAGCCGCCGCGCGTTTGCCGTTCGGCACCGTGCTGGCGAAACGGATCTTCGGTCCGCTCGGCATGACGCGCACCGCGTACGATCCACCGGCCTCTGATACGGGCATGTCACACGGCTATACGTCGTACGCCCTCGCAGCGCCGTCGATCGCGAAACCCGAAGCCAGCGGCTGGATCGGTGCGGCCGGTGCCATCTGGTCCACGCCAACCGATCTCCTGGCCTGGGATCTTGCACTGCTGGACAACAGGCTGCTCAACGCCGAATCGTTTGCCCTACTCACCACACCGCGCATGTTGAGTGACGGACGATCCACGGGCTACGGGTGCGGCATCAATGCCGCGCTGACCAACGACGCCGTGGTGCTGTCGCATGGTGGAGCCGTCGCTGGGTCGGTGGCGACCAACATCATGGTGCCGATTACCCGTTCGGCGATCGTGGTGCTGTCAAACGCCGATTTTGCGGCCACCGGCGAGATTGTCGATGCGCTCTTGCCACAACTCACGCCGCACGTGGATGCGCCCACGATCACCGGACTGTCCGCGCTGGATGCGGCACAAGCATTTCTCGCGTCCGTTGAACGCGGGGCCGTGAATCGCGCAACGCTGGGCGATGACTTCAGCGCACTGCTGACGCCGGCACAGCTGGCCACCGACCGCGCGTCGCTTGCCAAGGCGGGCAAGGTGCGTGAGGTACAAGTCCTTCGCACGCGAGAGCGCGGCGGAATGGAGGTGGCGCTGGTGCAGTACATGGTTGGCAAGACACCCGCGCGTTCGGCTATGTACCGTACACCGGATGGAAAGATTCAGCAGTTTCTGATCAATCGGCGGTGACCGTGGGCGCAGCGAGAGTACACGTCGCCGCTCGTGCGCCGCTGTTCACGCCCGCGCGGTGCACGCTCCTGGCGCTCTGTGTGGGCGTCGCGTGTATCGGGACGGCGCTGCAAGCGCAGGCAACTCGCGCACTCAAACCGCCTGCTCGCGCCTCATGGCCATCGGGCAGTGTGCGCATCGCGGAGCTGCCGTGGACCGAGGCGCAACGACTGTTGGACACGGCCACGGTGGTGGTCATTCCCATTGGCGCAGAAGCCAAAGAACACGGGCCGCACTTGCCGTTGAACAATGACTGGCTGTTGGCGGAGTACTTCGCTACCCGCGTCGCCGCAGCGACGCAGGTCGTTCTCTACCCCACCGTGAACTACCACTTTTATCCATCGTTCGTGGAGTATCCGGGCTCCACGTCGCTGCAACTGGGTACTGCGCGCGACGTGATTGTAGACATCGTGCGTTCGATTGCCCGACACGGTCCACGGCGATTTTACATCCTGAATACCGGCGTCTCAACGTTGCGAGCGCTCGGCCCCTCGCGAGACAGCCTCCTGGCCAGTGGCATTGTGATGCAGTACACGAATATTCTCGAGGTCGGCAAAGCGGCTGAAGATCGAGTGCGTCAGCAGACTGGCGGCACGCACGCCGACGAACTCGAAACGTCGATGATGCTGTACATGTACCCTGGCGTCGTGCACATGGCGAAGGCGGTGGACGACTACCATCCGGGTGCCGGTGGACTTACGCGTGATTCTCTCGCGGCGGTGCGCGAAGGGAAGGTATGGTCGCGATCTGGTACGTACGGCAACGCCACATTGGCGACGCGTTCCAAGGGACGCGTGCTGGTGGAGGCGCAGGTGAAGGGGATGGTGGCCGAGATCGCGCAGCTGCGCAAGGTGGCGGTGCCCGACAGCAACGAACGGCGCCCGCCCTGAACTCGCCGTGGAGTGACCTCTGGATACCGTATCCCGGAGACGTGTTTCGCGAAGCCATGGGTCTCGCCCTCGCTATATTTTACAATATCGGTTCAACCCGAGCGGCCCAGGCCTCTGGTGCTCGTCCCCCCGTACCCGCGACCGCATGCACGTGTCAGACAAGACCGAACAGACTGTAGACTGGATGGCCATGCTCGCCCCATATCGCAAGCCGGTGGCGTGGAAGAGCGGATTCCAATTGGCTTCGACCGCTTTCCTGCTCGCCCTCTTCTGGGCGGCCGCCGTCTTGAGCCTCAGGGTCGGATATTGGCTGACCTTGATCATTGCCGTGCCCGCCGCACTCATGGTGGTCCGGCTGTTCATGCTCCAGCACGATTGCGGACACGGCGCGTTTTTCCGCTCGCAAAAGATGAATAACCTTGTAGGCGGCGTACTCGGCGTGATCACCTTGGTCCCGTACGCCTACTGGCGGCGCACCCACGCAATGCACCACGCGACCAGCGGAAACCTCGACGTGCGCGGACTTGGTGATATCGATACGCTCACCGTGCGTGAGTATCTCAGTCGGCCGAAGTTCAAACGGATTCTGTATCGGCTCTACCGTAATCCTGCGGTCCTGCTGCTGATCGGCCCCACGTGGCAGTTCATCCTCAAGCATCGGCTTCCATTGGACACGCCAAGGGGATGGACCCGGGAGATGATCGGCGTGCAACTCACCAACCTCGGACTGGTTGGCGTCATTGCCGTGATGTGGTGGACACTTGGGATCAAGCAATTCCTGATGGTGCAGCTGCCGATCACGCTCCTTGCTGGTTCGATTGGCGTCTATCTGTTCTATGTGCAACATCAGTACGAGGAAACCTATTGGCGCTATCGCGAGGCCTGGAACTACTTCGCCTCAGGACTCGAAGGCGCGTCGCACCTGACTATGCCAAAAATCCTGCAGTGGTGCACGGCCAGCATCGGGCTTCATCATATTCATCATATCGCCAGCCGGATCCCGAACTACCATCTGCAGGCGGCCTTCGACAACCATCCCGAGCTCCAGCAGGTCACCAAGCTCTCGCTCTGGAAGAGTGTGACGACGTTGCGTCTCACGCTCTGGGACGAAGACGCCAAACAGCTCGTCGGGTTTAAGGAACTTCGCCGTATCCGCGATCGCATTGCCGCCGAGCTTGAGCATGGCGCCTCCATCATGGCCACCAAACCCGACGCCGTACCGAACAGCTGGCGGTAAGCAGCACGGTCGCGAATATCAATCCGATTTTGCACGACACACTCTCACATTCAGGACCCCGTGGCCAACAAACCCAACTACGAGTTCGAGAAGCGGAAGAAGGAGCAGGAACGGAAGCAGAAGCAGGAGGCCAAGCTGCAGCGACGCCAGGAAGAGGCGCGCCAGCGCGCCGAAGACATCGCCAATGGCGTAGTGCCCGCCGAGGAGTAGCGAACTCCACTACTTCTCGGCGAGGCCGAGTGGCACGAAGCGTCCGTCATCGATACGGCCGCCCGTGATGCGATACACCGTGATGCCGCTGGTGAACCTGACGCCCGCAGTCGCGGTTGGCGCAACAATCGCTGCGGATTGTTCGAATCGCGTCGTTGTGCCCTCAAAGCGCAGACGTTCGCGTACGTGAACGTGGCCGGCGAGCGCCAGCGGGTAGGGATGGTTCTTGAGCTTCGACAGCACTTCTGACGCGTTGGACACCGTGTGTCGGAACTGCGCCTTGCCGCCGATCGTGATGATACTCGGTGCCGGCGGTGCTTCGCTGAGACCGTGCACGGACTCCATCGACGAAAAAAACGGAATGTGATTGAAGGTGACTACCGGCATGGTGCGTGGCACGACGGCAAGGTCGCGTTCCAGCCATGCCAATTGCGCGCTGTCCACGTGGCCGTAGTAGCGTGTGTCATCGATATCGACGCTGTTGAGCCCCACGAAGTGCACACCACCAGCGTTGAACGAGTAGTAGTCCGGTCCGCGATAGTGCCGGTACATCACACGGCCGTACAACCGGTGATCGGCTTTCACGCCGGACTTATCGCGTTCGATGCCAAAGGCTTCGTGGTTCCCGGGAATCGTCCAGACCGGCGAACCGATCAGGGCCATCTCACGTTGAAACAGTTCGTAGTAGCCGGTCGCTTCAGCTTCTCCGACGCGCAACGCGTCGCGCACCAGATCGCCGCTGATGATGACGAAGGCGGGTTGAATAGAGTCGATCAGCGCACGAAGCCGTTTCGTGCGTGGCAGCGAGGCGTCGGAGATGTGTGTGTCGGACGCATGAATGAACGTGACCGTTTGCCTGGCGGGCATCGGTGCCATCGCAAAATCGACTGGGCCGCGGTTGGACGCACTGCTGTCGATGGTTCTGTAGAACGCACCGCGACTCGCGTAGCCGCTGGGCACGCTCACGAACAAAACGCCCGTCGATCCCGGCCCCGAGAGTTGGTAGGCGCCGTGTACGTCACTGACGACGACCTGATCCTGGTTGGATACCGCGACGCCGTGCAGACCACGCTCGCCGACATCGTATCGGCCGTTGCCGTTCCGATCCACGTACACGTGGCCGGAAATCGTTGCGCTTCGCACGGGCGACACGGCCGCGTGGAGCCCGCCCCAGAGAGCGAGCGCGAAGATCGAAGGGTGCATCACGCTGTGCATCGACTTGTCGAACCGGTTGAGGTGGCCTTCGTCCTACCTTGCCACGTAGCCGGTCGACTTCTGCAACCGCTCGAGTTCCAACTGCACCCCCGGCAGTGCGGCCTTGCCGACCGCTGTCCCCATAAGGTTGCGCATCTCATACGGGTCTGCCTCCAGATCGTACAGTTCATCCATGCCGTTGAGCTCCGTGTAGTGGATGTACGTGAATCGTTCGGTGCGCACGGCCTGATAGCCCATCGTCACCATGCGCGGAAAGACTTTGTCGCTGTAGTACTCGATGAGCACCGACGAACGCCACAACGCGGACTTGCCTTGCAAGAGCGGTATCAGCGACGTCCCCTGCCGTTTTGCGGTATCGGTGATTCCCGCTATACCCATGACCGTCGGAACGATGTCGATGGTCTGCACCAACTGCGCCGGCGTGACACCGGCCGTGACCAGTGCGGGATAGCGAATGATGAGCGGGATACGCGCCGTTTCCTCGTACGCCAGCCGCCGCTCCTCATCGAGACCATGCTCGCCGTAGAAGTAGCCGTGATCGCTGGTGAATACGATGATGGTATTGTCGAGCGCTCCTACTTCTTCCAGCGTTTTCACCAATCGTCCAAGGCTCTCGTCAACGGCCAGCAGCATCTCCAGTCGGGCGCGAATATTCCGGTCGCTGGTGCCGGTCGACGGGCTTAACGGCGGCAAGGTATCAATGCGACGCTGCAGCGCGGGTTTGTTGATGATTGGCGCAAGCGCATTGGGTCGTCGTGGCACGACCGCGTTGGCGTACCGTCCGGCGTGGCGCGGGGCCGGCACAAAACCCTCAGGTTGCGACGTGAGCACCGCCCGTGATCCGTCATTTTGCTGCATGACGTTCGGATGCATCGCCTTGTGCGCCAGGAACACCATGAACGGCTTCGTCGCGTTGGCGCGCACGAACGTGTCGACGTAGTCGGTCAACACGTCGGTGACGTAGCCTTTCACTTCACCCCGAGTGCCGTCGACGTTGAGTTTGGGATTGACCGCTTCGCCTTGACCCTTCATGGCCACCCAACGCGTCCAGCCCGGGCGTTGTCCGTCGTCGTTCCCCATATGCCACTTGCCGAAAAACCCGGTTTGATAACCGGCGGCCTTGAGGGGAATTGCGAACGTCGATAACAAATAACTGGCAGAATCGCGCGCCGTGTTGTCGAGAATGCCGTTCGTGTGCACGTACGTGCCCGTCAGAATGGCGGCGCGACTGGGGCTGCACAGTGGCGTGGTCGCGAACGCATTCAGGAAGCGCGCGCCCTGACTGGCCAGCTTGTCGATATTCGGCGTTTCGACAAACGGATGGCCGGCCGCGGCGATGTCATCCCAGCGCAAATCATCGACCAGGACGACCACGATGTTTGGTTGGCGCGCTGCCGATTGCGCCGCTGCTGGCTCGCGCGCGGCGGCGGACTTGTCACCGGACTGACACGCCATGGCCGAGAGTAGCGCGACGAGCGCCAGTCGTTGGGTCAGTCGTCGTGCCATCTGTAACTCGGGTGGGAGAGTGCCGAGGCGCCGCACGACGCGGTGCGCACGAGGTGATGCGATGTGGCTCATGGTCCCGCCCTCGAAGACGTGTGCCGGCGCTTCCACTGATCGACCGACATGACGATGCGAAATCCGATATGCGACGCACCGCTATCCGGTGCGCCGGGACTGCGCGCGCTCACGCGATAGCCTCGGCAATACACATCGCTGCACAGGAACGACCCGCCACGCACGGTGCGCGTCGGCTGCCCCTCGGTGGCGGGATGCAGTCCGACGTCCGGTCCGTGCGGATTGCGCACCGTTCCTTGTGCGGCGTCCTTCGCATACGTATCCGGCCGATACCAGTCGCTCGTCCACTGCCACACATTGCCGGACATGTCGTACAGCCCGAATCCCGTTGGCGGATACGAGCCGACCGCCATCGGCGCCGCGGCATGTGAGGGAAACGCCCCGTCGTAAATGTGTGCCTGCGGATGCTGCGGATCGATGGCCTCGTCGCCCCACGCGTGCGCCGTGCGATGATCACCACCGCGTGCGGCAAATTCCCATTCCGCCTCCGTGGGAAGACGGCCACCGGCCCACGTGGCGTACGCGACCGCGTCATCCCACGCGATCTGCACCACCGGAACGTTGTCGAGACCAACGATGGAATCCTTTGGACCGGAGGGATGCCGCCAATCCGCTCCAGCGGTCCACGCCCACCACTGCGACCAATCCTGAAGGTCGACCGCTCTGCTGGTCGGCGCGAACACCAGCGATCCCGGCACGAGCATCGCCGGATCGGGCCGCGGAGTACCGGGCGGCATTTGCCGCATCAGGTCGTCGACGTTCGGCGCGCGCTCCGCGACCGTCACGTAGCCGGTGGTCTTCACAAACGCGCGATACTGCGCATTCGTGACTGTGTGCGTGTCCATGAAATAGCCATCGAGAACCACGTGATGGACGGGTTGCTCAGCGGCGACCGCGTATTGGTCGTCCCCGCCCATACGAAACTCGCCGCCGGGGATCCACACCATGCCCGGCGGTGCCTCGCCCGGTTGTGGTGTACCGGCTGACGCGACGGCGTGCGGAAGCGCGGGGGTCGCGGTGTCCTTCGGCGACGTACAGCCAGCGACCATCGCGACGATCGCCGGAGCGACGCCGAACCGAACGCGGCGCCGAGCCACAGCGATCGAGGTGAGTAACCGCAAAAGGGCACGCAGGTGAGTCATCACTCCAAAACGTTGAGGGTGCTGAAGCGCGTGGATGAAAATAGTCATCATCGCTCTGTGGTGGGTGGCACGAAGGGCCCCGCCAAATCTCCTCACGTTCTTGGCCGACCTGGCGGCGGCCACGCTCACCGCATGGTTGCCGCCCACGTGCGGAAGCCGGGCTGGAGCGCATCCAATCGTCGCAGTAACTCGTCAGGCGAGGCAATGCGCGTCGCTCCTCTGGGAAACGCCTGCTTCAATCGCCGCAAGAAGGTGACGCCCTGCGCGTCGTGCGCGCGTTCGACCTGCTGCTGAAAGCGGGCCTGATACCACACATAGTTGTTCGCGCCGACGCCAGCATACAACCGCTCGAACGTTTCGAGGGTGCGGTGCTCGGGGTGCACCGCATCGCGATACCCCTGCAGGATGCCTTCCCAGAGTTTGGCGTCTTTGGGGCGTGCAGCACGCAAGTACGTGTAGCAGAAGTAGGTCGCGAGCCACTCGTTGAACCATTTCGACGGCACGTCGATGCCATAGGCGCTGGCGAAGGCGTGGCCGAGCTCGTGCAGACCGACGAAATCGACGTAGCGCTTCGACGCCTCGGCCCAGGTGCGACCAGACGACGCGATCAACCGCCGCGCGGTATCCGAGATCGCTGCTTCGAGCGACCGGGCGTCGTCCGCGGCGAGGTTGTCATCGGTGGCGGGCAGGAACGCCACCGGCGGCGTGCCCTCGATACCGGGGATACCGTAGGGCTGCCACGTGATGAGACGATCCCAGGTTGGACGCTCGAGCACGGCGATCGCCAATTCCGGCGCCAAGCCAAGCGAGTCAGCAAAGAACTGCCGCGCATCCTGAACCAAGGTCCGAATACGCACGGCCTTGGCCTCGTGGCCGGGATTGAAATAGACCGTCAGCCGATCGGTCGAGCTAGGTAGGCCGAGTGCGCGGATCCGTTGCAGCAGATTGGCTGGTGGAGGCGCGGGCGGTGTGTTCTGTGCGAGCACCGTCGACGGCCGATTCGCCAGAGTGACAAGCAGTGCCGCGGCGACGGCGATTCGACGGACAACCTGTCGCGGGGTGTGGGCATTGGATGCCATGAGGCGCTCCGGAATGAGAATGGTCCCGCGCACATCAACCGACGCCTTGTCGTCCAGTAATGCGTGCGCGACTTTTCGTCACACTGCGGAAGCGCTGCTATCTGCGTGTGACCCGAGCGTGACCTGACCATCCCGACCGTGAACTTCCGCGCCCTGTGACTGGAAACCGATGATCACCATCGCTGCATTGGGACCGCTGAACATCAGTGAGCCGTCGCGAGGGAGCTTAGCGACGCTGTTGGCGCAGCCACGCCGCGCCGCGTTGCTGGTTTACCTCGCCATCGAAGGGGATAGCGAATTCGTTTCGCGTGATTCATTGCTGGCTCTTTTATGGCGCGATAGTGACGAACAACGGGCCAGAGCGGCGCTTCGGCAGGCGTTGGCGTTCCTGCGTCGTTCGGTGGGTGAACAGGCTGTTCGGAGTCGCGGAGACGATGCCATCGGCATCGATCCGGCCCACGTCGCCTGCGACGTGTGGGCATTTCAGCAGGCGCTCGCTACCCATCGAGACGACGACGCACTGGCCTTGTATCGCGGCGGCTTGTTGGACGGATTGGTCGTCGACGACGCCCCCGCCTTCGAACAATGGGTGGCCAATCGTCGGGATACGCTGGCCCGTATGGCGGCAGGCGCTGCTGCTCGGAGCGCGGAAGCGCACGTCGGCCGCGGTGATCTCGACCGCGCGGTCGAATTGGCCAGACGTGCGCAGACGCTGGATCGCTTCAACGAATCCCATCATCGTCGGCTGCTGACCGTACTGGACCGATCGGGCGACCGGTCTGGCGCCTTGCGCGAGCACGACAGCTTTGCGGCGCAACTTCGATCGGAACTCGATGCCGAGCCTGCCCCGGAGACGCTGGCCGTGCTCGCGGTGCTTCGGGCCCGAACGGTGCCTAACACGACGACGCCCAACGCGACGCCCAACGCGACGGCCAGCGCGACGTCGGCCAACGCGACGGCTAACGCGACGGCCGTGGCGATCGCTTCGACGGGCGACGCGTCGACCCTCGACATCACAGCGAGCCCTTCACGAACAGTCGCGGCACCGGTGCCCACGAGGCTGTGGCCGATTGTCGCAGCGCTTGCCGTGACGATGCTGTTGATCGTGACGCTGGTGATGCGTCGACCGTCGGCAACCCCTGGATCGGCCATCCCCGGTTCAGCGATATCCGGACCAACGGCGCCAGACTCAGGGATCGTTGCGAACCGAATCGCGGTCCTGCCGCTCACCGAGTCGGTGGAGGACTCGTCGCGATCGACGGTGGGCATCATGGCCGCCGATTGGATCACCGAAGGACTCTCCCGCCTGGATGGCGTCGAGGTGGTGCCCGCCACCGTCCTTCTCGCGACGCAGTCCACGCTGGACACCGCCTCACGGGCTGGAAGTTCGGTGAACGATCACTGGCAGCGCGTGGCACGAGACGTCGGGGCGGGCATGGTCGTGCGCGGCGCGATCTATCGCGAAGGACGCACCGTGTACCTGCAAGCGCAGGTGCTGGAGACCGCCACCGGACGCCTGCTCCGTCCCGTCGAACGAGTAAGCGTCGCCGACGACAGCCTCATGGTGGGGATTGACCGTCTGCGCACGCGCGTCGTGGCGGCGCTCGCACCGCTCGCCGACACCGTAACGCATCTTCGGCGCGCCATCGCCCCACCATCTTACGAGGCCTATCGCGACTATGTCGCCGGCCTCGCCACCTTCGTCAACGGCGACCCGCGCGCCGCGCTGACTTTGTTCGAGCGCTCGGCCGCCGAAGACTCGTCGTATCCCATGCCGCGCATCTCGGCGGTCATCATGCGTCTCAACCTGGAGGATGCCGATGGCGCGCAACGTGGGATGGCGTCGCTCACGGCCGAACGCGCGCGACTGGGTCCGCTCGAGCAGAGCACACTCGACATGGTGCAAGGCCTCCTTGCCGGCAACCTGCCCATGGCGTACGACGCCGTGGTTCGGCAGGCCCGCATCGCACCAGGCACGATCGGCGAGTACATGATCGGGGAACTGGCGCGAAAGATGAATCGACCGGCCGAGGCGGTGAGCGTGTTGCGTGCGCTCGGGCCCGACCGCGGCGAACTGCGTGGATGGCGTCCGTATTGGCAAGAATTGACCTTCGCCGAGCATCTGTTGGGCAACCATAGCGCCGAGCTGATGGCGGCGCGCGAAGCGATGCGGCGCTATCCCGATAACGTCACGATGGCCGGCTACGAACTGCTTGCACAGGCAGCGCGTGGAGATCGTGGTGCTATCACGGCGGCGTTGGTCCGACTCGACGCCTCGTTGGCCTCGCTCGACGAGCGTGCGGCACTGCGGGTGATGACGGCGACGGAGTTTGTGGCGCATCACCCCGACGACGGACGCGCGATCGTCCGCGCGGTCGTCGCCTGGTTCGACTCGCTCCCGCCTGCCGCGCGCGATGCGCCACGGATTCGTCGTCACGAGGCGCGTGCGCTCTTGTTGGCTGATCGCGCCGCCGAGGCCCGGGTCAGACTACGGCCGCTGATCTCCCAACCAACCGCCCAGACCACCGCAGCGTCGAAGCTGTCGTTTGCGTTGATGGGGCTGGCGGGCGAGGTCGCCGCCGCTGACGGCGACCCGGTCGAGGCACGTCGATGGATGGATCAGATCAGCGCGCGCGCGCGGGCGATGACGTCGGCCGCACGCAAACTGTCGTGGGGCGAGTCGACCTACCGGCGCTCGACCATCGCCGCCCGACTCGGTGACAGCACACTCGCGCTCACATTGCTGCGTGAGGCGCGTCGCGAGGGACTCGGGATGGAGCCATCCGTGCACGCCGAACCCGCGTTCGCGGCGCTGCGCCGATGGCCACCGTTCGCTGCCGTGCTCGAACCGGTGACGCGGTAACTCTACTTTCCCCTCACCCAATTGGCCGATGACGTCGCGCGCCAGGTAGTCCCTCACGTCCGCGTTGCTGCTGTCGATAGTGGCCACCGTCGCGAGCGCACAGCCCACCCCGCCGATCTACACACCGCACGCGCTCACGCCTTCGCAGAGAATCGCCCGCGACATTTACAAGGAACCTGTCGGGATCAACACCAGCGTCACCACCGGTAATATCACGAACGGCGCCGTCGCCATGGCCCAAACGATTTCGTGATGCCGGCATTGCCGACTCGGACATCTTCGTGGGCGGTCCGCGTCCGGAGCGACACGAGGTGGTGGCGCGCTTGCGCGGAAAATACCCGCCGGCCGCAAGCCGATGTTGCTGCTGGCGCACATCGACGTGGTAGAAGCACTCAAGGCCGACTGGTCGCAGTCAGGTACCGCATACCTCGGCCACTCAACTTGATGAACCTGCGATAGACTGCGCCTCGCACGCATCACCGAGCCGAATCGCCCAGATTCGCGAGGAGGCGTCAACGACTATGCTCGGCGACGCGATAGACTTTCTGCTGCCTGATTTATGTAGCGTATCCGGACTGCCCCGTTTACCCGCTGCGTACCGCGCCAAGTGGTCGGCCAACGTGCCGGCGTTGCTCATCTCTGGCACTTGCGATCTCCGGCCCTTCCCTTACCGATCGATGGGATCGGGGTCGCCTCGTGGCGCCGATTCGGCGCGACGCGTGCCTGGGCCGCCTGTTCCCTCGCGCGCCGCGCGGAATCTCACGATATAGTCCCACGACGTCAGCCGAAATTCCTTTCCCGGGAGCAGACCGTGGCCGACAGCAACCACGTGATCAACGGCAACCGCAACGTCAAGGTGGCCGGCAATCACAAGCTCACTGTCGGTACCAGTCTGGTCGTGAGCGTCGGTGGCAGCGCCGCGCGACGCGCGAAACGGGGGCCTATGGCGGCGATCAGTGCCAAGACACGGGTTCGTGCGCCAAAGACCGCTGAGTGTCGGCAATGTGTGCGGCCGCTGGCCTCGGGGGTAACTGAGCGATACGCAGGGTGCCTTGAAGACTGATGAAATTCTCATCTGCTCCCCTCCTTCGATACCTGTTGCGTACACACAAAGCTCGCGCGTCCTAGTGAGCGCGTGCGTGTAGCGTGCATTAGGTTGGGGGCGCCAACAACCACATCGGTGATCGGCCCGAGCGTCTCACCAAGTGCGCGTCGATAGCTGGGGACTTCCACGAACCGCCCGAAGCCGCGCCATGCAGCGCGCACTGCGTCGATGTCGAAATACGCCGAGGATGCGTAATACTGCAGCTCAAAGTGCGGGTGCGTGACCGACACCACCGCCACGCCCCCGAGCGCAAGCACGCAAAAAAACTCGCGTAGCGTGAATCGTGCGGCGTATTCATCCGCCAGCAGTTCGTACGCGCCGAGGGCAATCGGTGGGTCAGACGTGTGTTGCGTGCAGAAGTGGCGACGGCGGCATGCGGAGTGCTCGCCTAGATTCCAAGTGCCGACTCGATATCTGCCGCAAGCGCATCCGGTGAGGTTTGCGGAGCGTACCGACGGATCACCTTGCCGTCGCGACCCACCAGGAACTTGGTGAAGTTCCACTTGACCGCCTCGCTACCAAGAAATCCCGGCGCCTGCACCTTGAGCCACTGAAACAGTGGATGTGCGACGGCGCCATTGACCTCGATCTTGGCCATCATCGGGAAGGACACGCCGTAGTTGCGCTGGCAGAACGCGGCAATCTCGTCGTCACTCCCTGCGTCCTGTGCTCCGAACTCGTTGCTGGGAAATCCAATAACGGTAAAGCCGCGAGCCCTGAAGCGCTCCCATAGCGCCTCGAGTCCGCCAAACTGTGGCGTGAAACCGCACGCACTGGCCGTATTCACGATCAACACGACGCGCCCGTGCAATGTGCAGAAATCGACGCGGGCGCCGTCTATGCCAATCGCCTCGAAATCGTCGAGGCGTACCGTGTGAGAGCTGAGCGAGTTCATCGGAACCCGCAGTGCGGGCGTGGAGTCAGGTGTCATGCCTGAATGCTCAACGAGCGCCGCGCGAAGTGCAAGAGACCGGTGCACGCTCATAGCGTTCCGAAGGCGATGTGATACGGATCGCCCACGAGAATCTGACACCGTCCGACCATCGGCTGCCACGATGGCCAACCGCTGACGGCCGCGATGAAGAGAGATGCGACAATG